>Ga0180432_10005847_pt1 | contig 16201 bp, 15 predicted proteins | sample SS_ome_10_FD_132414 | JGI IMG/M metagenome (GOLD analysis project Ga0180432, IMG submission 132414) | Hypersaline lake sediment archaeal communities from the Salton Sea, California, USA - SS_1_MS_2 metaG | ecosystem: Environmental > Aquatic > Non-marine Saline and Alkaline > Hypersaline >... | reverse complement strand
GCCTGACGCCGAAGAGACCGACGTTTTTAAGGCGATGGGTCACGCGCGCGTAGGGTTTGGACGGGTCGAGAGCGATGTCGATCTGCTTCCGGATGCCGGTCGTCGGCTCGGGAAGCTGCGTCACGCGGAGACCGGTTTCGGTCTCGACGACATCCACGGGCGAGTTGTCGGGATAATAAGTGCGGGGCTTCGCCTCGGGCGAGTGCCACAGGCGATGGCCGCCGTAAATGCGCCATTCGTCGCCGCCGGTCAGGCCCAGCATATCCTCGAATTCCTTGAAAAGGTTCGGGCCGCGCCGCGTTGCGAGGCGGATGACCCGCGGGCCTACGTCGGCCGTGACGACCAGTTCGATGGCGCGATTTGAGAGCCTGTAGCAATTATCCCATCCGGCATAAGAGATTCTGTCCATAGAATGCACTCCTTATGAGCAATAACGACGTTTCGGGGCGGGTACACAAATACTGCCAGCATAGTTTTTAGCGCGCGGGGCGGGGAAAGTCAAGCAAAAAGCTGATAACGTCCCAGAAGTAACGTGGGGCAGGCAGCCCACCGGCGACGCCCCCTGGCTTTGAGACATTGCCAGAAAATAGGTGCACTCGCCACGAAAGTGCCGAGGCCGGCGAAATATTTACGAGCAGCCCGACATCGGCACAATCCGGTTAATTTGCCGGTTTCTATTGAGCTGCTTGCGGTTTTGGTGTCGGTACCTGCGACTGGAGGGCCACAAGGCGCAAAAAAAAACTTTTTTTTTGGGGCCGATTACTTGACTTCGCCCATTTCATGTGGTATTATAGTGCAAGGCTGCACCCACCCACAGCTAACCAAGACAACAGGTCCGAGAATATCAAAAACCACCTATCTGCGTCGTGAAGGCGCTAAAGAACAAGTGCGCCGTTGCGTCTGTACCGCTTTATTCTCTTGGGCTGCAAGGAGGTCTTATGCGAATGAAAACGTTATTGTTTGTAATGGTCGGGGTGCTTGTGGCATCGGCTGGCATAGTTCAGGGCAGTACTCCTGTTTTGCCGCCCGATTACATCACCTCGCAGCCGGTCAGCAGCACGACCTGCCCGTTAATCGGTACGCAATGTCCGGGGGACAACACGTTCTGTCCAATCACCAGTACGAGCTGCCCCATTATCCCGACATTGTGTTATACGACAATGACGGACGTTGTGACCGCGTGCCCCTACGATACCACCGTGGGCGCGGTCACGATTTGCCCGGCGACCACCACCCAGTGCCCTCGGTTTATCACCAAATGCCCGCAAACCGCCACCCGCTGCACAGCCAGTCTTGCTGTCGCGTTGACTGCCTGTGAGGGCTCTTCGACCGTCTGCCCGGTGCTGCCTACATCGTGCCCGGCCGTGATAACGGCCTGCACCGGCGGGGCTGACGTCACGGTCTGCGCCGATGGCACAATGATCACAAATTGTCCTGCAATATTGACAACGTGTAACGACAGCACGGCGACAATCTGCGGGAGCCAGGCTACGGTTTGCGCGCCTGTGTTGGGTATCCTGACGGCTTGCCCGGCGCTCAATACCGTTTGCCCGGTGGCCGACACCGAGTGCTCAATGGAACAAACCCACTGCCCGACTACGGCAACGCAATGCCCGACGGGATCAACAACTGTCTGCCCCGATGGGTGGACGACCATCACGATCTGCCCTGAGGAGGCTACTTTCTGCCCCACCGCCAGCACCGTCTGCCCGGCTTCACCCACGCATTGTTCGACCGAGGTCGTCCTCACGCTGTGCCCGAGGTCCGAGACAAGTTGCCCGGCCATCGAGACCGAGTGTGGGGTATCCGACGCGGTCACCATGTGCTCGCTCGCTACCGTCTGCCCCGAGGAGGAGACCTTCTGCCCGGCCCGCGAAACGAAGTGCCCGGTCCAGCCCACAAGCTGCGAGAATGTTGTTACGTCCTGTACTTCGGCTGCAGGAGGAGCAGGGGTGACAGCATGCACGGACATCGACACCTACTGCGGCGCGCAGAACACTACTTGCCCCGGCGTACCCACTTTTTGCGCGGTTGATGAGGTCGTAACCATCTGCCCGGACGGCACAGGTTCCGAGACCTTCTGCCCGAGAAAGGCAACCTATTGCCCGAAAATCGAGACGAAGTGTCCGCAGGTGGATACCATCTGCTATTCGGGCAGCGCCGAGACTTCTTGCCCACTGATAACGGTATGCCCGGCTCTGGTGACCGGCTGCCCGACGACGGTGACCGCCTGCCCGGTTGACCACGCTACCCTTTGCTCGGGTGGGACTTCTACCGTTTGCCCCGCGGCTATGACCGTTTGTTCGGGCGCACATACAGTCTGCGAGTACATCCACACCGCCTGCCCGAACCTGCCCACGCACTGCAGTGTGCTCACCGTGGCAACGCTCTGCCCCGACGGCACAGGCACTACGACTTTCTGTCCTCAAGTGGTGACAGAGTGCCCGGTTATTCCCACACGCTGCGACGCCGGTACGGTTCCTACGTCGTGCGAAGAAGCCGCGCAGCCCACTATGTGCGGGGACATGGGCACACCGACCGTTTGCCCGCTGGCGAGCACCTTATGCCCGGTCCGTGGCACCGTCTGCCCGGAGAGAACGACCGAATGTCCGATCACGGTCACGGTGTGTGCGGATGTTCTGACGTCGTGCACGGGGGCAATGACAATGTGCTCGTCGGCGCCCACCGACCTGTGCGACCGGGAGACGCTCTTCCCGGTGTTCAACACCACCTGCCCGATCGTGGTCACATCCTGTCCGGCGCTGGTGACCAATTGCTCGATGGATTGGCCCACTGCTTGCGGACCTGTGCAGATTACCACCTGCGGGCCGACCGACACGATCTGCGCCAACATCGGCGTGCTTACGGCTTGCCCAAGCCTGCCGACACATTGCAGTGTGCTCAGCATTGCCACGCTCTGCCCCGACACCACCGGGACGCCCACGATTTGTCCGGAGTTGCCGACTGAATGCCCCAAAAAGCCGACTTTTTGCCCGGCGCATCCGACAGTGTGCAACCCCGACTACTATGCGGCAACCGTGTGCCCGATAGATGTAGCGACGCAATGCCCCACAGCCGATACCGTCTGCCCGACGCAGGATACCAGTTGCCCGCTGAACAACACCACGTGCCCGCAGAAGCCTACTGAGTGCCCGGCGGTCGCGACGGCTTGCTTGGTGGACAATCCTGCGGCGACCTTCTGCCCCGTCGCGGACACTTTTTGCCCGACGGACGCGACATGGTGCCCGGCACCCATCACAGCCTGCGGCTTGGCCGACACTACGATCTGCCCGGACGTCGGTATTTTGACCGCTTGCCCGGGCGGGGCGACCGTCTGCCCTGCACAGCTCACGAGGTGCCCGGATATCCCGACAACCTGCCAGTGGCTGCCGACCGGGTGCAACATCCTGCCGGTCCTCACACAGTGCGTGGATGCTCCCGGTATTGGCATTGCCACGATCTGCCCGATTCAGGCGACGTCCTGTCCGACACGGCCCACGCAGTGCCCGGTGCAGCTCACGCAGTGCGCCGTCGCGCCTAACCCCACGTTCTGCGCCGCGGCAAACACGATCTGTCCGGCTAACCCGACCAGTTGCCCGCGGATTCCTACAGGCTGCCCGGCTAACCAGCCTACGGTCTGCCCGGCGACCCCCACGGTTTGTACGCCGGTCGGAACGGCTTGCCCGATAGCGCTCACGAGCTGCCCGCGGGTGGTCACCAGGTGCGCCGCCGGCCCGCTTCCCATCACGGTTTGCGCCGCCGGCGCAGCTACCGTATGCGGCCCGGCGATTACCAGGTGCCCGGCCCCGCCAACCCAGTGCAATGCACTGCCGACCGCGTGCGGCCCGGTAGCGGTGATCGTAACTGCCTGCCCCAACGCTAACGTGGCCACAGTCTGCCGCGTTATCGCTACGAGCTGCCCGAACAACGTGAACACAGTGTGCCCGGCACGGGCTACGTTGTGCGCGCCGATGGCCGGCGCTCTCACCCTTTGCCCCGATGGATTCGGCAGGCCCACGATCTGCCCCCAGCAGGCCACATTATGTGTCTTGGCTGCGCAAAACACAATGTGCCCGGTTGTGGATACAGTGTGCCCCGATCAGGCGACACAGTGCCCGATCCAGGGGACGGTCTGCCCGGCCAATGTCATTACGCAGTGCCCGGTCGCGGTGACCAATTGCCCCGGCGTGGCCACTTTGTGCCCCGAGGGCCTGGCGACCGTGTGCTCGGCCGACGTGGCTATCTGGACCTTCTGCGCCACTGACATGACGAGCTGTCCGATAGACGCACATGTCACACAGTGCAGCGGAATACCGACTCACTGCGCCGGGGACGCCGCCACGTTGTGCGCTGTCGCTCCCAACGTGACAAACTGCCCGGCACCCGTCACGCAGTGCGGTATTGTGCCTACCAACTGCTCGGCAGTCAACCAGACGTTCTGCCCGTCGGGCCTCGGCATAGCAACCATCTGCCCGGAGATCGTCACGAGGTGCCCCGAAGTAGACACCACGTGCCCTGTTACCATGACAGCTTGCTCGCCGATAGCAATTGTGACCACCTGCGTATCGGCGGACGTGAATTCGGCGACTATTTGCCCCGCAGCGGTAACGAATTGTCCCGAAGCATTCACGAGCTGCCCGCAGATCATCACACGGTGCGTTGATGTTGCCGCTACGGTGTGTCCGGCTCAGCCGACAATGTGCGATGTGGACAGCGCCACGGCATGCCCGGATCAGCCGACAAACTGCCCGATCTCCTTCGGCACCACCGTATGCCACAGCCAGCCTACGCTGTGCACACTCGCGGGCGACGCAACAATGTGCCCCGACGATATCGGGGTCTTCACCGTTTGCCCGGTGATGGCCACCACTTGTCCGCTCGCCCAGACGTCCTGCCCGGGTTTGGCCACGCAGTGCGCGGCCTCGTTCTCGGTGACGCTGTGCCCGGACGGCACCGGCGGGACATGGACCGCCTGCCCGACCACCATAACCAGGTGCCCGATCGGGGGCATCAATTGCGGAGCACATTTGCAGGACATCACCGGCGATAATCAGGTCAATATCCTGGATATGATCCGGTGCCGCAACGCCCAGTTCCTCGACCCGCTGCAAAACGGCGTCTTCGGGGACGTCAGCGGAGACGGCCAGATCAACATCCTGGATATGATCTCCATTCGGAACAACCTGTATATCGAGCCGTACGGCGATTGACGGTAAACCGAACAATTGAAAGCCGAAGCCGCCCCCGGCAGCGATCGGGGGCGGCATTATTTCGTCCGCAACCCTCATGGCGTCGGCCCTCTGCCGGATACCGCGTCGCCCCTGTCCTCCGTAAACAATACCCGGCCGCCCTCGCTCGATTTCCCCTTTCTTTTGTGTTACAATAATAGGCGCACAATCGCAATAGAAAGCTCGTTCCATGTTTGCACATTTGCATTGTCACACGAATTACTCATTCCTGCGGGGCGCGTGTTGGCCGGGCGAACTCGCGGCCGCGGCCAAAGCGCGGGGCATGACTGCCCTGGCGGCAACCGACACCAATGGCCTTTACGGCGCCGTACCGTTTTACAGGGCATGCCGCAGCCACGGCATCAAGCCGATATTCGGGGCCGAAATCATGTGCCCGCCCGATGGCGACGGCCGGGCGGAGAGCGCGATTTTCCTCGCGCGCAATCGCGAAGGCTACTCCGAGCTGTGTCGGATTATCACGGCCCGGCATCTGTCGGAAGACTTCGACCTTGTCGCCGCTATCCGCGGCGCGTCCGACAATGTGATCGTCCTGGTGGATGACCGCGAGTTCGCGGCTCGGTTGGATGAAAACCGACACCACCCGCGAGTGTACTTCGAGTTGCATCCGGCGGAAACACCCGCTCAGACGCGCCGGAGAGATGAGGTCGCGCGCTGGGCCGACGGGCGCGGGCTGCCGCTGGTTGCCACCAATGACGTCCACTTCGTCAACCCGCATCAGCGCAAGACACACAAAGTGCTGCGGGCGATCGGCGAAAACACACCGGCCGACTCGCTCCGCCCCGGCGAGCTCGCCGCCGCCGATTGCTGGCTTAAACCCCCCGCTCGAATAGCGAGTGAGATCGGCCCGTGGGTTGCGTCCGTCGATAATGCGGCGCGGATCGCAGCAAACTGCAACGTCGAGCTCGAGCTCGGCACGATACGTTTTCCCAAATTCGACTTGCAGGCGGCGAAGGGCGACGCGGCCGGTCAACTCCGCAAGCTCGCATATCGCGGCGCCCAAGAAAAATACGGCACACTCGCCTCGGTTGTCCGCACCAGGGTCGATTACGAGCTCGACACAATCATCGAGATGGGCTATGCCGATTATTTTCTGATCGTGTGGGACATTGTTGAGGAGGCGAAACGCCGCGGCGTGCCCATCGTAGGGCGAGGCTCGGCCGCCGACAGCATTGTGGCATACGTGCTCGACATCACGCGGGTCGATCCCGTCGAGCATGATCTCTACTTCGAGCGTTTCCTGAACCGACAGCGGCGCGATCCCCCGGATATCGACCTCGACTTCTGCTGGCGGCGGCGCGACGAAATGATCCGGTACGTTTTCGACAAATACGGCGATGACCGCGTGGCGATGATCAGCACGCACAATACGTTCGGCGCCCGGTCGGCCATCCGGGAGGTCGCCCGCGCGATGGGGCTGTCGCCCGGCGACGTTGCCGAGATTGCGTCGCGGCTGCCCCACGGCAGCGTGGAAAACATCGAGCAAGCGGCGGCAACCCTCCCCGAGTACCGCAACCTGGCCATCAATCAGGAGCCGCTGAAAAGCATTATCGAGATTGCTCGGGCGATCGATGGTTTCCCGCGGCACCTGTCGATCCACGCGGGCGGACTGGTAATCGCGCCGGGCGTTCTCACAGACTACGTTCCGCTGCAGCGTTCACCCAAGGGCGTGATCATCACACAATACGACATGCACCCGATCGAAGACCTCGGGCTGGTGAAAATGGACCTTCTCGGCCAGCGTTCGCTGACTGTTATTGCGGATACGGCCGAGGCCGTGCGGCGAGGGCGTGGAGTCGACATCGACGTCGAGAGTATTCCATCGGACGATGAGCCGACACGGCGCCTGTTGCGCACAGGAGCGACGATGGGCTGCTTTCAGGTGGAGTCGCCCGGGATGCGGCAGCTTTTGCAGAAGCTTCGCGCCGATAACTTCCAGATCATCGTCGCGGCGAGCTCGCTGATCAGGCCGGGCCCGGCCGACAGCGGGATGATGGCGTCGTTCATCCGCCGTCACCGCCGCGAGGAACCGGTGAGCTACGTCCACCCCAAGCTCGAGCCGCTGCTGAAAGAAACTTACGGAGTGATGCTTTACCAGGAAGACATCCTGAAGGTCGCAAGCGCGATAGCGGGAATGAGCCTGGGCGAGGCCGACAACCTGCGGCGCTCGATGAGCAAGAAACGCGGCTACGAGGGCATCACCGTCGAGAAGGAGCGGTTCCTCCGCGGCGCCCGAGACAACGGCATCGACGATGCGGCCGCACAAGAGATCTGGCGGCAGGTGGAGAGTTTTTCCGGGTACGCTTTTTGCAAGGCGCACAGTGCGTCTTACGCGAGGATTTCCTGGCAGGCTGCGTATCTCAAGGCCAACTATCCGGCGGAGTTCATGGCGGCCGTGATCTCGAACGGCGGGGGTTTTTACACAGCGTCGGCATATGTGGAGGAGGCGCGCAGGATGGGCCTACGGATCCTGCCGCCGAGCGTCAACCGCGCGGCGGAAACCTTTACGGCGGAAGACGGCGGAGTTCGAGTTGGCCTCGCGCAGGTGAAGTCGCTCACGGCAAAAGCGACGCGGGCCATCATCAACCGGCGCCGGGCCCGGCCGTTTGATTCGATTTCCGATTTTCTCGCGCGGGTCCCTATCTCGCTTAAAGAGTGCCGCAACCTTATCGAGTGCGGAGGGATGGATGAATTCGGCGGGAACCGCCCCGAGAAAATGTGGGAGCTGCATATCGCATACGACCGCATCGGACGCCGAAAGAGGCCCACCGGGGCAGACGAGCTGTTCAGACCGGGAAGCTCAGAGCGGATCGCACCGCCCGATATCCCCGATTATATGCCGGCGGAAAAACTCGAGCGTGAGCGGAAGGTCCTCGATTTTTCTGTGACGGCTCACCCGATGGCGCCCTACCGCGAGCATTATGATTCCGGCGAATGGCTGCCCGTAGCCCGGGCCGCGCATCATGTTGGTGAAAGAGTAACCGTCGCCGGGATCGCCATTGCATCGAAAGCCACGACCACGAGGAAAAACGAGCAGATGCGATTCGTGAGCCTAGAGGACCATACCGGTGTTCTGGAGGTCGTTTTCTTCCCCGATGTCTGCAACCGTTACGGGGCGATCCTGGACGAGGCCCCGCTGGTAGTGAGAGGTCGAATCACGGAAGACCAGGGCGCCGTTACTATGGAAGCCGACGCACTCTTGAAAACCGAAGGATAAGGGCAGAAAACCGAATGGCTTATCGCTTGGAGGAACGAAGAATGCACCAGCACGCCGTAGGCTGCCGATTCATCCGAGGGGGCGCGGGTTGGACCACGCAGGCGAGAAATATGGGCAGGTTCGCCCATACTGGACGCGAGAATGTTGCTTTTCTTGGACATGCGTCCAAAAAACGCAACACGCCCCTAAGTTGCTAAATGCCAATCGGTTAAGTCGAAAAATCTTCTTTTCCCGCGATATTCGCGTTTAATCTCAGCATCATTCTCCGTTCCAGCGGGCGCCGTGGTTCGTGGTCGAAGCAATGCTCCGTAAAGCCTTAAGTTATCGCGCAGAAAAGACTTAGGTCCGTTGACAGAAGATGTAAGAGGAATACCTTTGCCGTTTGGCACGATATTTGCGCACTTGCCTAATATAGGAGCGTGTTTGGACGCTTTCGGCAATGGGCGCGGCAATCATTAGAGCAGCGCCGCAAGGGCGTGAAGCCACTATGAGGATGCCGGGAGCCACGACAACGGGAGATCGAGCGATGAAAAACGCCTTGGGGTGTGCAGTGATGATCGGCTTGCTGTGGGTGATGGCCGCCTTTGCGACGGCAATTCCCATTCCAGACTACGTGAACTTCCACGCCGTTCAGAATGAGCCGCAGATTCTCTTTCCCGGGGATGCCGGGTGGGAGAACCAGTGGGTGGTGCTGAAGAATGACCTCGCCCTTGATGATCCGATCTGGATCGACGATTCCTGGCTGACGATAGATAACCTCTATGATCCGCTTCGGGAAAAGCACCTATGGCTGCTGATAGACTTCGTCGAGGACGAGTTGCCGCTGCCGTTTATCCCCGACGTTATCACCACTTCGTCGCTGGGCGAGCCCGTGATAACCATCGACTATACAGAAAACATCGTCGTGTGGGAGTGGATACTCGTGCCGCAGCCGGACTGGGAAGATATCGGCTTCGTCGACGAGGGGCTGACCCAAACCTTCCCGGTTTCCACACTCGACTTCGACGGCAACGATATCATCGATATCGAGAGCATTGAGATCGCCACCTATTGCACTCCGGAGCCCGCCACGCTCCTGTTATGTGGGATTGGGCTGGGGTTTCTGGGCGTGGTGCGCCGCCCGCGGCGTTGATCCCGCGGCCACTGTCCGCCTGAGCACTCAACTCGGGCACATCTGCACACGCGACGCTCGCGGCGCCGATGCTGCGAGCGGCAAACCCATCCAGTTTTCAAAGCGAGACGCGGAGCGAAGAGACTTCTTTCCGCGTCTGCAACGCTGCGCTCCACGGAATAGTCGCTGCGCCGCCGGCAAGCCGACTGTTCTTCTCCTCCTCCTCAGAACCGCCGCATCATACCCGTCACTTTGCCGACGATCATAAGGTCGGACACGGCGGGATCGACGAGCGTCGGCTCCATATCATCGTTCGCGGGGCGCAGATGCACCTTGCCGTTGATCGGCTGATAGATTTTGACCGTCGCCTCGCCGTCCACGATCGCCACGACAATATCGCCCTTATCGGCGGTCTGCTGGCGGCGTACAAAAACATAGTCCCCGTCATGGATTCCGGCGTTGATCATGCTGTCGCCCTTCACCCGCAGTGCAAAAAGCTCTCCGCGCGAAGGCGCCAGCGTTTCGTCGAACTCCAGGACCTCCTCAATATCCTCGACGGCGAGGATGGGCGGCCCCGCGGCGACCCTTCCGAGCACCGGGATCCGCAATGTGTTGCGGCGTTCGCGGCCGACCGTGCCCGCCTCATCGGGGCGCAGAACCGTAATCCCCCGGGAGATCCCCGGCTGGCGGCTTATGTAGCCCTTCTTCTCCAGCGCCTCGAGGTAACTGCGAACGGAACCGGTGGAGCGGAGGTTGAATTTCTCGCCGATATCCCGCACTGTCGGCGGCCGGCCTTTGACCCGCGAGTAACCGGCGATGAATTCAAAGACCTTGCGCTGGTGCGGCGTGAGGTCGTTCTTGCTCATGTGCGCTCCCTGCTTAAGAAATGTTTTCGGAGAATCTCGAGTCCCTTCCTTTGTCTTGAATATACCACACATGCGTGCGTGAGTCAAGAAAAAAACTCAACTGTCTGGAGGTCCGCTACTCGAGGCGTACCTGCGACCGGCCGCGCCGCTGATCCCGATCGTGCCGATTCCAAGTGCGGCGCAATGGCAAAACGCTCGGCAAGGGGTATGTTACAATAGTTGACAAGTGGCCGTAGCCGCCGCCGGCGATCGTGGCATATCCTTGACCCCGCAACAACCATGGGATACAATAGGGTTGGCGGAGGACAAAAATAGAAAGCTGCTATGCCAAAACTCCCGAGCGTGCGTAATATCCTGATCCTGCTGGGCATCTGGGCGGCGGTGCTGTACGCCCACCACCAGATTTCATCGTGCAGTTGCGCCGGGTCGCGTGGCGGGATCGTGTATCGTGGAAGCGTTACCGGCGAGACCGACGGCCGCGTGAACGTGAAGATTGCGGGCTGCCCCTCCCTTGACAGCGTCCGCGCTGTTTGTTCTCCCATTGCCGGCGGAGGGGCGCGTCCTTCCGTCGGGCAACGCGTTTTCGTCGAGGTGCGCGATGGCGGCGAGGCGACGGTCGTGGGACTGGTCCGCGACGGGGCCATGCTCTACCTGGCCGGCATCTTCCTTTCGTTGTTTGTGATCGTCGGCGGCAAGCAGGCGCTCGGCAGCACGGCCGGCCTGATTGCGGCGTTTGCCGGCACGCTGTTTGTTCTCGTGCCGATGATAATGGCCGGCGTGCACCCGCAGCTTGCGGTTCTTGCGACCTCGGCCGGGCTGGCGGTCCTCATTTCAGTTCTTATCTCAGGGGTACGCCGCAGGACGGCGGCGATCATTGCGGGTTGCATGGGCGGGTTGCTCATCACGTGTATTCTGGCGGCGATTTCATCTTCCTTCCTGCGTATGACGGGGGTGTATTCCGCGCTGACCCAAGACCTTTGGTACACGGGCCGCGGCACGGGCCTCGATTTCGTGAAGCTGCTGTCGGCCGGCATCACCCTTGGGGCGCTCGGCGTGGTGATCGACCTTGCCACGGCGGTGGCGTCGGCCGTGTTTGAGGTCGCGGAAGTGAATCCTGCGATGTCGCGCAGGAACCTTGCCCTCGCCGGGCTCCGCGTAGGCCGCGACGTTATGGGCACCGAGCTCAACACGCTGGTCTTCGCCTACGCCGGCGCGCAGGTAGGCTTGTTGCTCCTGCCGTTTTTCGGCCCGAAAGGCTACGAGCTGCCGATCATTCAGATCCTGTCGTTGCAAGGTTTCGCCGCCGAAGCCGCTCATATCCTGGTAGGGACGGCCGGATTGATCCTCACAATCCCTCTAACCGCGCTGGTGGCGGGCCTGACGGCTCCGGGGCGCCGCGTACGCGCCGACAACACCCCCAAGCGCCGACGCGCGTCCCTGAAAAGCCGAGCATTCTGGCCCGCGACGGTAACCTGCTGGACGGCCCTTGCCGTAGTCGCCCTGTGGTTTTGTGCCCGGAGCTATCATACCTATGCGGAAGGAGGGTCGGGCAAAGCCGCCCGGCGGCTGGTGCGAGCCGAGGTGCTTGCGGCCGATCCACCCGCGGCGCGTTTTGAAGTCCGCGCAAACGCCGAGCGCAAGCAAAATGTTAACGCCCTGCTCCTCTCCGGGCCCATGGCAGCCACCGAAATGACGATCTACAACGCCGTGAGCGGCTTCCCGGGACACGACAAGCTGGTGCGGCCGGGCGACCGCGTACTCGTGAAGACGGTCTCCAGCGAGGGCCGGGCGGTTGCTTCGATAATCGATCACGACCGCGGACGTTCGTTGATAGCTATGGTGTGGGCTGTCGGCCTCCTGGTTATGGCCGTAGGCGGGCGCAACGGCCTGAGGGCAATGGGCGCGCTGGCCCTGTGCGCGCCGGTGCTGGGGTTAGGGCTCTACCTCATCGCGGCGCGCAGCATGCCGGCTTTGCCCGTGCTGGCCGTGGCGGCGCTGCTGATCTGCGCGGCGGTTTTCATTGTGCTTGCCGGGCCTACCCGAAAAGCGGCGTGTGCGGCGGGCGGGGCGTTCGGCGGCATCGCCGTCGGCGGTATCTGCGCGGCGGCCGCGGGGTCGTTGATGGGATTCACGGGGTTGCAGTCCGATTCCCTCTTCGCGATAAGGATGTTCGGATCCGGCGGGTCAATCGATTACAGGGGGCTCCTTTCGGCCGGCATTCTTCTCGGCATCGTAGGTGTGGCAATGGATGTTGCCATCGCGGTGGCCTCGTCGGCGGGTGAGATAGCATCGGCAAAACCCACCGCCGACCGCGCCGAGCTGTGGCGGCGGGGAATGAGCGTGGGTCGCAAGGTGATGTGCACGATGGTGCTTGCGCTGCTCTTTGCCTATCTCGGTGCAAACATCCCGCTGCTGATCCTCCCGCAAGCCGCAGAAGATATGCCCATGATGCTCGCTTTGAACAACGACCGTTTCGCCTGCGAGGAATTGCGGATCATCGCGGGCGGCATCGGTGTTGTAGCCGCAATACCGGCTACGGCCTTCCTTGCGTCGGTCTTTATCAAGAAGGCAGCGTATGAATCGGAAGGGTAAGGTCGTGCTAAGAATCATTCTGTGTGCAGCAATATGCCTGCTCTGGGCTGTCTGGGCGGGCGCCGGGGAAAACACACCCGAGCCCGATCCTCCCCATGCCGAGAACAACGCCGGGGAAGACCCGCCCGAGCTTGACCTGCGCAACGTGAAACTGGCGATGCGGGACGGCGAGCTGACGGGCGAGATATCCTATACCCTCGTGGTCGGCACTTTTTTTGAATGGAATACCGATCCCAGGGCGGTGCCGGGGCTCTTCAGCGAGGTCGACAGACGCACGAAGATCAAGACCCGCGTCGATTTTACACCTGTGAGCCTCGACAGCGAGGAGATTTTCGCCAATCCGTTTCTGATCATGACCGGAAATCGATTCTTCAGCCTCGCCGACGAAGAGGTCGCCAACCTCCGCAGGTACGCTCTGGCCGGCGGGTTCATTTACGCCGACGACTGCGGCGGGGCCGATTGGTCCTTCCGCCAGATGATCGGCAAGATCTTCCCCGAACGCAAGCTGGAGGAAGTGCGGAAAGACCATCCCATCTTCAAAGGCCACTACAAGCTTTCGAGCGTGCCGAAAATCCTCGACCTATACGGCACCGAACCGAAAGGTCTGGGCGTTTTCATCGACGGCCGGCTTGCTGTCTTTTATACCTACGATACCGATGTCCCCTGCGGCTGGGAAAAGTACGCCGACGGCTCTTTCGTGCATCTGCTCACCCCCGAGAAGCACAACGAATCTTTCGAGCTCGGCGTAAACATAGTCGTCCACGCGCTTCGCGACCTCTATGAGAGAACACTGAAGGGCCCGCGCGAGGAGAAAGCAAATGACGACAGCGAGTAACGGCTTCATGGTGAAATGCGCGGCAGCGATCGCGCTCCTCTGGGCCGGGGGAATCTCGCGCGCCGAGGGGATACTCCACCGCCATTACAGAATGAAAAAGCTGATGCCCTGTGGGATGATCACCGCCATCGAGCCCGCCGGGCGATACGTGTGGTTCGGCGGGTGGGAGCTGCGCCCGGGCGAGGAACACGGGCTGGCGCGCTACGACAAGCGCACCCGCAAGTGGGAGCTCTTCCTCGAATCCGAGGGCGTGATCGCCGACGAGATCAACGCCATCGCCGCCGACGGCGAGAAGCTCTGGATCGGAAGCGGCTCCGACTGGCGCTGGAACCGAGGTCTTCATCTCTACGATCCGAAAAAACAGACCAGTCGGCGGTTCACTCAAAAGGACGGCCTGCCGCACTGGCGAGTGCGCGGGATAGCCGTTCTCGATGATGACGTGTGGATCGCTACGATGGGAGGCGTGGGCCGCTACCACAAGAAAACTGGAACGTGGACGCCTTTCACCAAGAAAGGGGGGCACCTCGCAGGCGACTTTACAACGTGCGTCTACGCCGACGACGCGCACGTTTGGGTCGGCACCTACGGCGGGCTCGAAATGTACGACACGCGAACAGGCCGGTGGAGGAGCCTCAACAAGCAAAACAGCCTCTTCCGGTCCGCAGTGATAGATATCGCGGGCGGCGAAGAAAAGGTGTGGTTCCTCACGCAGCACCGCGTCATCACGTACGACCGCACGTCCCGGGAATTCTCCAGGCCGCCGATACTCGCCGCAACGGTCCGAGAAAGCACACTCCGAAACATCGAGGTAACTCAGGACAAGGTATTCCTCGGCTCGGAGCGCGGCCTCCACGTATGGGATGAGCAAGCCGAAACGTGGCAAACCTATGACAGCCGCAACGGCCTGCTCTACGACTGCGTCTACACGCTCGCCGCCGACGAAGACTGCGTGTGGTGCGTGGACAAACTCGGCCGCGTTGCGAGCCAACTCCGCCGGCGGGCGGGCCGGTGGAGCCACTTCCACTACCGCGAAGGCAGCCCGAGCAATCACATCAAGTCGCTCGTCTCGGACGGCTCGAGCCTTTACGTCGGCACGCTCGGAAACGGGCTGTGGGAATACGACGTCCGCCGCAACCGCTGGACGAACCTGAACCTTCTGCTGAAATCCAGGCAGCGCTCCTACAACTATCGCGGCGAAAAAACGCCCATCAAGTTCAGCCACATCACGCAGATGGCTATCCGCGAGGGCCGCGTGTGGATGGCCACCAACCACGGCCTGTGCCTGCACGATCCTGCGGCGCCGGAAGACATCGAAGCGCTCTCGCCCGAAAGCTACCCTATGCTCTGCCTGGCGTGGTCCGGCGGCAAGTGGTACTGCGGCGGGCAGCGCGACGGGCTGCGGACCTTCGATCCCCGAACCCGCACGTGGGCGGACCTCGGCAAAAAAATCGGGCTAGAAAAAAAAGTCGCGGCAATTCAGGCAGGCGCCAACGCCCTGTGGGTCAGCGACGGCAAGAATGTTTTCCGGTTCGCGTCCGGCACAGAAAAACTCACCCGGATCAACGCCCCGCCCAAAGGCGGAATCAAAGCCCTGCTCCTCCATGACGGCAAGCTCTGGATCGGCACCGATCACGGTTTGTGGACCTATGATACCGAAAAGAATTCGGCCCGAGAAATCGACAGGGCCAAGCTGCCCTCGCCCGTCGTCCTCACGCTGGCCTATGCGAGGGGCAGGATCTGCATCGGCACCCATGCCGGGCTCGCATCATGCACGCCCGACGGCGGCGATTGGCGGACATGGACGAAAGATGATCTGCTCGTTGATAATGTGGTCGGCGCCGTAGCTGGCGACGCGCAATACCTGTGGGTCGGAACAATGGGCGGAGGCTTCACCCGGCTCACCGGCGTCAATCCGCCCGACACCGAGGAGAACGCGGAATGAAGATCAGGCCGTGCATAATGTCGGCGGCGGCTCTCCTGCTTCTGGCTTGCGCTCCTGCATTCGCTTCAGACGCCTCCCCGACCGAAACGGATGTCGTGTCGAATCGCGCGGCACGCGCGCGGATCGCGTCGGACGTCGTCGCTCGGGACGAGCAATCGTTTTTCTCGGTGACACTTCTCGAGGGCCCGCTCGCCGGCCGGACAGTTGAAGCGAGATGCCCGGAAAAATACGTGAAATTCTTCCGCCCCGGCCGCCCCTGCCTCGTGCGTGCCATGCACGAAGGCATGGTCATCGTGGAACCGTTCCGCGAGCGCGCCCTTTTCGCGCTTATCGCGCTGCTGGCCGTGTGTGTTGCCGTCACTATGGGCGCCAGGGGGCTGCGCGTGCTCGCG
>Ga0180432_10005846_pt1 | contig 16203 bp, 10 predicted proteins | sample SS_ome_10_FD_132414 | JGI IMG/M metagenome (GOLD analysis project Ga0180432, IMG submission 132414) | Hypersaline lake sediment archaeal communities from the Salton Sea, California, USA - SS_1_MS_2 metaG | ecosystem: Environmental > Aquatic > Non-marine Saline and Alkaline > Hypersaline >... | reverse complement strand
GTGCCGGTCGAGGACGACGGCTCGGCCAGTTTCATCGTTCCGGCCAAGTCGAACATCTTCTTCCAAGCCTTGGATGAGAACTTCCGCTCGATTCAGACCGAGCGAACATTGGTTAACTACATGCCGGGCGAAGTTCGCTCCTGCACCGGTTGCCATGAGACGCCGAAGGACTCGGCCCGGGTTGGCCTGCAGCGGCGAGGCCTGGTCAAGGCCTTGAAGCGAGCGCCGTCGATGCCGCTACCCCAGCCGGGCGACGACGACGCCGGGAAGATCATCGACTTCCGCACCATGGTCCAGCCCGTTTTGGATAAGTATTGCATCGAGTGCCATTCGCCCAACTCGCCCGAGAAGAAGGTCGAAGGCGGCTTGGACCTAAGCGGCACCGAGACCGATGTGTTCAACGTGGCCTATGAGCAGTTGCTCAATAAACGCGTATGCGGTCGGATCAACAACGAGGTCGCCCCGAAGACGGGCAACGCCGAGTATCAACCACCGTACACGTTCGGCAGTTACTCCAGCATCCTCGGCGCCATGCTTGCCGACGGCGAAATCAAGTTGGCCGACGAAGGGGCTAATAAGAAGGTCGCCGAGCTGATGAAGTCCCACAAGGACGTGAAGGTGCCGCTTGAGGCGAAGATCAAAATCTGGAATTGGCTGGACACCAACTGCCAGTTCTACGGGTCCTACTGGGGCCGCCGCAACAAGCAGCACAAGGACCACGCCAACTACCGCCCGATCAGCACCTTCGAGGAAGCCCGCTCGACAGTTTGCCCGATTCCGGAGGAAGAGCGGTAAGCGGCGTTTGCGATGTGATTGACAACAGGGTGCCATGCCCACGCTTGCGTGGGCATGTGCGCTCAGGGCTGGCGTGGAGCCGTCGTAGGGTGCGTCGCGACGCACCATGAGGCAGAATCGACCGTCCATCTTGGTGCGTCGCGACGCACCCTACTTGGGATAGGAGCCTTCCCATGTCGATGCGATGTCTGTTGGTTGCGTCGTTGTTGTTCTTCTTTCCTTCGATGCTTCTCGCGAAGGAGTTCGTTCTCGAATCGGGGCGGGAAATCCCCGTGGCCGAGGAGGTCGACGTGGTCGTTGTTGGCGGTAGCACGGGCGCCGTCGCGGCGGCGGTCGAGGCAGCCGAGCAGGGGGCCGACGTCTTTCTGGCCGCCCCGTATCCATACCTCGGCGAGGATATGACCGCCACCTTGCGGCTGTGGCTGGAGCCCGGCGAAGTGCCCGAGGACGAACTGGCCAAGCGCATCTTCGCCGACAAGGTCGCCGCCGATTCTCTGCCGCATCCCGACCGTATTGCTTTCACTTACGAGGCTGACAAACCGAGCGCGGACAAGCACAAGGACACCTCGCCGCCGAGCATGCTCTGCGATGGCATATGGGGCGATGCGGTCAAGCAAAGCGTTCAGTACGACGGCGACGTGAACATCATTGTCGATCTGAAGAAGCCGAACCACATCGGCGAAGTTCGGTTGGTCGCCTATCATCGGGCGAAGGGCAAGCGGGCGGATAACTTCAAAGTCAAGAGTTGCGCCGTGTTGGGAAGTTCTGACAAGAAAGAGTGGTTCTCGCTGGGTGAAGTCTCTAACCCACAGTTAGAACGTGAGGAAGGGCATTCGCTTAACGAGCCGCCTCATGGCAAGGCAGTCACTCTCTCCTTGCCAATAGGATGGGCGAGTAAGTTCCGTCATATCAAGCTTCAGATCGAAAAGACCGACGACGTCGACCGCATCCTGTTGGGTGAAATCGAGGTCGTTAGAGACTTGCAGGGTGGCGGGGTGGGATATCCTCCCGTGATCACGATTCTCCCAAGGGGCACGGTTCTGCCTGGGAGCAAGGCTACGCCCGAAGGCAACGTGCTTTCCAGGGGTAACACGAATACGTCGAGCAATCGCCCTGCCGTCTACCTTTCCCCGCGGCCGATGCACGTCAAGCGGGTACTCGACCAGGCCTTGCTCGATGCCGACGTGAAGTTCCTCTACAGTTGCTACCCGACCGATGTGTTGCGCGATGTTCACGGCAAGCCGTGCGGCATCGTCATGGCCAATCGGGCCGGGCGCCAGGCCGTCATCGCCAAGACGATCATCGACGCCACCGAAGACGCGACCGTCGCTCGAATGGCCGGTACCGAGTTCCGCCACCTTGCCGGCGGGCCGCGAGAAGTCAAATACACCGTCATCGGCGGGAAACTGAAAACGGGCGAGGGCCTTAGCGGTCTTGTGATGGGACATCCATTCAAGGGCGATTTCCCCAACCGGGCGAAAACACCCAGCGGACAGTTCCCCATTCACGAATACTCGATGAAACTCAACATCAAGGACAACAGCCCGGCCGCCTTGGCCGAAGCCGAACAGACGGTTCGGACGATGACGTACGACGCCGGCCAGCAGTTCACGGCCGACCGCCTGTTCCGGGTTGCTCCGCACTCCATATTCGGTGTTTCACCCGAAGCACCGGGCTGCTACCAACCTCGCAATGTGGCCAGCCTTTGGGTACTCGGCGGCCATGCCGATGTTTCACCCGCAATGGCTAAGAAACTGACGCGACCGCTCGAGTTGATCAAAGCCGGCCGCCAGATCGGCCGTGAGGCCGCCGAGCATGCGAAAGCCTTACTCGATATCAAAGGCGCCCATCTACCCGGCGGCGAAACGAAAGACGTGCCAAACGTCGGCGACGTGTGCGAACCGCTGGTCGGCGTGCGGCCGGTGCATCAGCGGCCGACCATCGAGCAGAAACCGCGACCGCTGCCGGTCTTGGGCAAGTACGACGTGGTTGTGATCGGCGGCGGAACGGCCGGGGCGCCCGCCGGTATCGCTGCTTCCAGACACGGAGCCAAGACGCTGGTGGTCGAGTACCTGCACGGCCTCGGCGGCGTGGGCACCCAAGGTTCCATCACCAAGTATTACTGGGGTAACCGTGTCGGCTTTACCGCCAGCGTGCCCGGCAAGAGCCAATGGGTAATCGAACACAAAATGGAGTGGTATCGCCAGGAACTCCTCAAGGCCGGCGCCGACATCTGGTTGGGAACCATCGGTTGCGGAGTGTTGGTCGACGACATGATAGTCAAAGGCGCCGTGGTCGCCACGCCGAACGGTCGCGGGGTCGTGTTGGCCAAAGTGGTTATCGATGCAACCGGCAATAGCGACGTGGCCGCCGCTGCCGGAGCCAAATGTCTATACACCGACGAGACCGAGTTCGGCATGCAGGGAACCGGCCTGCCCGGGCGGAAGTTGGGCGGAACCTACAACAATACCGACTTCACGATCGTCGACGAGACCGACATGGCCGACGTTTGGCGGATGTTCGTCTTCGCCAAGGCCAAGTACCCGGACGCCTTCGACCAGGGCCGACTGATCGACACCCGCGAGCGGCGGCGCATCGTGGGCGGACACACGGTCGACATCCTCGATCAAGTCAACGGCCGAACGTTTCCCGATTCGGTCGTGCGAACGCACAGCAACTTCGACTCGCACGGCTACACGATCGACCCTTACTGCAACATCGAGCATCCCGGCTACGGCGGCTTCTACACGTACATTCCGTACCGCTGCATGTTGCCAGAGTGTTTGGACGGCATTCTGGTGGTCGGCCTGGGCATAAGTGCCCATCGCGACGCCGTGCCCATGATCCGCATGCAGCCGGACATCCAAAACGGCGGTTACGCGGCCGGGGTGGCCGCCGCCATGGCCATTGACGGGAAGATTCAACCGAGGGCGATCAACGTCCGCCAGTTGCAGAAACATCTGGTCGAGATCGGCAACCTGCCCGAGAGTGTGCTGACGGACGAGGATTCGTACCCCATGTCGGACGAGCAAATCGCCGCCGCCGTGCAAGCCATCGGCAAGGGCGAAAAAGGTGTGGCGGTCGCCTTGGCGTTTCCCGAAAGAGCACTGCCGCTTCTGAAAGAGGCCCTCGATAAATCCGAGGGAGAGAGCCGCTTGATCTACGCCCGACTGTTGGCAACCATGGGCGATTCGACCGGCTTGGACGTGCTGCTGGATGAGCTTAAGAAGCACAAGGAGTGGGACAAAGGCTGGAACTATCGCGGCATGAACCAATATGGAAATGCCATGAGCCCGCAGGACGTGTTGATCGTCTCAATCGGCTACACGGGCAGCGACCGCGCTCTGCCGACGATCTTCGAGAAAATGAAGACGCTTACGGCCGAACACGATTTCTCGCACCATCGGGCAGTTGCCATGGCCCTGCACCAGATCGGCTCGCCATCGGCGGCGAAACCGTTGGCCGAATTGCTCTCCAAACCGGGCATGACCGGCCACGTGCAGGATTCGATCGACGTGGCCGCGAAGCTAGGAACGCCCGGGGGAACGAAAGCCTGCGGCCCGCGTCGCGATTCGATAGCCGAACTGCTGTTGGCCCGGGCCCTGTACCGCTGTGGCGATTACGGAGGGCTCGGCAAGAAGACTCTCACGGCATACACCAAAGACCTTCGCGGCCATCTTGCCCGACACGCGAAAGCGGTGTTGGAATCCACTGCGGAGGAGCCGTAGAATCGGGCCGACCAGTTCGCAGTCCCGCCTTTAGGCGGAATGGAAATCAGTAAAAGCGAGTTCCTGCTATACTGCTAACGTCAAACATTATCAAGCTATTGACAAAGATCCCCGGGCGCGACCGATTAGGGTGCTTGATGAAAACTGGCTACGCACGCTACTTTCGCTTCAGCGAAAGGCGACAATGGCAACATCTTTTGCGGCACTGCCGTGCTGGGAAATGACGCAACGAACCTCTCCAAAGGCGGCTTGCCGCCGTTGTTGCCCAGTGGGAACCCGCTACTTCCTTGCATTCCGCCTAAAGGCGGGACTACGAACGGGTCAAGCCGACTCCCAGCCGATGGAGCGTGTCGACCGAGTACTATCAACAGGAACTAATTGAACAGTTCGGCGGGGACGTGGTCTTGGGCGTTGGCCGTCGAGAGGGCTCTCCAGGTGGACAGGTCTATGTCATCCGAGAAGAAATGCACCGAGCCGTCGCAAAGCACCGAAAAGACGCCTTCGCGATGATGGCTGCGTGAAGTGAAGGTCTGAAGCTTGTAATCCTGGCCGATCATGTTGCATTTGGGCATGCCGTTGAGGATGCCCTCGTCAGGATCCTTGCCAGCCACCTCGTCGCCGTGTATCGAGTTGGGAGTCAACCAACCGTTGAAGGTCTGTCCGCCGCGCGAAATCATGATGTCGCTTGGCGAACCGCCCCAGTCGGATTCTCCCTGGCCCGGCATTTCCAGCAATTGGATAATTTCCGACATCATCAAAGTGTAAGACATGCCGTCCTTGATTTCCGAAGGCGAGACACCCTTCTTCGGTCTGAAGGGAGCACCCATGAACTCGGTACTGTCCTTGTCGTCCTGGCCGTAGTTGGTGTTGCCGAAGTTGACCGCGTAGTTTCCACGCAAGCGACCATATTTTGCACTGTCCCATTGGACCCTTTGAAATTCACCGACGCCCGAGGGGCAGAGATAGAGCGGTATCTTGTGTCGACGAATCTCGTTGTTCTGCGGATCGGTCATCGATAGCGAGAACTCTATTTGGTTGTGCCAGGCAAGCTGGTCGATCTGCGGGCCGATCTGAGTGAACCAGCAGTGGTCGTCGAGCCAACTTCCCCGAGGACCGCTGGAGCTACCTTCCCAGGAGATCGTGCCCGGCGGCAGGCGATTGAACGATTCGAGATACTGATGCATCCCCAAGCCGAGTTGCTTGAGGTTATTCGCGCACTGGGTCCTTCTGGCGGATTCCCTGGCCGATTGGACGGCCGGGATAAGCAGCCCCACCAGAACACCGATGATCGTAATCACCACCAGAAGTTCGATGAGGGTGAAGCCGTTTTGTGGCTGTTTCCGCATTTCCCGCCTCCTTCTCTATATTTATTCCGTCCCCACCTCGCCCGGTGAAAAAGGGGGCAGGCACCACAACTAAAAGTGTTCTGGGTTGCTCAAGGGCCTAGGATGTTGTGGAGCCAGTCCCCTTTTTCACCAACCCAGCCTCCACCTGCACTGTAGCAGAACGTCGCTTAGCGGGTCAATAGCCCGGGGGCTTAGTGTGCGCCCACCCCCGAGGTGTTAGTTTGGGCAGCTACGGCAAGCCTTGTCGACTGCGAGGCAGTTTGCCGGTTTTTCCGGTTGTTCCTGCGGTAGGGGTGGTGCCTAATGTTCCTGCCGTGCCGGTTCCGATGACTTTCATGGCAAGCGAAGTCGGCGACCCATATCGCGTTTCCCGTGGCGCGATTCCCGGCCGTCGCGGAACATGGCCCGGATTCTTATCGGCTTTCCAAGGCATATTTGGCCCCAACTGGGCCCGACGCTAGAAATGCGCGCTTTGGAAAGGGAACGACGCCGTCGGCGGGATGCCCATTGAGGCACCATGCCAAGAAGTACCGAGCACCTTCCAGCCGGGGAGCAGATTGCCGACATAGCGGGCATACCGACGAGACGCAAGGGGCGCACGTCGTACCAGGGGGGAAAATCGCCAACGATGAACATTCACTATCGAATGATCGCGCTCGCATTATGCGTTCTGCTTCAAACCGCCGCGTTGTGTGAAGCCAACCGGGGAGCCGCCGAACCGATTGGCCCGAGTTTCTCGCAGCCGCAAGCAGACGCCGCCCGATACACGCCCGCGCCGCCGATTCCCAGTACGTCGTATTCATCGTATAGACGTTTGCCGCCGGTAGAGTCATCCGGTCCGTCGTTTGTCATGCCGTCGCCGGAGGTCGTGCCTCTGCCGGCGGTTGATCCGGTTCTTCAGCCGCCGACATATCCCTCCTCGCTTTCGGAGGTGGAGCCAGCGGATTTCGAGTCTCATTACGAATCGAGCCGTTGGCTACGGCGGGCATCTCATTGTGTCGAGGCGCCGCCGGTTCCCTCATGTACTTCGTATCGCTTGCGGGGAGGGCCAACCCGATTCCGGATGCTCTGCTCATCGATGGGGCGCGGCATTCGCGGCGATTACCGCAATTATTATAGTTGGCGAACGTTTCGGGACTTATCCTTCGCGGTGGCCCTGGCGGCACCGTTCGCCAACACGTCCCTCGACGCCGACTTTGGCAACTGGTATCAGCGCGACGTTCGCAGCGACGGCACGGACGATTTCGCGGCGTTTTGGAAGACATTCGGCGAGGGCCAGATATTCATTCCCGCTTTTGCCGGATTGTGGCTGGTCGGCGGAATGCTGGACCAATGGCCCGTGATGGACGCGATGGGCACGTACGGCGGCAGAGTGACTCGCGGCTATCTGGTCGGCGGCCCGCCGATGCTCTTCATGCAGTTTCTCCTCGGCGGCGGGCGGCCCGACGAGCACTCGTGCGGTTCGCAGTGGCGGCCCTTCCAGGACAGCAACGCCGTAAGCGGCCACGCCTTCATGGGCGCGGTGCCGTTTATCACGGCGGCGAAGATGAGCAGCAACTTCTGGATAAAGAGCACCCTGTATATCTGCTCGACTCTTACCGGTTGGTCGCGAGTCAACGACCACGACCACTACGCCACGCAAGCCTGTCTCGGCTGGTGGATGGCCTATTTGGCTTGCCGCGCGGTGGACGAAACCGACGCCGAGCAAAGGTGCTTCGAGGTCATGCCCATCGCCACGCCGGAAATGTCAGGTATTGGGGTTATGTATCGACGCTGAACCAACGGCCCGAGATCGCGGAACATATTTCGCGAAGACATGTTTACCTCGCTGAAATGGTCGTTCTTGCAATGCGTTCGTCACTTATCAATCCAGCATTCGGGCCTCGCCTCTTCAAACTTCTCGACGCCCTCGTCGGTGACCTTCGTGCTCCAGACGTGCAATTCGTCGAGTTTCGGCAGACTTTGCAGATGACCGAGGCCGATGTCGGTGATGCTGGTGCCGCCGAGGTACAGGGCCTTGAGGTTCTTGAGGCCTTTTACGTGAATCAACCCGGCGTCGGTCACCGCCGTGTTATCCAGCCACAGGTGTTCGAGGCTTGTTAGGTCCTTCAGATGTGCCAGCCCGGCGTCGGTTACCTGGGTGTCGTCGAGCCATAGGCGATTGAGCTTGGTCATGTCTCTCAAACTCGCCAACCCGGCATCGGTGATCTTGGTGCGGGTTATGTAGAGCCTTTCGAGGTTTGGCAAGCTTCTCAAATGCTCAAGCCCGGCGTCGGTCAGTTGGGTGTTGCGGAGGTTGAGGTCCTTGAGGTTCTTTGACTTCTGCAGATGAGCCAAACCGATGCCGGTCAGTTGCGTATCGGCCAGATACAGCGATTCGAGATTCGTCAGGTCCTTCAGATGAATCAGCCCGGCGTCGGTGATTTTCGCGCGGCCCAGCAGGAGCTTCTTGAGAGTCTTGATATCTTTCAGGTGGGCCAGCCCTTCGTCGTCGATGTCGGTGTTGCTCAGCGAGATTTCGACAACCGCGTCACCGTCGCGAGTGACGAATCCGCCGAGCGCTTCGATCTCGGAGACATCGGGTGATTGAACTTCTTGCGGCGGCTCATCGTCAACCGGCTTTGGCTCGTCCGCGCAGCCAGTGAGAACGGCAATGAGCAGCACGGCAACGGGCGCTATCGGGAGGGGGGTTAGCTTCATGGCACGCGAGTCTCCACTCGTCAATTGGAGTGTCACCACACCTAATAATTAATAACACAATCCGGCAACGCCTCTTTGAACCGCTCGACGCCGTCGGGCGTGACGGCCGTGTCGTGGAGTTCCAGTCTTTCGAGCTTCTTCAGACCCTTTAGACTCTCCAGGCCGGCATCGGAAACGTCAGTTTCGTAGAAGTCCAACCACTCGAGGTTCTTCAGGCCGGTTAGATGCGCCAGTCCGGCGTCGGTGATAAGCGCGTCGTATAGCTCCAGTCGTCTGAGTTCCTTGAGACCTTTGAGGTGAACCAATCCCTCGTCAGTGACTCCGGTGCCTGGCATCCCCAGCCACTGGAGCTTCGTTAAACCTTCAAGGTGAACCATTCCCGCGTCGGTGACGTCCGTATCGCCCAGCCACAGCCACTTCAGTTCGGTCAATTCCTTCAGATGCACCAAATCGTCGTCGGTTGTCGGCGTTGCCACCAGCCGAACGTAAACCGGCAAACCGAGCATTTCGTCGCCGTGCCATTTTCGCAAGACGGAGAACCACTCGGGCGGCTCGCCGCAGGGATATGAGAAGGTGTCCGCCGATCGTTCGGGATCGTAATAGCCGACTTCGCCGCCGAGTCGCTCGATCTCGCCGATTGCCGCCCGCCGCCGGGCTGCGTTGGCCATTTCGGCGGTGTACCAGTAGGAAGCCATAGTCGGCAGGGCAACGAGCGCAAGCAGAGAACAGAGAACGAAGTAGAAGCGTCGGCGTTTTTGTTTCGACTTGTCGGTCATTGGTTGGTAATACTCGTCAGAGAACGCCATTGGCCTACGATTGGAACTGGGTTCGATTGTACCAAAAAGTCCAAGACCGAGTCAGTCCGGCCATCTATTGCCCCCCCGTGGGCTAGCCGCATGATCGTTCTACTCGGCATATTAGCGCATATTCTCGCCGACGTGAAGCAAGTCTCCGTCTGCAACGCTTTGCCCTGGAGCAATTGCCCGGCCAAATCCGCGATGCGCATATCGCATAAACCTATAATTTCTCAATAGCCGGAAAAAGCATGGGCACCGGCCCGATTCAAGAAGAATATACCAGGAGTCGTTCGATGAAATGCGTCAAGATTGTGCTTTGCCTCCTCTTCGTCTTCGCCGGCCAGTCCGCATCGGCTCAGCAAAAGCCGATCCAACACGACGCCGAGCACTACATCCTGCTGCGGCAGCACGCCGAGACTTGGGCACAAGAGAATAGGGAAATCGACGCCAAGCTGGCCGAAGCTCGCCTGAAGAACGGCGGCCGACGGCCGAACATCGTTTACATACTTCTCGACGATCTCGGCTTCGGCGAAATCGGCATGCCCTCACTCGATGTTATTCGCGGATACAGCACGCCGAACATCGACCGACTGGCACGCGAGGGACTCACCTTCTCGCGGATGTATACCGAGCCAAGTTGCACACCCACCCGGGCCGCGATGATGACCGGCCGATACGCCGTCAGGACCGGGACCAGCGAAGCCAAGTCGACCGTCTCCGGCGAGGGGCTCTCCGCATGGGAAGTCACGCTGCCCGAGATTCTTAGCGAGGCCGGCTACGCAACTGTACACATCGGCAAATGGCACCTCGGCGATATCGAGGAGTCCTACGCCTTCAACCAAGGCTTCGACTACGCCGAACATCCCATGCACCAACAGGGCCAAATGGCGATCATGAACCAAACGGCCGAGTTGGAAGGACTCACCGACGGGCAACTGCGAAACCTGCGGGCGGATTCGTTCGAACTCGACAAGACCTTCCGCACCAACCCCAACGCCATGGTCTACGGCATCGTCGGCAAGAAGGGAGGCAAAGCCCGCGAAGTGAACTTCAAAGCCGGCGAGGTCTTCACCCAGGAACATTACAATCGCATGGAAGAGGGCTATAAGAACGCCGCTCTGAAGCAATTGGGAATATTGGCCAAAGGCGATAAGCCGTTCTTCCTGCAATACTGGCCGCAACACCCCTTGAGTTTCACACGCAACGACATCGAACAGGCCAAAACTCTCAACGGCGGCCCCATCGCCGAATCGATCGTCAAGGTCGACGTCTGGATCGGCCAGATCATGGACGAGATCGACAAGCTGGGGATCGGCCGGAACACGATCGTACTGGTGATGGGCGACAACGGCCCCTTCATGCAGTACGTCGACCGCAGCGGCCAGTCCGACCGTATTTATCGCGGCGGCAAAGCGGAGCATCTCGAAGGCGGCGTTCGCGTAAACGCCTACATGCGTTGGCCAGCCGTGATAGAGCCGGGCTCTAGCGTCCAGGACATCGTCCACGTAACCGACCTGTTCACGACCTTCGCCCACATCGGCGGCGCCGAGAAGTTTATTCCCCGCGACCGCTTGATCGACGGCGTCGACCAGACGGCCTTGTTGACCCTGGGCGAGACCCACGGCCGCCGTGATTACGTGTTTGTTTACGAAGGGCCGACGCTAAAATCGGTCGTCAAACAGCAGTACAAGATGCACATACCGCCGCCGGGCTCGAACCCGATCGGCGCGCCGATATTCAATCTCTACAGAAACCCCCGCGAGGACCGCCCACAGGATTCAATCCTCTACGGCGTCGGCTTCGGGGCCAAGTTCGTCGAGATGATCAAGCGCCACATGGCCATGAAACAGAAGTTCCCCGACCGCCAACCGGGCCGCGATATCCCCTACGGCGGAATCGAAAATCTCCGCCCGGAGAGCAAGGAACTGGTCGAGACGATGTGGGCGTGGATGAAGAAAGCGAAGGGTAAGGACTGAGGTGAGCGTTCGCGGGCCGCGGCGATGGGAAGCATCCTACCACAGAGCACACCGAGGACACAGAGAACGATGCAACAAGATCCATAACAATATCCTCTGACATGCAGAGTGATTGGATGTGCGGTTGAAAGCCTGAATCTCTGTGCCCTCTGCGCTCTCTGTGGTTCCCCCCGTTCCCAGAGGTGCGTGTACCGTTACGAACTGAGAAACTTCGCCATCCTTCGACACTGAAAGTCACGGAGGAGACACCATGACGCGCGTTTTTTGTGAATTTGCCGTCGTATTCGTGCTGTTGATCGCGGTTCCCGTATGTTTGTTCGCCGAAGAGCCTTGCGAGTCGGGAAAGCCAAAGCAAGAAGTCGACAAGCCTATCCGCATCCTTGAAGGCCAGCCCAACTTCCGCGACCTTGGCGGTTACAAGACTGCCGACGGGCGGACGGTTAAAAAGGGCGTTGTCTTTCGCTCCGGCGAATTGCCGAGGCTAACCGACGACGACGTGGCGAAGCTGCGGGAACTGGGCGTCAAAACGGTCGTCAACTTTCTCACCGACACGGAGACCAAAGCCCGCGGCCAGAACCGTTTGCCCAAGGGCGTCGAGATGATACGGCTGCCGCTCGCCGGCGGGGAGGACGGCGGCGCGGGCGGGTTGGCCGGGGCCGTTCTCAAGGCGCGTCAGACGGCCGATTTCTCGAAAGTGCCCGTCGAACTTAACGCGGATATCCATCGCCTGATCATTCGCGAGGCGGACGAGCAATACGCGGCCTTGTTGCGACATCTGGCCGACTCGAAGAAACGCCCCCTGGTTTTCCACTGTTCCCACGGCGTCCATCGCACGGGCACCGCCTCGGCCGTCCTGCTTTCCGCGCTGGGCGTCCCCTGGGAGACCGTGCGAAAGGACTACCTGCTATCGAACCACTGCCGCAAGGAAGAAGTCGCCCGACGGCTGGAGCAGCTCCGTCAACAAGCCGCGAAGAAACAAAACATCCCGCCCGATCAGGTCGACATGACCAACATCAAAGCCTTCTACATCCTAGACCCATCCTACATCGACGCCTCGCTAGAAGAAGCCGTCAAACGCCACGGCTCGATGGAGAAGTATATTCGCCAGGGGCTTGGGATTGAAGACGAGGTGATTGAGAAGCTGCGTGGGGAGTTGTTGGAGTAGGGGAGTCTCTTGGAACTAATCACGCACTTCGCCAATTCTCAACCGTCAACCCATGCACGCGACTGAACTCGCGCTCGTTGTTGGTAACCAAAACGCAACCGAGCGACAGCGCACTGGCGGCGATCAGTGTATCCAGCGGGCCGATGGGCGTGCCGAGTCGTTCCAGTTCGGCGCGAATGCGTCCGTAGACTTCGGCCGCGACGTCGTCGAACGGCTGTATATCGAAAGCGGCGCAGAACTGGGCCACGGCTTGCATGTTTCGCGCCGGGTCGCTGCTCTTATGAACGCCGTGTTGAAGTTCCGCGAAAGTTATTGCCGAGATGCCGATCTCGCCCAGATCATGGCGGCCGAGATGCCGCAATATATCCTCGCCCTTGCCGCGAAGCAGGTCGATGCAGACGTTTGTGTCCAATAGGAAGCGTATCAAAGGGGCAACCTTTGCTCGGGCTGATCCGGTTGCTCACGCCGGGCCATGAAGTCTTCGGTCACCCCGCCCAGCGATTCATCGAGCAGGTCCCAAGCCTTGTCCGCCTGATAGAGAACGACCATCGATCCGACTCGCTTGATACAGACCTCGTCGCCCGGGAAGCGAAACTCCTTGGGCAGACGAACCGCCTGACTGCGACCGTTGGTAAATAGCTTTGCCGTGGCCATGATGTTCCTTTGCTCGTGATATATATTATAGTATATACCAAGCGTGTGTGATTGTCAATGGGCAGTCAGCGAAAACTCACCGCCTAGGAACAGCAAATTGGGTAATCCAGGCTTTTGAACCTGGGCCGCGCGGCGACAAGAGGCCTCGGGCACCGCGCTTTTCCGATGTGCAACATCGCTATCTCGAAGATCCTGTCGCACACGAGGCCTCTTGTGCTTCGCACCCAGATTCAAGAATCTGGGCTAGCCTTCGACGCAAACTAATCCGGTGCGAATCCGTTTCCGCGCCCCCTGTACTCCTCGAAACCCTTCCATGCCGTGCGCAGTCGGGCTATCATTGTCGGAAGCAAGAACGTCTTCACACGTTACCCGACATTCAGCTCAACACCCCAACGAGGCAACCACCATGCGACTTCAACTAACGTTGGCCATCATTCTCGCCTTCCTCGCCGCCACGGCCACGGCCGACGAGCGGCATCGGGTGCTGGTGCTTACGGATATTGCAAACGAGCCGGATGACGAGGAATCGCTGGTGCGGTTCATGGTGTACTGCAATGAGTTCGATATCGAAGGCATTGTGGCCACCACGTCCATGCACTTGCGGGGAAGGACGCGAGAGGACCTGATCCGCCGCACCGTCAAGACTTACGGCCAGGTGCGGGATAACCTGCTGCTGCACACGCCGGGCTTTCCAACCGCCGAGTCGGTCGAAGCGGTCGTCGCAACCGGACAAACGGGCTACGGAATGGGAGCAGTGGGAGAAGGCAAAAGCACAAAAGGATCGAAGTTGATACTGGCCGCCGCGAAGAAGGACGACCCGCGACCGCTGTGGATCAGCGTATGGGGCGGCTCCAACACCTTGGCCCAAGCGCTCGACGACGCCCGACGCGATTGGCCCGAGGAAGAACTCAAGAAGCTCGTCGCCAAGCTGCGGGTTTATACGATCTCCGACCAGGACGACGCGGGCAGGTGGATGCGGCGAGAGTTCCCCGGGCTGTTTTACATCGTCTCGCCCAGCACCGATTGGCGGCAATACTATCGATCAACGTGGAGCGGCATCGCGGGCGACCGCTGGTACAAGAACGGGCCGATGCACAAGTTCCACCTGGTCGACAACCCTTGGCTTGAAAAGAACATCATCAAGGACCACGGCCCCTTGGGCGCGTTGTACCCACGGGTCAGCTACATCATGGAAGGCGACACGCCGTCTTACCTGGGTTTGATCGAAAACGGACTCTGCTGGGCGACGCGGCCGGACTACGGCGGTTGGGCCGGGCGGTATCTGATGTATAAGCCGCCTAGCGAGACGAGAGCCATCTGGACCGACGTTGCCGCCAGCCGAGATACCGTCACCGCCGACAACGGGCAGACGTACACCTCGCATCAAGCCACGATCTGGCGTTGGCGGGAAGCATATCAACACGACTTCGCCGCCCGGATGGACTGGTGCGTGCAACCGCGTGACAAGGCCAATCACAACCCGGTGGTCGTGGTCAACGAAACGAAAGGCAAGGGCCTTATCGAGATCGACGCCAAGCCCGGCGAGGAGTTCACCCTTAGCGCCGCCGGTTCCACCGATCCCGACGGCGACAAGCTCTCGTACCGCTGGTTCCATTACTCCAGCGCCGGTGGTTCGCCGTCGTGGATAAACGTGAAGATTGACGATGCGGACAAGCAGCAGGCCCGGCTGGTTGCCCCGAACTTCCGCAATCGCCCGTACGCGGCTCATATTATCCTGGAGGTGAAGGACGACGGCGAACCGTGTTTGTATGCCTATCGGCGCGTGATTGTGAACGTGAAACCGTAGTCAGATTCTGTCTTATAAGACAGCAATGGATGCGATGCTCCACGCTTGCGTGGGCATGCCTGAAGCAAGCTTGTAGGGTGAGTCGCAACGCACCCTACAAGATGCAAGTTTCAAAAGGCGACGCCAGGCGTGGCCCTCACGCTAACCTACCTGCAAGAGGAAGCCGGACTATTATGCAACTGTTCACCCCAAGCGTTATCTGCATTGTTGCCTTGCCGTGGCTTGTCGCGCCGACGGTGGGGCAAACTCTTCCAACAGCCGAGCCGTCAGAAGTCGGCTTATCGGCCGAACGGCTCGATGGAGTCGGGCCGACAGTGCAAAAGCTGATCGACGACGAAAAGGTGGCCGGGGTGGTGACGATCATTGCCCGGCGCGGCAAGGTCGCCCAGTTCGAGACTTACGGCATGATGGATCGCGAGGCGAAGCGGCCAATGCGGAAGGATACGATCTTTCGCATCTACTCGATGACCAAGCCGATCACCAGCACGGCCGTGATGATGCTTTGCGATGAGGGGAAGCTGAAACTCGACGATCCGGTTTCCAGGTACCTGCCCGAGCTAGAGGGCATGAAGACGGCCGAAGGAAACGCGGCGGCGAAATCGCGGGAAATGTCGGTCCGCGACCTGCTGCGGCATACTTCGGGCTTGCCGAACAACGCCACGGTCGACGGGATATTTCGCCGAGAGGGTGTCAAGCGGATCAGCGAGTGTACCTTGAAGCAGTGCGTCGAGAATCTTCACCGCGTGCCGCTGCGATCAGAGCCGGGAACCGAGTGGTATTACAGCATCGCCACCGACGTGCTGGCCCGGTTGGTCGAGGTCGCGTCCGGAAAACCGTTCGACGAGTTCTTGACCGAGCGTATCTTCGAGCCGCTTGGCATGAAGGATACCGGTTTCGTCGTGCCCGCGGAGAAACTCGACCGATTCGCGGTCAACTACGGCCCCAAGCCGGGCGGCGGTCTAAGGATGACCGACGCGCCTGCCACCAGTCGTTTCACCCGACGGCCGAAGTTCTTTTCCGGCGGCGGAGGGCTGGTCTCCACGGCCACCGATTACATGCGTTTCTGCCTGATGCTCGCCGACAAGGGTACGCTCGACGGAAAGCGGCTGCTCAAGGCCGAAACGGTCGAACAGATGACGCGCAACCAGTTGGCCGAGCCGCTTATGCCCATCGATTTCGCTTCAACGAAGCGCGACGGCTTTGGTTTCGGCCTAGGCTTCTCGGTCTGCGTCGAG
>Ga0180432_10005843_pt1 | contig 16204 bp, 10 predicted proteins | sample SS_ome_10_FD_132414 | JGI IMG/M metagenome (GOLD analysis project Ga0180432, IMG submission 132414) | Hypersaline lake sediment archaeal communities from the Salton Sea, California, USA - SS_1_MS_2 metaG | ecosystem: Environmental > Aquatic > Non-marine Saline and Alkaline > Hypersaline >... | reverse complement strand
GGAAAAAATCCCCGCGGGGCGCGGCGATTGGCGATGCTTGTCACCATGCTGACCTTGGCGGCCGCGGTCGTCCTTCTGGTCAACCGACCCGACGGCGATCAACCTTTCGCCGACGTGTCCATCGGCTTGCCCGGCCAGAGCGGCGTGATCGGCCCGGTTCGATTTGAACTGTCGCTCGACGGGTTGAGTTCATGGCTGATGGCACTGACCGCGATGGCCGCAACCGGCTTCGCGTTCTTGGGACCGAAGGCCGAGGATGGCGAAAGTATCGCGCTGCTGCGACTGCTGCTGTTACTCGAATCGAGTACCCTGGCCACCTTGGCAATTGCCGACGCGGTTCTCTTTTGCTTCTTTTGCGAACTCACGATGCTTCTGTTGATGATAACAATCGGCACCGGCGGTGGAAAACGAGCCAACTCCGCCGCCGTGCGGTTCATCTCGCTGTCGACGCTCGGCGGTGGATTGGTTCTCCTGGGCGTACTGGCCATGGCGAGTTGGCATTTCCGGCATGGGCCGGCGACGACCGCCACCTTCTCGATGCCTCGACTTATTACGGCCCTGGCCGAGGCCGACGATTGGGCGGTCAAATCCTGGATATGCCTTTCAATGACGGTCGGCCTGATCGGCATCGGCACCCAGTTTCACTGGCACGGGTGGGTTCGCGGCGGCTTGTCGACCGCAAGAGTCAATCGTCAGTCAACGGCCAAACATTTGCTCGTCTCCTGCGTCCTGTTGGAACTGTGCGCGTACGGAATACTTCGATTCGTCCGACCCATCATTGGAGACGCGACCGACTTGGCCGCCGCGCTTGGGAACCTCACGGCGGGCCTGTTTGGCAGCGATGAAACCGATCAAGTCGCAACGGTTGCCGACCTTGCCACGCCGGACATCTTCAACGCCTTCGGACGTTGGATGCCATGGCTGTTGGGTGCGTTGCTGCTTCCGCTGTTTATAAGATCGGCCAATACTCGCGATGCCGCCGCGCGAGCCGGCTTGGTGCTGGCAGCCATCGCGGGCGCGGCCATGTCAATCGTCGCCGACGACCCGGAGCGAATGTTCCTGGCCGTGCAAATCGTCGCCGTGACGGTCGGTCTGCTGCTGTACATTGACGCTTTCCAATCCAAACAACGCCGCGGCGGCGAGAAGTCATTGCCACGGCGGCGGCTCGACGTTTGTTCGCGGATGAATTCCGAGTATCTGCTGCCTAGCATCCTCGCCTCGGCCATTTTGCTCGGCGGGTTCGCCATGCTGCATGCCGACGGGACGCACTCCGCCGCAACGGTTAAGATCGGTCTGGCGATGGTGCTTGCCGCACTGGGATTCACCGTGGCCGCCGTGCCCTTTCATTTCCACTTTCCACACATCCTGGGAAGAAGCAGCTACGCAAACGGGACATTGCTGTCGGTAGTCGCCAAGATGGCCGGACTGGTCGTAATGGCTCGCGTGCTGAGCGGCGTGGCGGCCGTGACAAACAACGGGGAAGTGTCCGTCTGGCCCGCCGCCGGCCTGCTCTCGGCGGCGACAATGGGCTTCGGCGGCTTCATGGCCCTACGACAAGACCATCTGCGACCGCTGCTGGCTTACGTTTCAATAGTACAGACGGGCACGCTGCTCATGGCACTGGTCACCGCGAGCGTGCCGGGCGGACCGCTGCCGGCGAATTGGAACCCAATCGCGACGCTGTTGTTCTGCCTGTGCGTATATTCGGTCGGCACCATCGGCACGCTCGCCGTGTTGACGCACCTTCGCCGCGATGACCGTTCCTTGATGACGGTCGAAGAGCTGGCAGGATTGGCTCGCGGCCGCCCCATGGCCGCCGCCGTGCTGGCCGTTTCCCTGTCGAGCATGGCGGGCATCGCGCCGCTGGTCGGGTTCTGGGGAAAAGCAATGCTCATCGGCGGGCTGTTGGCGGCTCAGTCAGAGGCAGGGCAACCGTGGCTGATCGTTCTGGCCGTCGTCGGCATATGCAGCATGGCCGCAATGACCGCCTGCTGCATGCGAATCGTGGCCGTCATGTACTTTCGCGCGCCGCTGGCAGTACCCAAGCCAACCGGCGGCCCGGCCGCATGGTGCGTGGCCACGACCTGCGCCGCCTTACTGTTGATCGCCGCGATACTAGCGGGACCGTTGGCCGATATGGTCCGTGGGAATACTAACCCGAAGCGCGAGCTAGGAGGGAAGCAGGTAAATCAGGTTCTTGAACCTGGGATACCCTGTAGCACCGCCACATCCGGCAGGTTCTCGACGACTTGTTGCCAACCGTGAAACTTCTTCAGGCAGCGCACGACGATCGGCAGTGGCTGGGGCCATATCTCGGGAAGATCGACTTCGCCGGGTGACTCGATCGGCCATGCCAATCTTTCCTCGGGCGGATCGAATTGCGCTTCGATGCCCGGTTTGTTGCCGCGGGGGTCGATCCTGTACCAGCCGACCGTCGGTAGATGGACGGCATTCAGCCCGTGAAGCGTGAAACCGCTGCCGTCGTCCAGCAGAAGTCGCTGGTAGCAGAAGCCGGCCGGTATCCCGTTTGCCCGAAGCAAGGCGGCAAGCAGATGGCTCTTCGCGAAACACCAGCCGGTGCCGTGCCCGAGAACCTCCGAAGCACTGCACGTGGTCACCGTCGCTTTGGCATCTCCGCTGTGGGTGACGCGGTCCCGCACGAAGTGGAAACAGGCCCGGGCGATTTCGATTGTGTCGGTCCGGCCGGCGGCCAATTCACTCGCACACTCAAGCACGGCCGGTTTCCGCCAATCGACTATTTCCGTTGATTCGAGGTATTGGTGCAGGTCTGTTCTCATGCGAAAGTCATTGTGTCATTCGGTAAGCAAAGAGATGTTGCACAACTACTCATCAGCGTCTATCGCCGGTTTCGGCTCGTCGGCCACATCTTCTCGCGCCTTCGTGCGAACCGACCACACGAAGCCCGCGAGCATGCCGGCGGATGCAAGCAGTGAGGCGTACACGACGAGATAGAAACGAGCGTCTCTGTCGAGAAACGGTTCTATGTGATCGGCACACCACCACCATACAAACCCGACGGCGCCGCCGATGAAGAACCCCAGCCAGGCGGCCCGATTGTAGCGGATACCGAATATGCCAACCAGCACGAACGTTGCCATCAGCAAAAGGAAGAAACGCACATCGTCCGATTCCGCCGCCACCGCGCTGCTGTACAACGCAACAACGAAAGTCAAAACGAACAGCGATCGCAGGCCGAACTGCCAACGGCCGGCCGACCGGCTGCTCTTCGATCTTGGTTCGTCTTCAGACATCAGCATCACGGATGGTTCTTCGGACAAGCTTTTCCAACTGACGACGGCCATTATACCACGCCGAGCTAGGGGGAGAAGCCGCGAGAACGATCGAAGACTCCTCGGCAGCCATGGATTGGGCTTCCACCGCCGAGCAAATACGGATAAATTCCGCGAATAGAGTTCATGGCACCATGAATCAGAGCAAGCCGTGGATCATGGTGCGTCGCGACGCGTCTTAAGACCGCCCTTCAGAATTGGACGAGAAAATGAGCAAAATCATCGCCGCGTTGATCTTCGTCGCTTGTGCCGTTTTGGCGTTTACCAACCCGAACGAGAAGAAACACAAGGACGTGGTCTATCAGGAACTCTCCAAGGAGGCCGGCATGGGTGGCTTCGTCGGCGAACTGGCCGGTTCGCTGGCCGAAAAGGCCGACGTGTTGCCGTTTACGTATAAGAACTACCTGCTCTTCTCCACCATGAGCTTTCGCGACGAGATCGTCTCGGTCGGACTGTTCAACTACGTGCAAGCCACCGATTGGGACCCCAAACAAGCTGTCGAAATGACGGAGTCGTGAGTTGGAGTGATGAAAAAGGGGACAGGCTCCACAACGCAGAGTGTTCCGAGCTACTTGGGCGGCTTCTCCCCAATCCCTTCGCCCCTCACGCCTATCCCCTCGCTCCTCACCTCTCACATCGGCTTGACGCTGCTGACCCACAGCACGGGCTTGCCCGCCTCGTCGACGCGGAGTTCGTGCTTTAAGCCGGCTTGGAAGAGTATCTTGCGCAACACGATGCCGTAGGTGCTGCGGCTGCGAGGTAGCGAGATGATGACTTTCGACGGATCCAGACCGTGTCGGGCCATGGCGTTGTGGTCCATCAACACGGGAACGTCCATGCGCTTGGCGATTGCGTCCAAAGCCTTTTGGGCCGATACGCCTTGGATGTTCACGTTTAGAAACTCGAACATCGACGGCAACACCTCGCGCCCCGTCTTCTTCGGCTTCCAGCCGATGGGCCAGATATGCAGGTTCGGCTTGGCATCGACCACCGAATAGCTCATGCCGCCGTCACTCACGCGAGGCACCAGACATAGACCGGCGGGACGCAACACACATGCCAACGCCGTGCCGATGGATATGCCCGTTAAGTCCTCGACGACCTTGTCCTCGGTCAACAGCTTTACATGCTGTTGCTGAATGCTAACCGGCAAAGTCAATCGCTGGATCAGGTTGCTTACAACCTTGTCGCGCTGAACATCGGCGGTAGTGAAATCGACGGGCGTGGAAAGATCTTTCTTGACTGCGTCGAACTGACTCTTCTTCATGCCGAACGGGCCGATCGGTTCGCGCTGCCTCGGTGGACCTTTCTTCGACAAGTCATCGAGCCATCGGGCAAGCCGCCGGGCGTCGCCGCGTTTGAACTTCGCGCCGGGCAGAACGACTTGGTCCTTCGAGTCGAGCACGCCGGTGACCACGTACAAAGGGCTGCTCTCGGTGCCGCGGGTTTCGATGCCGATTTCGTCGGATGCTTTCGCGGCACGAATCCTCACGTTTCTGACTCCCGCCTCGCCCAGCGCGCGGACCCATTTCTGAAAGCTCAATGAAGCTCCCCTGGTATCGCCGACGATCTCCAACTGAACCCGACCGGCCGCCCGGACGGAAGATTGAATCGACACGGCCAGCACGACCGACAGCAGTGGAATGAGCAAGAAACCGAGTTTTCGCATGATTGAGCCTCCTATGGCGAATTATAGCACGCCGACGGTCAAAACGAAGATTGGACGGGAAACAGGGGTGGCTGGCGGCAGAGCGCAGCGATGCCCCAGACGGCTGCTCCCTGGGGCATCGCTGCGCTCTGCCGCCAGCCACCCACCTCAAATACCGGCACCCACATGGCTTCCCCCCTTGCAGATGGCGGGAGATTTGCCCACAATGGTCCCATATGCGCAAAACTAAGGGGATGCTCCCCGCGCCGCTTCAATAAACCAAGACGCAAGAAGGAGTCGAACATGGCAAGACCCGTAACAATGTTCACCGGCCAATGGGCCGATCTGCCGCTGGATGAATTGGCCGCCAAGTGCAGCGATTTTGGATACGACGGTTTGGAGCTTGCCTGTTGGGGCGATCACTTTGAAGTCGACAAGGCTCTGGCCGAGGACGATTACTGCGCGAAGAAGCGAGAGCTTCTCGAGAAGCACGACATGCAGGTCTTCGCCATCAGTTCCCATCTGGTCGGCCAGGCCGTGTTGGACAACATCGACGCACGGCACCAAGCGATTCTTCCGCCGCACATCTGGGGCGACGGCGATCCGGCCGGTGTCAACGCGCGAGCCGCCGAGGACATGATCGGCGCCGCCCGAGCGGCGCAGAAGTTGGGCGTTTCAGTCGTCAACGGCTTCACGGGATCGAGCATCTGGCATCTGCTGTATTCCTTCCCGCCGGTAACGCCGGAGATGATCGACGACGGCTTCAAGCTCTTGGCCGAGCGTTGGAATCCGATTCTGGACGTGTTCGGCGAGTGCGGCGTGAAGTTCGCGCTTGAAGTACACCCAACGGAAATCGCTTTCGACATCGTCACGGCCCAGCGTGCCTTGGATGCCTTGGGCAATCGCGAGGAGTTCGGCTTCAACTTCGACCCCAGCCATTTGCTGTGGCAAGGCGTCGACCCGGTCGAGTTCATCCGCGCCTTCCCGGATCGCATCTACCACGTACACATGAAGGACGCCATCGTGACCTTGGACGGTCGCAGCGGCATTCTCTCCAGCCACCTGAACTTCGGCGAAGCCGGCCGCGGCTGGGACTTCCGCTCGCTGGGACGCGGCGGAGTGAACTTCGAGGAGATCATCCGCGAGCTGAACCGCATCAACTACAACGGTCCCCTGTCGGTCGAATGGGAAGACTGCGGCATGGACCGCGACCAAGGCGCGGCGGAAGCCTGCGACTTCGTCAAGACCATCGACTTCCAACCCAGCCAAGTCGCCTTCGACGCCGCCTTCGACAAAGACGAGCAGTAGCGAGGGACTAGGGGGCAGGGACTAGGGGCTGGGGATTAGGGAAAGAAGCTGAGTGCCATGCCTGCGTTTTGCGCGGGCATGGCACTCTATTATTGTCGACGGGAATCAACAACCAATGCACGGACCACTTTGAGAAAATGGCTCGGACACGTCTCTTCCAAATGGATTCCACGGTTGCCCTGCGTCAACCCAAGACGGACCGCCTCATCTTGGCGCGGTTTCTGAAAGACGCGGCCGACGACAAGCGGCTGAGGGACGACGATCTGAAGGCCGCCCACGCCGTCCTCGTCAAGTGGGCCGATTTGGAGAGTTCCGGCCGACTGGAGAAACTGACCGAAAAACAGATGCAAGGCGAGTTCCTGGCCGAGGTCTTCGGCGAAGCGCTCGGGTATGTCGGCCCGTTCGACGGCGCGGATGTTTGGCACCTAGAGCGAGAACATCAGATCGCCGGTGAAACGCCCGACGCGATTCTCGGCTTCTTCCAACAGTCCGAGGGACACAAGCCGCTGGCGGTGATCGAACTGAAGGGGCCGAAAGTTCACCTCGACCGCGACCGAAGCAACGGCCGCACCGCCGTCGCCCAATGCTGGGACTATCTGGTCAACACGCCGCCGGAGTGCCGCTGGGGTATCGTCTCGAACATTGTCAGTTTCCGGCTCTACGAGCGATCCTCGACCAAACGGGCCTACGAGCATTTCACGCTGCAATCGCTGCGCGACTTCGATACATTCAGGCAGTTCTACACGCTGTTTCACCGGCAGGGGTTGATCGACAAGTCTCTTCTCGGGCCGCCCCGCGCCGTGGCCTTGATGAAACAATCGACCGAACGGCAGCGCGAGGTTAGCGACGTACTGTACGATACCTACTCCCACAACCGGCTATCGCTGATCGACGAATTGCACAACAAGCAGGCTCGCCCGCTCGACGAAGCGGTGGAGATGGCCCAGCGGTTGTTCGACCGTATCATCTTCATCGCCTTTTGCGAAGATCGGTATCTGCTGCCGGAGAAGACGATCCCCAAGGCTTACAGCGTGGCCGGTTTTCACGCGGTCACGAATCCCCGTTGGCAGAATTTCAAACACCTCTTTCGCTTCATCGACGTCGGCAACGCGGCGCACGACATTCCCAAGTTCAACGGCGGTCTGTTCGCGCCCCACGCGGTCGACGAAATCGAACTCCCCGACGAACCTTGGACGAACTTCTTCAAGACGATCAGCACCTACGACTTCGCCGACGAAGTGAACCTCGACGTGCTGGGGCATCTGTTCGAGCGCTCGATCACGGAGTTGGAGAAGCTCAAGGAGTCGGGCCTGTTCGGCGACATGGAAAAGGCGGAGCGGTACGCCTCCATGCCGCAATCCGCCAAGCGAAAGCAGCTCGGCGTTTACTACACGCCGGTGGAATTGACCGGGCGGATCGTGCAGTACACGGTCGAGGAACTGATTGCCGAGCGATTCGCCGAGGCAGCCGTCCAGTTCGGGGTCGCCGAGGACGATGCCCGGCGCGGAATCGCGCCCGAGGAAGCCGACTACTGGCGGAAGTGCCTGGACGTTCTACGAAACCTCAAGATCGTGGACCCGGCCTGCGGCAGCGGCGCGTTTCTTTTTCAAGCCTACGACGCCTTGGAAGCCCGCTACGGCGAGGTCATCGGCCACCTCGAACAGTTGGGCAGTCGGGACGCCAAGCGGCTCGCGCGGGAAATACCGAAGTTCATTCTCGAAGAGAACCTTTACGGGGTGGACCTCTCGCCCGAGGCGGTCGAGATCACGCAACTGGCGTTGTGGATTCGCTCGGCCAGTCCGGGCCAACTGCTGGCGAACCTCTCGAAAAACATAGTCCACGGCAACTCGCTGGTCCACGACCCGGAGGTCGACCCGGCGGGCTTCGATTGGTCCCAGCGGTTCCCCGACGTGTTCGACCGCGAGGAAGGCGGCTTCGACTGCGTGATCGGCAACCCGCCGTGGGAGAGGATCAAGTTGCAGGAGCGCGAGTTTTTCTCGTTGCCGGCGCCGGAGATCGCCACCGCCACGAACGCGGCCAAACGGCGGCAGTTGGTCGCCAAACTGGAATCCGACGATCCGGCTTTGTACGAGCGCTATGAAGAGGCATTGGCGGCGGCCAACTCGCTGCTGACATACTGTCGAAAGAGCAAGCAATATCCGTTGACCGGAAAAGGCGACATCAACACCTACGCGGTCTTCGCCGAACTGGCATGCCGATTGGTCGCCCCACGCGGCCGCGTGGGAGTACTCGTGCCCTCGGGCATAGCTTCGGACAAGACGACGAAAGATTTCTTCGCGGCAGTGGCGGAATCGGATCGGCTTATTCGGTTGTATGATTTCGAAAACAAAAGGGTCTTCTTTCCAGAGGTGCATGCATCCTTCAAGTTCTCCATTCTCAACTTTGGCGGCGAGCAGGCGGCAACGACGAAAGCGGATTTTGTCTTTTTTGTTCATCGCGTCGAAGAGTTGGAGGATAAGAGGCGGCACATTGCCTTGAGCGCTGCAGACATCCGGCTATTGAACCCCAACACGCGGACCTGCCCGATCTTCCGCACGCGGCGCGACGCGGAAATCACCAAAGCGATCTACCGCCGCGTTCCCATACTGATCGACAAGAACCGCGAAGGCCCGACCGGCAACCCGTGGAGCATCCAGTTCAAGACGATGTTCCACCAAACGAATGACGCCGAATTGTTCCGTGAAGCCGACACGCTCAAAGCGGACGGCTTGAAGTTGAAGGGGAATCGGTGGATCAAGGGGAAGAAGATCTTCTTGCCGATCTACGAAGCGAAGATGGTGCAGGCGTATGATCACCGGGCCGCCGACGTGATAACCGACAAGTCCAATTGGGTACGGCAGGGACAAACCGAAAAGAGATCGCTGATTGGTTATCAGAACCCCGAGCAGTTGGTGATGCCGAGGTTTTGGGTCTCGCGAGAAGAAGTGCTGAACGAAAGCAATGAAGAGACATCGCATTTCTTGTGCTTCAAGGACGTAACGAGCCCAACAAATCAACGAACGATGATCGCGGCAATGACTCCACTGGTAGGCGTGGTCAACTCCGCGCCGATCATTTTCACGGACACCCCGTCAGTACGTCAGTGCTGCCTGTTGGCCAACCTCAACAGTTTCTGCTACGACTTCGTAATGCGGCAGAAGATCAGCAATGTCCACTTGAACTTCTTCATAGTCGAACAAGTCCCTACCCTCGCTCCGGACACATATTCCAAGCCGTGCCCGTGGGACGGCGGGATTACGTTGGAATCGTGGATTAGCGAGCGGGTACTTAAGCTCACTTGCACGGCGGAGGACATGCTGCCGCTGGCCGAGGCTTGCGACTTCACCGGCGGTAGTTTCAAGACGGAATACGGCGGGCGGCTGAACAAGTGGGACGAAGCCGAGCGGGCGGAACTGATGGCCGAACTCGACGCCGCCTTCTTCCACCTCTACGGCATCGACCGCGACGACGTCGAGTACATCCTCTCCACTTTCAAGGGCATTCACGAGCGGCAGACCCTCTTCCCCGGCTCGCCCACCACTGCCGAACGCATCGTGCAGAAGTACGCCGAAATGTCCTTCCCCGCGTAGAGAATGAGTAGGGCAGGCATTCCCGACTGCATTGGATGACGGGCCGGTTTAGCGACAGGCAGGAATGCCTGTCCTACTGTTCCTTTGGCACGGCACCCGATGAAGAAACGGGCTCGGCCATCCAGCGCCTCGGTCGCCGAGCGAACAACGACTACAGATAATTCAGCAGCGACATGCCGTATATTTGGGCTGTCGTGCGAAGCGAGGCTTCCAGGGCGACTTGGCGGCCGGAGAAGTTCGAGACGGCTTCGATGAAGTCGATGTCGAGGTCCTTCGAGAGGGCATCGCGCAGGTCGATTTCCTCGTCTTCAACGCGCATTTGCAGCGCTTCGACGGACAAATGGCGGGCGGCAACGTCGGCACGCACGAAGCTGACGTCGACGGTTTGCACGTCGAGCATTTCCGTGGCGCGTTGGATCTCCTGCATGTCGTTGTTTTCCAAGCCCGTCTTTAGCCGCACCAGGGCGGTGAAGATGCCGTCGGTTTCCAAGGGGTTCGAATCGGTACCGGTAAGCGTATCGGTGCCGCCGGACATCGTGGCCGAGATGCCCCCGTCGACGAAACCGCTTCCGTCGTTGGGCGGATTGTCGCTTTGATCGTGGGTTGCCTCGAACATGCCGACGTAGGGGCTGCCGGCGAGCAGAGAGACAATATCCTGCGCCCTGGTCACCCCGGCGACGACGTCGAAGGTAAGCGTTTCGCTGCCCGCGTTATAGCTTACCCCCGGCGCGGCCGCGGCGTTAAAGACGACCGTGGTTCCGTTGGCGGTGGTGCCGGCCGTTTTGGCGGTGAAGATCAAGTCGCTCTTGGCGGCGGCCGAAGCGAGGGTTGCCGACGCTGCGATCTCTCCCACGGGCGCGCCGGAAGCAGTTTGCCCCTCGGGAACAAGCCCCAGCGAAACGGCGGCATAGCTCGAGCCGACTATGTCGACGCTCATCGCGCCGTTTCCGTCGCTTGAGTCGACCAGTTCGATTCCGTTGCCGTAGGTTGCCAATCTGGCCTGTAGTTTTCCGCCGGCCATGCCGTCCATCAAGGCAATCGCGTCGTCGATTGTTTCGGCGGCCGAGACATCGACCGTCACGACCGTGCCGTCGGCCAAGGTGACCGTGAAATCGTCGCCCGTTTGAGCGCCGAACTCTCGCCCGTAGTTTAGATCTTCGAGCAGGGAATTGCCGGTGAACGTTCTCACGCCCAGTTGCGTGGCGGTAATGCCGCCGTTTTCCCCGACCATGAAGTCGGAGCCGCTGACGCGCGAGCGGATATTTATTCCGGTGGCGTTTTCGTTGATTTCGGCCAGCAACCCCGCGTCCGAGATGTTCAACTCGTTGAGCACGTCCTCGAAGGTTTCGGCGTTGAGGAAGTCGAACGTGTGCGTGACTCCGTCGTTCACGATTTGCAGGCCGGCCGTCTTGTCGAAGTCGGCTCCGGCGCCGTATGCCGTAACGGCGGCGGATTGTCCCGGCGGCGTTGCATCGACGAATCCCCGCCCGTCGTTTTCCAAATCGAGCGGATCGAGCGTGGCGCTGAGGGGAACTTGGTTCAAGGCGAAGGCCGCGTTGACCGCGTCGACCACGTGTCGGGCTTCGGTCTGCCCGGTCTTGACGGTGACGGTTATGGTGTCGACGCCGTCGAAGGTGGCCGTTTCATCCACGCCGGGAGTAACCACCGACCCATCGTCGTCGAAGACGATCTTGATACCGTTATACGTCGTTCCGGCGCCTGGCGCCTCGAAGACGATATCGTTATCCGACCCCGCTGAACGGGCGACGCCGCGAGCGGCGGCCCCGAGTATCAAATCCACATCGGTGGTCAGGGTCAGTTTCGGATCGACATCCGTGCCGTGGAACGGAACCGTGGTGCCCTCGCGCTTGAGGATACCCAGTTCCTCGGCGGTGGTCCCACCGCCCACTTCCTGGATGGTCAGCACGTCGCCCGGGTTTCCGTCGAGTTCGATCCAGAATCCGGTGGGCGTTACCTCGACGTTGATGGTCTTGCCGCCGGGCGCATTCCGCCTTAGCAGGGCGGCCACGTCGCCGACCGTTTCCGCGCCGCTGATGTCGACGACGACGATGTCGGACCCGTCGGACACGGAAATGCTTCCCCGCGAGACACCGCGGCCGAGATGCAAATCATCGAGCCGGGTATCGGCGGTCAGCGCGGGCGAGATATCGGCCGAGCCGGAAACCGTGTTGGAAATCGAGTTGAACACCTCGTTGCCATGTACGCTGGTGTCGAAGAGGAGGTCCAAGTCGCCGTAGCTTTGATAGCGGTTCTCGTCGCCGTTGTAGACAATCAACCCGGCGTCGGTAGTTTCAAAGGGAGTGACTCCGACTCCCGTGCCGGCGAAGATGTTTCGTCCGCGAAAGTTCTGATTCCCCACGTCCTGCAAGCGTTGTATGATCTGCTGAACCTCCACGGCGGCGGCGGCCCGCTGGGTGTCGGTCGAAGTGGTGCCGATCACGCCAAGCGCCACGCTTCTGGCTTCGTTCAGCGAATCGGAGATGCTACCCAGCGCGGTATCGGTGGCGGTCATGTACGAGCCGCTGGTGCCGAGGTTGGTCTGCATGGTCGTTTTGCGCTCGATGAGCCGTTGCAGACTCATCACGCGCAGGGCGGCGTCGGGGTCCTCGCTGGGCATTTGAAAGCGACGCCCGGTGCTTAGCTGGGTCTGTATCTTGAACAGGTCCAGTTGATCTTTCTGAACCTGATTGGACAGCCGCTGGCGAATGTATAAATCGCCGACGCGCGTCGATGGAATTCCGGTTACTGCGCCCATGTCTGGTAGACCGCTGGTTTTTGTTGGTTATGCGAATCGCGAATTAACTAGTTCCTGTTGTTAACACTCAAGCGACATACTCCGTCAGTCTACGTACCGACCCGCCCCGTTCGTAGTCCCGCCTTTAGGCGGAATGGGCCTGGGTAAAGGCAGGTTCCCGCCGGGCAACGACAGCCACTCAACGCCGATAGCCGACGGCTCGAAAGTCGTCGGCGGCTTGCGCTCCACGAAGTTTCGTCGTTTGTGTGTTCCGGCGGCTACAAGGTAACCACCAGTTCGAACATTTCATTCAAAGTGGAAATATATCTGGCGGCCGCTTGGAAGGCCCTTTGATACGAGAGCATTCTCACGGCTTCGTCGTCCAGGCTGACGCCGCTGGTGGCCAGTTTCTGGCCGTACAATGTTTCCTCGAAAACCCGGGCTCCTTCGGCCACGGATTTGGCGATGGATGCCCCTTGCGTCGATTCGCTGGTTACTCGGTCGTAAATGATCGCCAGCGTGTCGCCGTTTCTGGATTCGATGGGTCGGTCGAGGAAGGCGGCCATTTCGATGGCGTTTTCGGTATCCGCGCCCAGGCCGCCGCGGCTGGCGGCGAACTTGGCCGGGTCGCCCTTTATCACCTCGCTGACGTTTGCATCCAGGGCCGTCGAGCCCTTGAAGAACGTGTTGATACCCAAGGCGGCCAACGTACCGCTGGTGTCTCCGTTGAAATAGAACACCAAGTCCTTGGACTCGCTGGCCATCGTTAGTTTTCTGGTGGACGTCACGCCGGCCGCGATTCCGTCGACATTGTCCAGCGCGCCGGCCAGATCGTCCAAGGTCATGTCTTTGCCCATGCCGTTGAGATCGACCATGATGTCGGTCGTCTGGGTTTGGCCCGTCTTCTTGTTGTGGACCATGACTTGGAACGAGCCGTTGGTGGGCGTGAACTCCAAGCCTGCTTGGTTTAGCGCGAGTTGCGTATCGTCCACGGCGAACTCGGCCGCTGCGTCCACGTATCCGGTTATGCCCTGTCCTTGGGAATATAGTTTGTTGAACTCGAAGATCATCGTGGCGGCGAAGTCGTCCATTTGCACGAGAAAATCGCGCACGATTTCGTCGCGTCCGGTCATGAGTCCGGCCAATTCGCCGGAGGCCGGATTGATCGGCGAATCGGTTTCGGCAATGTGAATATTGGCGATGGCCAACCCTCGATCGCTGTCGATGACGACGTCGACCTGTCGTGCGATTCCTCCGAAGACGAGAAAATCTCCGCCGCTGGAAACCACCATCTCGCCGCTGGGCTGCTCCTTGACTTCGATATTGATCAACTTGGAAAGCTCTTGCAGGGCATTAAGGCGTTGATCTCGCAAGCCCACCGCGTCGCTGGCCGAGACGTCTCCACCCTCGGTGTCGGCGATGCGTATGTTCAATTCCTTGATTTCCGTCAGCAGCCGGTTTATGTCGCCGGCCATGTCGATAATTCGATCGTTCAAGTCGGAACGAATTTCAATGGACCGGGCGGAAAGACGATTCATGCTGTTGGTTAGCGTCTCGCCCTGCAGCACGGCCAGATTCCTGATGGAAACGCTTTCCGGCTGGTTGAGAACGTCGTTTATGGCGGTCATGAAGTTGGTAAGATCGGTGCTCAGGTCGGTATCGCTTAGTTCGCCGACCAATCCTTCCAACTGCGAATATACGCTTTCCTGAGTCTCGGCCTCGACCCGTTCGCTGACGGAGTTACGCAACCGCCCTTCGAGAAAGGAGTCGAGCTTCTGCACGATGGCTTCGACTTCGACACCTAGCCCGAGCAGCAACCGACCCTGTCTCTGGGTGGGCGCGGGCGTTAGGCGAACTTCCTCGCGGATGTAGCCGGGTGTGTTTACGTTGGCGATATTCTGACCAACGACTTGCATGGCGATCTGGTTCGCCTGCAAGGCATTCGCACCCATTCTGATAGAGCTGAAAAGAGACATAACCCGTCCTGCTTATTTTCGCGACTTTCCGCAAACCAGCCAAGCCGCCTATTTGAGTTACTTCGTCAAGTTTCTCAGTTAAGCTGCATGGTCCACCAGAGCGCCGCTGGCTCCGGACGATTGCCCCTCTCCATATGTCGGCTGAAGCTGGCCTCCGGTCGCAATAATCTCCAGCATCTGGGAAAGATGAATGAGGGTTCTCTGAATTACTACCCAATTTGTTAAGCTGTGGTGTTTGAGCAATCTAGCTTGGGACGAGACTCGCCGCATGCTATTTCGCAGTTCCCCTTGCTTCTTTCGGGTAGTTGCCTCCGCTAGCGAGCGGATACTACCCGACGGCAAACCCTGTCGTCTGGCTTCTTCCAGCAGTTCCTCCCTGCGCTTCAAGCAGGCGGCCAAATCGGCCATCAGCTTCTCCTCTTGAAGCCCGATTTCCGCCAAGCCGTCGGTATCTCGAGTAACGAGCATTTCCCGTTTGCGCCCAAGCGTCGTCAGCAGTTCGTCTTGCACGCTCAGAAGATCGTTCAAGAGGCTCGCCAACTCCGACTCCCAGGAGATTTCCATGAATATATGCCTCGTACTTTGGTAGTATGACTATGCTTGAAGATCGCGGTTCATCTACTAGGCGGACAAATGTTGTATCGGGTGCCATGCTCCACGCTTGCGTGGGCATGTGTGCCACATCAGGAATCGCTTACTCTGGCATGTATGCTCCAGTGATTACCGTTCGTCGAGCACGCCCACGCTTTTCGTGGGACATGGTACCCATCAATCAACTACAGACTGCTACCGTCTTTCCAGCGAGAACAGTTCAAACATTGGACCGCTGAACTTATCCGCGCTTGCGTCAGCCAGTTTCTCGCCGAGTATTTGATCGAGTTGTTGTTGGAACATTTCCTCCGCTCGACCGCCGTGGAAGTATGCCGGCTTGCCGACCGTCTTCCGCATGGCCGAGAGCATTTGTCCATAGAACGTTTGTCCCACGAACGAGTCGAACGCCTTGCGCAGTTCGCCGTCGTGGCCGTCGTCCGGTTGGTTCGCGACCGGCGGTTTGGGCGCTTGCGTCTGGCTGGCCGCGAAGAAGGTCCGGTTGTCGGCTATTGGTTGGATGCTCATGTTACGCTTTCGTTTTCACGGTAGGACGGACATTCTTGTCCGTCGCCCCAAGGCAGGCAGGAATGCCTACCCTACTTATCCGGCGGGCAGGAATGCCCGCGTTATTCGATTATCAATTGTCCGTGCAGCCGGCCGTTGCGGTCGATGCCCTTGATGATTTCGATGATATCCTCGGTGGGCACGTGAACGGCGGAAAGGGCTTTTATGAGTGCCTTTAGTTGCGGGTTTTCGGGTTCCTCGGGATCCACGCCCACGAACCGATTACCCATCCCGCCGGTCTCCACGACGATGTTCTTGTGTGTGACAACGACGGCTCCGATTTCAACGTTGCCGCTGATGACGATGCTCCCGGCCCGTTGGTTTATGACCACCCTCGGCTGGGATTGCGGCTGGACGATTGGCAGTCCAAGCACCAACGAAACGAACAGCACCGGGTCCGCCTGATAGACCGTCGGAATGGCAACTTCGACGTTTACCGGATCGATGGCCTTGGCCAACAG
>Ga0180432_10005841_pt1 | contig 16210 bp, 12 predicted proteins | sample SS_ome_10_FD_132414 | JGI IMG/M metagenome (GOLD analysis project Ga0180432, IMG submission 132414) | Hypersaline lake sediment archaeal communities from the Salton Sea, California, USA - SS_1_MS_2 metaG | ecosystem: Environmental > Aquatic > Non-marine Saline and Alkaline > Hypersaline >... | reverse complement strand
TTCGGGTTGAAGATGCGCGAGAGGCGGTCCTTCATGCCCCAGTCGTAATGACCGGCGCCCTTCAGTTCGTAAGGCGTGTTGCGCTGGGGGGTGCCGATTCCGTAGTCCTTTGCGGTCAGGTTGCCGGTAGCTTCGGGCATGTCTTGGTCCTTTCTTGCGGTTTGATCCCCTCGCCGGGGGGGCGTAGTTGTACCCAAGTCTCCCGCTTCGTCAAGGCTTCGGGCGGCGCAGAATTGACCCGGCCCGGACCGGGCGGACGCCGGCTTGATTTGTTGACGGCCCGGCGCGACCCCGTAGCATGCCTCGGAATCGACCGACCAGCATCCGCGCATGAAGATGAAGATCACCATGGCCGTGCCGGCATGGCTTGCTCTCTGGATCACTCCGCTCGCCGCGGCGGACCTGTGGGTCTCGCCGGAGGGCGATGACGAGGCTGCCGGCACCAAAGCCGAGCCGCTCCGGACCCTGAACGCCGCCCGCCTCGCGGTGCGCAAGCACCCCCGGCTGGGGAAGGAGCCCGTTGCGGTCCACCTCGCGGGCGGCGTCTACTACCTGCCCGAGGCGCTTGTGTTCACGGCCGGGGACTCGGGCGCCATGGACGCCCCGGTCGTCTTCAAGGGAGCGCCGGACGGGCAGGTCGTCCTGAGTGGCGGCCAACCGGTCGAGGCGGAGTGGAAACCGTATCGCGAAGGGATCATGCAGGCCAAGGTGCCGGAAGGTTTTGTCTCCGATCAGCTCTTTTTGAACGGGCGGCGCCAGCCCATGGCCCGTTTCCCGGACTACGACCCGGAGGCCCAATACTTCCAGGGGTTCTCTGAGAAGTGCACCTCGCCGGAGAAAGTGAAATCATGGAAGGACCCGTCCGGGGGTTATCTCCATGCCATGCACAGCAACCTCTGGGGCGACATGCACTGGAGGATCACCGGCAAGACGGACGGCGGCAAGCTCGAGATGGTGGGGGGCTGGCAGAACAACCGCCAGATGGGCGGCCACAGGAAGTTCCGCTTCGTCGAGAATATCTTCGAGGAACTCGACGCCCCCGGCGAGTGGTTCCTCGATTCCAGGGCCGGCACCCTTTACTACCACCCGCCCGAAGGGGTCGACCTCGGAACGGCCCGCGTCGAAGCGGTCCGTCGGCCATGCCTCGTCGAGTTCCGCGGTTCGGAGGACGCCCCGGTCCGGCACATTGTCCTCGAGGGCCTCACCCTGACCCACACCGCCCGCACCTTCATGGACAACAAGGAGCCGCTGCTGCGCAGCGACTGGACCACCTGGCGCGGCGGGGCGGTGTTCTTCAACGGGGCCGAGGATTGCGCGCTGCGGGATTGTTTCGTGGACCAGGCGGGCAGCAACGCCGTCTTCGTCAACAACTACAATCGCCGTATATCAATCGTCGGCTGCCACCTCGCGGAGGCCGGCGCCAGCGGCGTGAGCTTTGTCGGGGATCCCGATTCGGTCCGCTCCCCGCTCTTCGAATACGGGCAGACCCAGACCCTCGGGGAGATGGACAAGACTCCGGGCCCGAGGACGTCGAATTATCCCGCCGGCTGCCTCGTCGAGGACTGCCTGATCCGCCGCAGCGGGCGGATCGAGAAGCAGACTGCCGGCGTCAACATCGCCATCTCGGAGGGCGTGACGGTCCGGCATTGCAGCATCTACGACTGTCCGCGGGCCGGGATCAACATCTGCGACGGGTGCTTCGGCGGGCACCTCATCGAGTTCAACGACGTCTTCGACACGGTCAAGGAGACCGGCGATCATGGCTCGTTCAACAGCTGGGGGCGCGACCGGTTCTGGCACAAGAATCGCGGTGTGACGGCCCAATGGGTCAAACAACACCCCGACATGCCGGCATGGGACTGCCGCAAGACCATCGTCATCCGCAACAGCCGCTGGCGCTGCGACCACGGCTGGGACATCGATCTCGACGACGGATCGAGCAACTACCGGATCTGCAACAACCTGTGCCTGGCCGGAGGAATCAAGCTGCGGGAAGGATACAACCGCGTGGTCGAGAACAACATCATGATCAACTGGACGTTCTGTCCGCACGTCTGGTATCCGGACTGCAATACCACCTTCAAGCACAACATCCTCAGCCGCGACTCCTATCGTCCGGCCGGCATGGGCAAGACCGACCAGGGCGCGAACATGGACTACAACCTGGCCCACGACCCGGACGCGAAGGAGCCGCGGCCCGCGGTCAAGCTGCAGGCCTTCGCCAAGGGCGGCGAACAGCACTCGATCGTGGCCGACGCGATGTTCGTGGCGCCGGAGCGGGGTGACTACCGCGTCCGGGACTCCTCGCCCGCGCTCGATCTCGGGTTCAAGAACTTCCCGATGGACCGGTTCGGGGTGCGGAAGCCCGAATTGAAGGCGATCGCCCGCACCCCGCCGCTCCCCGGAACCCTCGAAGCGGCCCACATTGCCAGCCGGGGATGGGACCGCAAGGGAACCCCCGCGGAATCAGCGGACTGGAACGGCGCCTCGGTGCGCGACCTGCGGGACGAGAACGACATGTCCGCCATGGGCCTCGGCGACACGAACGGGGTGCTGGTGGCGGAACTCGAATCGGGATCGAAGGCGGCCGCCATGGGCCTGCGCGTCAACGACGTCATTCGCGGCGTGAACGGGACCGGCGTCAAGAACCTTGCCGAGTTCTCCCGGCGCTACACGGACCTTGCAGGATCCGGGAAGCCCATCACGCTGGATCTCTGGCGCAACCAGGAGCCCGCCAAGCTGGCGGTCCGGCCTTGAGGAGGCGATGACATTCCGCGGGTTTCGCAGGTCTCCGGAGAATCACTCGACGGATTGCCGCCGGAACTCCCGGCGGATCCCGGGTGGCGCCTGCACGAGTTCGATCAGCACTCCCTCGCCGCCCAAGGGGAATTCTGCATTGCCTTTCGGGTGGATGAAACAAATGTCGAAGCCTGAGGCGCCCCGGCGGATTCCACCCGGAGCAATGCGGACTCCTCTCGCCTGCAACCACTCCACTGCAGCCGGCAGGTCATCGATCCACAGCCCGACATGGTTGAGCGGAGGACTCTGGACGTTCGGCTTCCCGTCGGGATCGAGCGGTTGCATCAGGTCAACCTCCACCGCCGCTGGCCCCGCCCCTGCCACTGCAATGTCCTCGTCGACGTTCTCGGATTCACTGCGGTAGGTCCCGGCATGTTTCAGGCCAAGGGTATCGACCCACAACGCGTGGAGCCTGCTCTTGTCGGGACCGCCGACCGCGATCTGTTGGATGCCGAGAACCTTGAATGGCCGTCTGCTCATGTATTCACCTCCGGTTTTCGCTTTTCAACTTTCGGCTCTGGATCGCTTGAGAAACAGGTCCAGCAGTTCTTTTGCCGCTGTCGTCGGTGGAATTCGGCCCTCGCTGACGGCGGCTTCCAAATCAGGGACCCGGCTGCGGATGTGCGCGTCCTCCTGCAGCGAGAGGGCGAGGCTCTCGTGGACTTCCGACCACATCCAGTCCCGTGCCTGCCCGGCGCGGCGCGCCGCGAGCTCCCCGCTCGCCTCGAGTGTCCGGCGGTAGCGCAGGGCCACCTCCCAAGCCTCCGGGATGCCCTTTCCATCCCGGGCGGAACACGTCCGGACGGCGACACTCCAGTCGGCGAGGCGCGGATGCAACAAGCGCAGGGCGTGGCGGTATTCAGATGCCGACCGGCGGGCGAACTCCGCCAGTTCGTCATCCGCCTTGTTGATCAGGATCAGGTCCGCCAATTCGACAATGCCGCGTTTGATTCCCTGCAACTCGTCTCCTCCACCCGGCAACAGCAGCAGGATGAACATGTCCGTCATGCCGGCGACCCGGGTCTCGGACTGGCCGACCCCCACCGTTTCCACGATGAGGACATCGAACCCGGCGGCTTCGCACAGGAGCAGGGCCTCCCGGCTGCGTCGCGTCACCCCACCCAGGGTGCGGCCCGCCGGGGAGGGCCGGATGTATGCCTCATCGCGGCGCGACAACGACTCCATGCGGATCTTGTCCCCAAGAATGGACCCGCCGCTGATGGCCGAGGAGGGGTCCACGGTGAGGACCGCCACCCGATGACCTTCGTCGATCACGTGGTTGCCGAGGGCTTCGATGAAAGTGGATTTGCCCACGCCGGGCACTCCTGACACGCCGAGGCGGATGGAATGACCCGCATGGGGCGCGAGAAACTGCAACAAGGCGCCGGCTTGCCCGACATGATCCGGCCTCGTGGACTCGATCAGGGTGATGGCTTGTGCCAGGGCACGGCGGTCACCGGCCAGGACGCCGTCTGCGAGAGCCGTGGTCGCGCCCGTCATTTCCCGGCCGGCTGTCTCCTCCTCCGCCATGGTTAGACGAATTCCATGATCTTGTCGTCCACGGCGAGGCTGGCTCCGGCCTGAATGATGATCCTGGCCACCACCCCGTCCCTTTCGGCGCGCAGGGTGTTTTCCATTTTCATGGCCTCGATAACGGCCAGTTCCTGTCCGGCACTGACTGTGTCGCCCTCTTTGACGGCGAGGGAGACGAGCAGGCCCGGCATTGGCGAGAGGACGAACTTCGACATGTCGGGAGGCGCCTTGACGGGCATCAGGCGCAGGAGTTCCGCCGCCTTGGGCGGCAGCACGACGAGTTCAGTCTGTGATCCGCCGTGGAAGAGGCGGAAGAGCATTCCCACCCGCTCGACCTGCATGCAAACCTCTTCACCGTTGATCGTGCCCTCGAACAGGTGCCGGCCGAAAATCCAGTCGCTGCGGACCTCGTAGGTCTCGCCCTCATAAGTGACATCATGTCCACCATCGTTCGGGGTGACGGTCACCGGGTGGAAGGTGTTGTCGATGACCACCACCCAGTCATCAAGGACCTTCAGCTCATGCCCCCGGAGCTGGCCGGCAATCCTCGCGGCACGGGTCCGGTATCCCCGCATCATGAAAGCCGCCACCGCGATGATCACGGCCGGATCCTGCGGAGGAAGATCGGCGGGGTGGAATCCACCCGGGTATTCGTCCGCGATCATGTTGGTGCTCACCTGCCCCGACACGAATCGCGGGTGCGTCATCAGCGCCGCGAGGAAGCTGAGGTTGCTGGCCACGCCCCTTACCAGGAAACGATCCAAGGCCGAGCGCATCCGCTTGCGGGCCTCTTCGCGATCCGCCCCCCGGGTGACGAGCTTGGCAATCATCGGATCGTAGAACATGGAGATCTTGCCGCCCTCGTAGACCCCCGTGTCCACGCGCACTCCGTCCTCTTCCGGTGGGGGGTTGAAATACACGAGGCGACCGACCGAGGGGAGAAAGTTCCGGAACGGGTCCTCGGCGTAGACTCTCGCTTCGATGGCCCATCCATCGAGGGCGACCTCGTCCTGGGTCAGGGGGAGTCGTTCACCGGCGGCGACGCGGATCATCAGCTCCACCAGGTCGAGGCCGGTGATCAACTCGGTGACCGGATGTTCGACCTGGAGGCGCGTGTTCATTTCGAGGAAGAAGAAATTGCGTTCGCTGTCCACGATGAACTCGACGGTGCCGGCGGATTGGTAGTCGACCGCCCTGGCGAGTGCCACGGCCTGTTTGCCCATCTTCTTCCTTGTCCTTGCGTCGAGGAACGGAGACGGCGCTTCCTCGATGACCTTCTGGTGGCGGCGTTGGAGGGAGCACTCCCGTTCATGCAGATGAATGACGTTTCCGTGGCGGTCGGCGAGGACCTGCACCTCGATGTGGCGCGGTTCCTGGATGAACTTCTCGAGGAACAAGCGGTCGTCACCGAAGCTGGACCGTGCCTCGTTGGAGGCCCGCTTGAACCCGTCCCGGCACTCGTCTTCGTTTCGCGCGATGCGCATGCCCTTCCCGCCTCCACCGGCGGTGGCCTTGAGCATCACCGGGTAACCGAGCCCCGCGGCAACCTCCACGGCGTGATCGGCGTCCCGCAATACGCCGGTGAATCCCGGGATCGTGTTGACACCCGCCTCGTCCGCCAGCTTCTTGGAGGTGATCTTGTCGCCCATGGCCTCGATGGCCCGGGCCCCCGGTCCGATGAACGTGATACCGGAAGCCTCCAGCAACTCGGAGAACCCGGGATTCTCCGACAGAAACCCATAGCCCGGATGCACCGCCCGGGCCCCGGTGTCTTTGCACGCCTGGAGGATTCTCTCCTGCTGCAGATAGCTTTCGCTGGCCGGCGGAGGCCCGATCAGCACGGCATCGTCGGCCATCCGCACGTGCAGGGCATCCCGGTCCGCCTCGGAATAGACCGCGACCGTCTTGATTCCCATCCTGCGTGCCGTCTTGATGACACGACAGGCGATCTCTCCCCGGTTTGCGATCAGAATCTTCTCAAACACGCGCGTCCTCCTCGTTCTGTGTTTTCACCATGATCCGGTCAGAGCGGGATGTTGTCATGCTTGCGCCACGGGTTATCGAGTCGTTTCTCGCGCAACATGGCGAGGGACCGGCAAATCCGCTTGCGCGTCGCGTGGGGCGTGATGACGTCATCAATGTAGCCGCGCTTGCCGGCGATGAACGGGTTGGCGAATGTGCGCCGGTATTCCTCGGTGCGGCGGGCGATCTTTTCCTCGTCGCCGAGGTCGTCGCGGAAGATGATCTCCACCGCACCCTTCGGTCCCATCACGGCGATTTCGGCGCTTGGCCATGCGAGGTTCACGTCACCCCGCAGGTGCTTGGAACTCATGACGTCGTATGCCCCGCCATAAGCCTTGCGCGTAATCACCGTCACCTTGGGAACGGTGGCCTCGGCGTAGGCAAACAGCAGTTTGGCCCCGTGCTTGATGATGCCGCCATATTCCTGCGCCGTCCCCGGCATGAATCCCGGCACGTCCACGAAGGTGAGGATGGGTATGTTGAAGGCGTCGCAGAAGCGGACGAAGCGTCCCGCCTTGATGGATGACTTGATGTCGAGGCAACCGGCCAGAACCATCGGCTGGTTGGCCACGACTCCCACCGTGTGGCCATCCATGCGGACAAACCCGATCACGATGTTCCGGGCATGTTCCGGCTGCAATTCAAGGAACTCGCTCTCGTCCGCCGCCTTGTGGATGAGTTCCTTCATGTCATACGGCAGGTTCGGATTGTCCGGCGCCAGCGTGTCGAGCGACATTTCCATGCGGCCCGGGTGGTCGGGGGTCGGCCGGTAAGGAGCCTTCTGCCGGTTGTTGGCGGGCAGGTAGTTGAAGAAGCGCCGCACCATCAACAGCGCCTCGACATCATTGTCGTAGGACCGGTCGCAGACGCCCGACACGGTGGAGTGGGTGACCGCGCCGCCGAGTTCCTCCGGGGTCACCTCCTCGTGGGTCACCGTCTTCACCACGCCGGGGCCGGTGACGAACATGTAGGAGGTGTCCTTCACCATGAAGATGAAGTCCGTCATGGCCGGGGAGTAAACCGCGCCGCCGGCGCAGGGACCCATGATGACCGAGATTTGCGGCACCACCCCGGAGGCCATCACATTGCGCTGAAACACTTCCGCATATCCGCCGAGGGAAGCGACACCTTCCTGGATGCGGGCGCCGCCGGAGTCATTCAGCCCGATGACCGGCGCGCCGACCTTGATGGCGTGGTCCATGATCTTGCAGATCTTCTCGGCATGAGCCTCCGACAAGGCGCCCCCGAAAACCGTGAAGTCCTGGCTGAACACGAAGACCACCCGCCCGTCGATGGTCCCGTAACCCGTGACGACGCCGTCTCCCGGGATGGCCTTCTCCGCCATTCCGAAGTCGGTACAGCGATGCTCGACGAAGGTGTCCCACTCCTCGAAACTGCCCTCGTCGAGAAGTAGCTCGATCCTCTCCCTGGCGGTGAGTTTTCCGCGCGCATGCTGGGCGTCAATCCGGCGCCGGCCGCCGCCGAGGGCAGCCTCTTCCCGCTTTTTCTCGAGTCGTTCGATAATCTCCTTCATCGCTGTATCCTGTTACCGCCGCCGACGGGGGGAGTCCTCCCATTTGGAATCCATGGTCAGCTAGAACCCTCCTCTGCGCCCTCTGATGATGCCAATCAACGCGCGGGCTGCCAGCAGGATATTGGTGCCCGGACCAAAAACGGCCGCCACGCCTGAAGCGAGCATCTCGTCCCGGTCCCGCGGCGGGATCACTCCTCCACAGATCACCGCAATGTCTTCAGCCCCTTCTCTCTTCAGGCCTTCCATCACCCGGGGGACGAGGGTCTTGTGGCCCGCAGCCAGTGAGGACACCCCGATGACATGCACGTCGTTCTCGATGGCTTGCCGCACCGCTTCCTCAGGGGTCTGAAACAGCGGCCCCATGTCGACGTCGAAACCGAGGTCCGCGAACGCGGTCGCAATCACCCGGGCGCCACGGTCGTGGCCGTCCTGCCCCAGTTTGCAGACCAGGATCCGGGGGCGCCGCCCTTCGGCGGCTGCGAAGCTCGCTACCTCTTCCTTGATGGACGCGAACTCTTCGTCGCTCGCATAGGCGGCCCCGTAGACCCCGGTGATCGTGGGTGTGGCGGCCTGGTGGCGGGAGTAAACCTGTTCCATTGCGGACGTAATCTCGCCGACCGTGGCCCTGGCCCGTGCCGCCTCGACCGCGAGCTCCAGCAGGTTGCCGGTTTCCTCCTCCGCAGCCTTCGTGAGGGCGTGCAACGCCATTCGGTATGCTTCATCGTCGCGGGTTTCGCGCACTTCCCGGATGCGCCGGATCTGAGCTTGCCGCACGGCGGAATTGTCGATGTCCATGATGTCAACCGGCGGCTCCTCATCCAGCCGGTATTTGTTGACGCCCACGATCACCTCTTCACCGCGGTCGATTCGGGCCTGCCTCAGGGCGGCGGCCTCTTCGATGCGCATCTTCGGCATGCCGGATGCGACGGCCTTGGTCATGCCGCCGAGATTCTCGACTTCCGCGATGAGTTCCCGCGCCTTCCCGGCAAGTTCGGCGGTCAGGGCTTCCACGTAATACGACCCCCCGAGCGGGTCCACAACGCTGGTGAGGCCCGTTTCCTCCTGCAGCACCAACTGGGTGTTGCGGGCGATGCGGGCCGAGAATTCACTCGGCAACGCCAGTGCCTCGTCGAAAGAATTGGTGTGCAGGGATTGGGTGCCGCCCAAGGCGGCCGCCATGGCTTCGATGGTGGTGCGGATGATGTTGTTGTAAGGATCCCGGGCGGTCAGGCTGACTCCCGACGTCTGGCAGTGGGTCCGCAACATCAGGGAGCGCGGGTCCCGGGGCTTGAATTTCTCCTTCATCAGAGATGACCACAGAAGGCGGGCCGCCCGCAGCTTGGCAATCTCCATGAAGAAGCTCATGCCGATGCCGAAGAAGAACGACAATCGCGGCGCAAACTGGTCGACGTCCAGTCCACGGGCGATGGCAGCCCGCACATACTCGAGGCCATCGGCGATGGTGTATGCCAGTTCCTGGGCGCTGGTCGCGCCCGCCTCCTGCATGTGGTATCCGGAAATCGAGACGGAATTGTAACGCGGCATGTTAACCGAGGCATACTGGATGATGTCGGCAACAATCCGCATCGAAGGCGCGGGCGGATAAATGTAGGTGTTGCGCACCATGAATTCCTTCAGGATGTCGTTCTGCAGGGTGCCGGTCAGTTTTTCGGGCGGCACGCCCTGCTCCCCGGCCGCGATGATATACATCGCCATCACCGGCAGGACGGCTCCGTTCATGGTCATGGACACCGACATCCTGTCGAGCGGTATCCCCTCGAACAGGATCTTCATGTCCTCCACGCTGTCGACCGCCACTCCGGCCTTGCCGACGTCGCCGGCCACCCGTGGATGGTCCGAGTCGTAACCGCGGTGGGTTGCGAGGTCGAACGCGACTGAGAGCCCGGTCTGGCCGGCCGCGAGATTCCGGCGGTAGAAGGCATTCGATTCCTCGGCCGTCGAGAAGCCCGCATACTGCCGGACCGTCCACGGCCGGCCGGCGTACATCGTCGCCCTGGGCCCGCGGACGAACGGCTCCATCCCGGGAAGCGAGCCGAGGTGTGTCAAGCCTTCAAGGTCTTCGGCCGTGTACAAGGGCTTGACCATGATCTTCTCGGCGGTTTCCCGGACCAGAGCTTCAGGTGCTCGTTCCCTGCACTCTTTCTTAGCGAGATCTCGCCATTCTTTCGGCAGGTCCTTCATTGGTTCCTTCATGGTTGGCTCGTTGCGGCCGGCCACCCGCGGACCCCTGGTGATCCAACGGGAAGCCCCCCTGAACAGCGGATTCTGGGCATGAGGCGGGTCATCGCGGTGCGATGAAAGACGAAAGGTCCACAGTGTCAACCCGATACAACGGAGGCTGGAGGTTCGCACCCCTCCAGCCCCGGCTTGCCCTTCGAAGCCTCCTGACCTTCGTGGCTCGGAGAGCGACGGAGGTTGGCGGAGAGAGGCGCCCGGAGGCGCCGTGAAACCAGCCCGGAGGCGAAGGCGATGACGAATCGCAGGCGATCCTCCCGGGGCGCGTGTCGATCGGCGGAATCCGCGTCAGCGGTTGAAGATGTCGCGGGCCGCATGGCGGGTGGCCGCGTCGGCGTCGCGGAACCCGGCCAGCGCAAACCCTACCCGTTTGTCGTCCCGTGGCTCGCCGCCAAAATGCTCCGCCATCGCGGTGCGATAGCAGGGCATTGCAGCGATCGGCAGGTTGCGGCGTTGGACCTCACGCCAGGTCCTTGATGTCCCATCCCTTGCGGGCATCGACCTTGATGAGCTTGGCGGCTTCGGGGTTTCCGGAGATTTTCATTGTCTCCGAATCCCACTTCAGTCCCTTCCCGGTGCGGATTGCGAGCGTCCCGAGCAGGATGATTTCGGTGAGGGGGGCGGCATAGCTGAAATCGGAGCACGACATGGCGCCGGTCTTGATGGCGTCGACCCAGTCGCGGTGGATGCCCCGGGTCCGCGGGAGGGTCTTGGGCACTTGTTTGTCCTTGTTCGAGCGATACTCCTCCCACTTGGCCTTCGGGTAGAGTTGCGGGCTGTCGGGGCGCATGCCGCCATGGCAGATGCCGCCCTTTGTGCCGGCCATGATCAGGCCGCCCCCGCCGTGGAGTCCGCCAAGGTCGTAGCCCTTCGGCGGCTCGGGGCGGCTCGGACCCTCGTACCACTTGATCTTCACCGGCGGCTTGTCACCCCGCGCCGGGAAGTGGTAGGTCACGATCGAGCCGTTCGGGGTGTGAATCGGGTTTGCTTCGCCGTGCATCTCAACCTCGATCTTGTCGGGCGCGCCGAGGTCCATCGCCCAGTAGGGGGTGTCGATGGTATGACAGCCGATGTCGCCGAGGCCGCCGCAGCCGAAATCCCACCACGGGCGCCAACGGGTGGGATGGAAGGCCGGGCTGAAGCCGGCCTCCTTGGTGACCGGTCCGAGCCACAGGTTCCAGTCCATGCCTTTCGGCGCCGGCTTCGGTTCAGGGAACTCGGTCCGGACCTGGCCGTTGAATCCCCAACCGGACTTCGGGCGGTCGGTCCACGTGATCACTTCCTTCACCTCGCCGGCCAGTCCGGCCTGGTACCATTCCTTGACGAGGCGCGCGCCTTCGAAGGCGTGGCCTTGGTTGCCCATCTGGGTGACGAGTTTCTTGTCGGCGGCCAGTTTCTGCAGCGTGCGCGCTTCCCACAGCGAATGCACGAGCGGCTTTTCGACGAAGACGTGCTTGCCCATGCTCATGGCCATGTAGGCGACGGCGAAGTGGGTGTGATCGGGGGTTCCGACACCCACGGCGTCGATCTTGTCGCCCATCTCTTCGAGCATCCGGCGAAAGTCCTGATAGAGCTTCGCCTTCGGGAAGGGGTCCTTGGCCCGCTTCCAGACGTTCTGGTCGCAATCGCAGAGGGCGACGACGTTGTTGCCGTGCGCGCAGCCTCGCAGATCGCCCCAGCCCTGGTTTCCGAAGCCGACCCAGGCAAGGTTCAGCTTTTCGTTGGCGCCCGCCACCGGCTTGGCGAGAATCATTGGCGCCGCGAAGGGCGTGCCGAGGGCCGCCGCGGTCTGCTTGAGAAAGGTGCGGCGGGAGGAAGCGGGAGATGTTTGTTGACTCATGATGGTATCGGGGTGTCGGTTCTGAGGATCGTGGTCCTCATACGCGGGATGCAGACGGAATCTTGCGCGGCCCGGCATCGGGATCATTACTGATCTGCAAACGGCCTGCCAGGGGGTGGCCCTCGGTCAAGAGTGGGAATCAGCGTGGCCGCTGTATGGAGTGCGGCGGCACAGCGCAGCGGCGACACCGCTCTGCGATGAGCAGCTGAAGCCCCTAGTTTCTACCATCCTCCCCCCACGAAAGCGGTGTCGCTTCCCCGCTGGGGCTCTGCCACCGCATCTCCAGACTTCATCGGTCCGGTTGCCCGCCCGAGGGCCGTTCCTGCTCGGAGAGTGCCTCGATGCGATCGACCCGGAGGTATGCCGACTCGCCGCCGGCGATGGATCCGTAAGCGACGGTTCCCTTGACCCGGACCCGGTTGCGGTCGGGGATGTCGGGGAGTTCGCCCTTGAATGCGATGGGGAGGCCGAAGACTTGGGCGTCGGCGGCGCAGCAGGTGATGACGACCTGATAGAGTCGCTTCCGGTTGCGCCCCGGATTGAGCTCGTCGTCCTCCCGGATCATGCGTCCCTCGAGTTGGGCGGGAAGCCCCTCGTAGACCCTCCGAAGTTCTGGATCCTGGGCGGACCAGACCAGTTCCGTCAGTTGGAGCCGGTAGTAACCGTCGTCCGTCTTCGGTGTGGAGCGCTCGAGGTCTTCGCGGGTGAAGGTCGCGCTGCGTGCGGTGAAGAGGGTGGGGTCGGCCGAGCGCTGCTTGTAGAGCCCCTTCCAGGCGAGGGCGCGCGCCGAATACTCATGTTGGGTGGCGAAAACGCAGATCGCTACCGGCGCAATCATGAGGAGGGCCGTCGTGAGCGGATTCTGCTCGGGGGGCTCATGATCGTGAGCGTCGTGGCCACAACAATCCGCCGGCTGCCGGAGATGGAAAAGGTTGAACAGCCCGAGAACGATCATCCCCAAGCCGCCCGCCAGCGAGATGAGATGAAAGCCCGGGGCGAGATAGTGCGTGACCAAACCCGTGGCGTAGAAGGTCACAGCCACCAGCCCCCATGCGATGGCGGCGATGCTTTGCAAGCCGAGGCGCAGCATGCGGGTCATGGCACCGGAAGCGGAACGGAGGGTCGAAAAACCATCTCCCACCAGACGCTGAGCCCGCCGATGGCGACGAAAAGCCCCGCGGCGAGACAAATGATGAAGCGTTTGGTGAGAATGGTGTTGTAAAGGAAAAGAAGTTTCAGATCCATCATGGGACCGTAGACGAGGAAGCCGAGCCGCGCCCCGTAGCGGAAGGTGTCGAGCGACCACGCGATGAAGGCGTCCGAAGTGCTGCACAGGCTGAGCAGGAAGGCCAGCGCCATCAGGGCCGCGGGCGCCCCGAAGGTGCTTTCGGCGGTCTGGTCGATCACTTCTCGCACCGGCGTGGCGTTCGAAAACGGTGGCGGCGTGTTGACCACCGCCACGATGGTGATGCCGATGACGAAATAGACGGCGACATCGGCGAAGTCGCGCAGCGCGGCGCGGAGAGCCTCGACGAGCCGCGGATCGGAGCGACGATGTGCGGAGGCGCCCGCGGGCCGGCCATCGCCATGGGCGCACTCGCCGGGCTCGGCGGGCGCTCGGCGGCGGTTGTTCCGGGTGACGCGTTCCATGACCGACGCTTTGAGGACCGCCGAGGCGGGAATGCGCAGCAGGAGGAGCCCCACCGCCACCGCCATCAGATATCCCATCGCAAGGCGCGAACTCGTCATCGGGATGTCGGCCGCCTTGAAGGCGCTGGCGGTGCTGAGGGCGGTGACCGGATTGACGATGGGCGCGGCCAGCATGTAGGTGAGAGCGCAGGCCGGAGGGAGACCTTTTTTGACGAGCCGCCGGATCACCGGCACCACGGCGCACTCGCAGACCGGGAAGATGATCCCGAGGAGGCCGCTGGCGAACACCGCCCCGATTCTGTTACGCGGAAGGAGACGGTCCATCGCGCCCGCCGGCAGGTAGGCGTCGAGAAATCCGCTGACGATCGTCCCCAGAAGAATGAACGGCGCCCCCTCGAGCAGGATCGAGAGAAAGAGGAAAGAAAAGTCCGATAGCCATTCCGCTATGCTTCCGTCAAACACGCCGCGGAAATAAAGGGCCGATCAGGGCTCTACGCCAAGGTTTATTCCACCCCCTTACGGGATGCCGATGGGAGGGAAGTTGCTGGTGGCCCGTTCCACCGGAGTCAGATCGTCGATCGTGACGATGCGGCAGGAGATTTCACCCCCGGCGAAGACGTGCAAGGCGGTCTCGGGGACGATGCAACTGAAAGTGGCGAAAGGATTGCTCTGGGTGGCGGTGGGGGCGACGACGGTGGCCGCGATGCGCCGGCTCAGCCCGAGGCCAGTCGCCGGATCGAGGAGGTGCGAATAGCGCATGCCGTCCATCTCGACGAACCGATACAGATCGCCCGCCGTGGAGACGGCGCAGTTCGACACGGTGATGTGATCGACGACGCTGGCGCCGAAAGTCCGGATGCCGACCCGCCACCCCGCCTGGTCTGGTGGCGGCCGGCCGGCACGGATGGTGTCTGCGATCGTGACGAGGGCGCATGGCAGCCCGTGCTTATCGAGGACGCCGAGCATTTCGTCGGCGGCGAACCCCCGCGCGATTCCGGTGATCTCAAATTGGATCCCGGGCTTTTCGAGGACGACGATGTTACGGGCGGGGTCGACGTGGATGCTCGACCACCCGGCGGCGGCGGTGGCGCGCGCCACCTCGTCGGAATCCGGTCGCGTGCCGGCTGCCGCGCACTTGCGCCAAATCTCTGCGAGGGCGCCCCGCGTCGGGTCGATCAGGCCGTCGGTGACCTCGGCGGTGGCTTGGGCATGAGCCAGCACTGCGGCCAGCGTCGGGGAGATCGGGACGGGTTGACCGGCCGGGGCGTCGGATAGCTTCGAGAGTTCGCTTTCCGGGTCTTGGTGGGCGCAGCGGGCGAGGATCTCCGCACCGCGTGCAAACGCCGCCTCCATGGCCAGCCGGGCGGCCTCTTCATCCGGAGCATAAACCTCGAGGCGCGCGTCCACCGTCGCGAGGGAGCGGGCGTCCACGAACACGGCAAGATCAGGCCCCCGGGGGCCGGGAGGCTTCCCGTTCCCTGCGGGGTGGCGCAGGAATATCCACCACCACGCGGCCCCGCTTCCGGCCGCCGCCAGGACGAAAAGGATGAAGATCGCCCTCGCGAAGCGGCGTTTTCGGGTTATAGGTCGAGCCATGATCGGAATGCGCGCCTTCTTGTCGCTTTGCCTTGTGCCCGGTGTATCATGCGTCGTGGCGGAACCATTGGAAATCGGAGCCCTAATGCCCCAAGTGGAGGCGAAGGCGCACGACGGGGAGGTCGTCAAGCTCCATGAGGTCGCGGAAAAGGGGTGGCTGTTGGTGTATTTCTACCCGAAGGCTGCCACCCCGGGGTGCACGAAACAAGCCTGCAGTTTGCGCGATGCCGACGAGCAACTGAAGGAACTCGGGGTGCGCGTTTTTGGAGTGTCGCGTGACACCATGAAACAGCAGAAGGCCTTCGCCGAGGCCCAGAAGCTGTCCTTCAAGCTCATTGCGGATGTCGACGGGGAGGTGGTGGATGCCTTTGGCGTGCCGAGAATGGCGGGGCTCGGATTTCCGTCACGGCAGGCTTACCTCTTCAAGGACGGCAAGCTCGTCTGGCGGGATCTCAAGGCCTCCACCGCCAAACAGGCCCAGGATGTCCTCGAAGCGATCCGGGAGTCCGGGCCTTGAAAGGCGATTCCAGCCGACGTCGCTCCCCAGCCCCCGTGCTCCGCGCCCGTCGCACATTTGAGGGTCGCCAACACCCCACCGCAATCTCCGCCTTGACCCTGCTCGAAAGGCTCAGACCTCCTTACCTCGCGGAACTGACACCGAGGCGGTGGATCATGGGGACTGGATCATGGGGACAGGTCACCTGTGATGATTGTATGCGGGTGAGGGTCTTGGATCGGGGACGGTGGATCATGGGGACGGGGCTTGGATCGGGGACAGGTCATCTGTGGCGATTGTATTCGAGTGAGTGGGTGAGGGCGTGAGGGACTGCAAAGAAAGTCTTGCGAAATTTGTTCATTTGAGTAACTTCCCTGCATGCGCCGACGCCGACAGCTCGCCCCGTGGCACCGCAAGGACCTGGAAACAAGCAGCCTGGACCCGACGGAGGAGGGCGTGGCGGAGGCCTTGGCGGCTCTGGAGG
>Ga0180432_10005840_pt1 | contig 16210 bp, 13 predicted proteins | sample SS_ome_10_FD_132414 | JGI IMG/M metagenome (GOLD analysis project Ga0180432, IMG submission 132414) | Hypersaline lake sediment archaeal communities from the Salton Sea, California, USA - SS_1_MS_2 metaG | ecosystem: Environmental > Aquatic > Non-marine Saline and Alkaline > Hypersaline >... | reverse complement strand
ATTAAGCAAGAAATCTTTCTCGGAAATGGGGCCATAGCCTTGGGCCTTGTAGAGTCTGGTTGCCAGATAGTTACTTCGTATCCTGGTACTCCCAGTTCAGAGATCCTGCCCGAAGTTGTTCGCCTCAAGAAATCAAAAAAACTTGATACCTACGTGGAATGGTCAACCAATGAAAAGGTGGCCTTGGATACAGCCTTTGCTGCTGCTATTACAGGAAAGAGGGCTGCCTGCTGTATGAAACAGGTGGGATTGAATGTGGCAGCCGACTCCTTGATGAGTGCAGCATATATCGGTACTGTGGGAGGGCTTGTTATTATCTCGTGTGATGATCCCGGGCCCCATTCCTCACAGACAGAACAAGACACACGCTTTATGGCGAGACTTGCTAAGGTGCCTGTATTGGATCCCTCGAATCCTCAGGAAGCCAGAGAAATGGTTGGCCTTGCAATGGATATCTCAGAGGAGTTCAAAATTCCTGTGATCTTAAGACCTGCTATTCGCGTATGCCATGCGCGGCAAAATATCTCATTTGGGCCAATCAAAAAGAATGACCAGAAGGCCTCCTTTGAGAAAAATCCACAAAGGTGGGCAGCTACTCCGCGCTTCCGTCTTGTACTCCATGGCGAACTCAATAAAAAGTTAGCAGAAATTGGCAATAGATTTAATGAACTCTCTCAGTACAATTTCCACAATGGTGAACCAGGGAAACAGTATCAACTGGGCATTATTGCCGGCGGTATACCCTACGCTGTTATTCGAGATATCCTGGACGAAGAAAAGCGCACCGATATACCTGTGCTCAAAATAGCCACCCCCTATCCCTTTCCTGAAAGTTTGGCCATAGATTTCATGTCACACTGCCAAAAAGTGTTGGTCATCGAGGAAACAGACACACTCATTGAATACCTCCTTAGGGACAGAGAAAAAGTTATGGGTCGTCTATCCGGGCATGTGCCACCAGAGGGAGAGCTCGTTCCTCATGTAATCCACACTTTGATACACAGTGTACTTAAAGAACTGAATTTAGAGCCTTTTAAGACACCGGAAGATCATGAAGCAATGCAATTGGTAAATGATCTGAAGTTGCCTGTGCAAAGGCCAACTCTCTGTCCTGGCTGCCCTGAAAGAGCAGCATTTTTTGCGATACGGAAGACCAGACCAAAGGCAATTTTTACCTCGGATATTGGCTGTTATACCTTAGGGCTCAACCTGGGTGCAGTCGACACCTGTCTGGATATGGGTGCAGCAATAACTATGGCATCGGGTTTTTATCATTCCTTTGCTCAGGATTCGGTAGAGCAACCTATCGTAGCCACCATTGGGGATTCAACCTTTTTTCACTCTGGAGCAGCCGGATTATTGAACGCAGTATATAACGATTCTCGATTCATCCTTGTAATACTCGATAATCTAACCACAGCTATGACTGGTATGCAGCCAACCCCTGCCTTGGGTATACGGGCAGATGGGAGTGAAGGAAAGGCTATTTCCCTTGAAAGAATTGTAGCTGGCTGTGGAGTCGATTTCATCGAGGTTGTTGACCCCTATGATATCAACAAGACTGTGCAATCACTCAAAAAGGCAATTAAATACGTAAAGGATCCTGCGGGTGGAATGGCGGTCATTATTGCGCGTCACCCCTGCGTTATTGCCTACCCTGACAAGGTCAACTCTTACAAAAAAAAGGTAACCATAACGGATGATTGCGTGGAATGTAATTTTTGCCTTGAGCGTTTTGAGTGCCCTGCTCTCTATCATGACGCTGAACTTGGAAGAGTAAACATTAACAGAGCTCTCTGCATAGACTGTGGAGTGTGTATTCAAGTGTGCCCCAAAGGCGCTATTGTTGAGGCGTGAGCAGTTATGATGGAAATCATTAATATTATTTTAAGCGGATTAGGTGGGCAGGGTATTCTGTTTATGACCAGAGTGTTGGCAAAAGCTGCTCTCAATAAAGGGTTCAATGTTATGGGGGCTGAAACACATGGAATGGCCCAGCGGGGTGGATCAGTCATTTCACACCTGCGACTTGGCGAAGCGAAGAGCTCTTTGGTGAGGACTGGGACGGCCCATTTCCTCTTGTCTTTAGAAGAAAACGAGGCATACCGAAATCTTCCCTTTCTCTCCCAGGGAGCGAAAATGTATGTCAACACAAACTCAAAACATTTTCCAAGAGAAGAGGCAAAAGGACTTTTGGAGAAAAGAAGAATTATCTATCGTTCAATACCTGCGGGATCAATAGCCCAAGAGTTGGGTGCTCCACGATCCTCCAATCTGGCCCTGCTGGGTTATTTTTCGGCCTTTGGTGAGGGACCGATTGGGTATAAAGATCTTAAGGCGACTATTGATACAATTAGCCCACAAAAATTTAAAGATATAAACCTTAACGTCTTTGAAGCTGGCTACGAAAGAGGGAAAAACACTCAAAAATAATACTATTACTGTTTGACATTTTTCTCTCATAGTCATATTGTAGCTATAATATAGTTATACTTTCCATAAAGATTTTGGAGCATTTTAGTCTCATAATTTCATGAAAGGAGGTGAAATAGCGTACTTTATTAGAATAAGGCTCGAAACAATTTCATCTTTATAAAGGAGGATATTAAATGAAACGGAAAATACTTTTGCTTCTTATGGTTATAGCAGTAGCAGTTGCCTTTACTGCCCTTTCTTTTCAAAAAGCTCAGGCTGCACCCATAAAGCTTACCTATAGCTGCTTCTTTCCACCCACACACATTCAGAGCAAATTAGCCGAGGCATGGTCCAAAGAGGTAGGAAAGCGCACCAATGGAAGAGTCAAGGTGGAATATTACCCGGGTGGGACTTTGACAAAGGCCAAACAATGTTATGACGGTACTGTGACAGGCATTTCCGATCTCGGCTTTTCAGTCCTTGCCTATACAGGAGCTCGATTCCCGGTCATGTCAGCTATTGATCTTCCCTTAGGGTATCCCAACGGAAAGGTGGCCACGGCTGTTATCAATGAAGTGTATAAAAAATTTATGCCCAAAGAACTTCTCGACACAAAAGTAATGTATCTCCATGCACATGGGCCTGGCCTTATTCACACAAGAGACAAAATGGTCACAAAGTTAGAGGATCTAAAGGGCCTCAAGTTGAGAGGTCATGGAACAAGTGCTAAATTTCAGAAGGCCCTTGGTGCAACACCAGTCGGCGCGCCCATGCCGGAGTGTTATCAAATGATTCAAAAAGGCGTTGTAGAGGGCGCCTCATATCCTTTTGAGGCCAATAAAGGCTGGAGATTGGGTGAAGTAACCGATTACGTGGTTGCTGCCTTTTCAGCTGCATATACTACCTCCTTTTTTGTGGTCATGAACAAAGATAAGTGGAATTCCCTACCGGCAGATATCCAGAAAACTATTGAAGAGATCAATTCCGAATGGGTAATAAAGCATGGCGAAGCGTGGGATGCGAGCGACATGGAAGGCATTGGATATTTCCTGAGCCAGGGGGGTGTAATTATCGGCCTTGACAAGAAAGAAGCTGCTCGATGGAAGAAGGCCGTTCGCCCAGTCATTGATGACTACATACAGGCTATGAATAAAAAGGGATTCAATGCTAAGGAAATCGTTGATTTCACCATGAAGACCCTCGCGAAATATTCGAAATAGAACGTAAGTAATCGGATCGGCCTTTACTCATAAGGGCCGATCCTTAACAATAATGATTCACAGGGTAATAGGCTAAGAGAGCCATATCTATGTTCTGGAAAACGATTGACTGGATTTCAGAGAAACTGAAAACAATAGGTGCCGCATGTCTTGTAGGCATGACCTTTTTAACCTGCGCTGATGTAATTGGTCGCCTTTTTCTCCATCCCATTTTTGGCTCAGTGGAAATTGTAGCCTTCATGGCGACCTTGTCTGTAGCTATGGCATTGCCGTATACACATAAAATTAAAGGTCATGTTGGGGTAGAAATTTTAGTTCGGCTGCTCTCAGTGAGGACACAAGCCATTATTGACATATGTACCGGGATACTCAGTTTATGTCTGTTTGTCATTGTCACCTGGCGAATGACTAAATATGCCCATACAATGCATAAATCCGGCGAACTTTCCATGAACCTGGAGCTCCCCGAATATGTCATTATTTACATTACTGCCTTCTGTCTCTTTATATTTACCTTGGTTATCATCAAAGACATTTTGAACAATATTAAAACATTAAAAGAAAAATGAGTCCCACTCTTATCGGTATCATTGGCATTATAGTGATGATAATCATCTTTATGTCCAGAATGCCTGTGGCTTATGTCATGGCCATGGTTGGCTATATAGGCTTCAGTATAATGATATCCGGTACAGGAGGTCTCAATCTTCTTTCAAGAAATATTTACGATGTTTTCTCTTCGTATGGATTGACCACAATTCCTCTTTTCGTGCTCATGGGTCAATTGGCTTTCAATAGCGGTATTAGCCATAGGCTGTATAATACTGGCTATAAATGGCTCGGCAACACCAGAGGTGGGCTGGCAATGGCCACTGTATCTGCCTGCACTGCCTTTGGAGCCGTCTGCGGTTCAAGCCCTGCAACAGCTGCCACCATGGCAACTGTGGGACTCCCAGAGATGAAGCGCTATAAATACGCAGATGAATTGGCAACAGGCTCTGTGGCATCAGGTGGGGGCCTTGGAATGATCATGCCTCCAAGCGTTGTATTGATCGTATACGGTATCCTGACTGAACAATCTATAGGAGCATTGTTTGTGGCAGGAATCTTCCCTGCCATCCTTGTTACTATCCTGTTTATCATTTCAATCTATATCAGATGTAGCTTTGCCCCTGAACAGGGCCCTCCGGGAGAAAAGTTTCCCTTGAAAGAAAAGATAATATCATTTCTTGGTATGGGTGAAACACTGGCTGTTTTTATCCTTGTAATGGGAGGCCTCTTTATAGGGCTTTTTACGCCTACAGAGGCAGCTGCAGTGGGTGCCTTTGGCGTTCTTTTTGTATCGATCATCAGGCGACAGCTTACCTGGAAGGCCTTTGTGAATGCCCTCTACGAAACCCTCGGCACGTCATGTATGGTGATGATGCTGATAGCTGGGGCTGTTGTTTTTGGCAAATTTCTTGCTGTTACCAGGATCCCTTTTGATATCGCTACCTGGGTTGGTGGTTTTGACCTGCCACCATTTATTATAATGGCAATAATTGTGTTCATCTATTTTATTGGCGGCTGTTTTATGGACGCACTTGCCTTTGTCACCCTCACTGTCCCCATCTTTTTTCCTGTTGTGATGGCCCTCGGGTATGACCCAATCTGGTTCGGCATTATTATTGTGATGGTTACCGAGATGGGTGTTATCACTCCGCCTGTGGGAATCAATGTCTATGTAGTATTCGGAGTAGCTAGACGAATTATTGGCGAAGTACCGTTAGAGTCCATTTTCAAAGGCATATTCCCTTTTCTACTTGCAGTCATTGCTGGTGTTATCATCTTAATGGTTTTTCCTCAGATCATCCTTCTTTTACCAAACCTCATGTATTAAATAGTGTCTTTTTATATCCAAAACCGTTTAAGAAAACAGCAAAATCGATCAACTCGAATACTGCATATTACCTCGATGCTCTCTTTCGATACATCTCACTATTTTTAATTAGAAAAATATAATGTTTACCCGTTTGACAGGAGTTCTTTAGTTCTTTATTATGCGTATATAAAAGTAAGAAAGGAGGTTATAATGCCTACTCCAATCCTTATTGTGAGCTCCTTAGATACAAAGGGTCAGGAAGCTAGATTCCTAAAAGAACTTATTGAGCAGAGAGGTCAACAAACACTCCTTTTGGACATGAGCATGGGTGTCGAGGTGTCAATTCCTGGTGATATTCCATGTGAAGAGGTTGCAAAAGCAGGAGGTATAAGCATTCATGAAATGAGGACCTCGGCTAAGAGCAGGGATGAGATTGTCTCTATAATGACGAAAGGAGGGATAAAGAAGGCTCTCGATCTGTTTCAGTCGGGTAACCTTGCTGGCATCGTTGGCGTGGGCGGTGTAAGTAATACAACAATGGCAACCACTATCATGAAAGCATTACCATTTGGTGTACCAAAACTTATGGTATCCAGTGGTGCTGCCATGCCCAGCTATGCTGGTGGATTCTTTGGCGCTTCAGACATCGCAATTATATCATCAGTTGTCGACATGGCTGGTCTCCACGAGTTGAGCAAGAGTGTTCTAATGAGAGCAGCAGGTGCAATTTGTGGAATGGTAGAAACCGGTGCAGGAGCGGTCATGGACTCACTTAAACAAACAAAAATTCCTCTTGTTGCAATGACAGAATTTCATTATTCTGACATATGCTGCACGCTTGTAAGAGAGCAGCTTGAAGAAAAAGGATATAAGGTGATTCCGTGCCACGCTCAAGGTGTCGGAGATAGAGCCATGGATGAACTTTTAAATCAGGGGATCTTTGACGGTGTTTTAGATATTGTTCCCAGTGGCTTAAGTGAGGAACTTTTTGGCGGAAACCGTGCCGCCGGGCCTGACAGGTTAGAGGCTGCTGGCAGAAGGGGTATTCCCCAGATCATCACCCCATGCGGCTTTGATATGATAAGTTGTGGCCCATTACAGAGAAAGGATGCTGGTGACCCATTGTGGGTTTCCCGAAATTTGGCCAATCGAAGGTATTATCTACACGACGCCTATCGTGTACAAGCCAGGACAAATGCAGAAGAATTGTCCCTCGTAGCTAAAACTGTGGCCGAGAAACTCAACAAGGCCAAAGGTCCAGTAAAATTCATGGTACCGGAAAAGGGATGGTCCACGCTTAGCGTCAAAGGTCAAACACTTTATGATCCCGATGATGATAAGGTTCTTGTGGATGAGCTAAAAAAATACCTGAAACCTGAGATTGAGGTAAGGAATATTGAAGCACATCTCAATTCCCCAGAATTTGCTATGACCCTGGTGGAGACCTTTGACGAAATGATGAAAGAGACCGATAGGAATAGTAACGATTTAAATTGACAAATGGCCGTTGATTATGGTTTTTAAAACTATGACATAAGCATTCCTGATGATAAATATTTTTAGAGAGGAGGTGGTTATAAAGGAAGTTTATACCTATTGGACCTTTTGAAATATATATCCATTAACCTATTGAGGAGGGAAATAATGAAAAAGAAAGGTTTTTTAACTATATTATCTGCCGTTTGCTTTTTATTCTCCCTAACATTTGTCTTTGTAACATCTGCCCAGGCAAAGACCATAAATCTTACCTACAGTAACTTTTTTCCACCTACCCATGGCCATGCAATTCAAGGCGCCAACATGATAAAAGAGATTGAGAAAAGGACGAATGGCCGTGTCAAAATCTCCTACTTTCCCGGAGGGACTTTGACGAAACCAAGAGTTTGCTACGATGGCGTAGTGAAAGGAATTTCCGATATCGGGATGTCATGTTTTGCATACACCAGGGGCAGGTTTCCGGTCATGGAGGCAGTAGATCTTCCATTTGGATACAAAAGCGGTAAAATTGCCACCAGAGTGGCGTATGAGTTCTTCAAAAAAATGCAACCAGAGGAGCTGAGTGATGTAAAGGTGCTCGTTGTTCATGCCCATGGACCGGGAATTCTCGCTGCAAAGAAGGATGTAAACTCTCTAAGCGATATCAAGGGCATGAAAATTAGATGTACCGGCCTTAGCTCTAAGCTCGCCAAATATTTGGGAGCTGCACCGGTAGCTATGCCTCAGAATCAGGCCTATGAGGCCCTGCAAAAAGGCGTGGTTGAAGGCACATTCTGCCCGATTGAGGTTCTCAAGGGATGGAAGCAGGGCGAAGTAATAGATCATGTAATCGAAACCAAGGCTCTTGGTTATACCACAGCAATGTTTGTGGTTATGAACAAGAAAAAATATAATTCTCTTCCTCCTGATATTAAAAAGGTCTTTGATGAAGTTGCCGAAGAGTGGGTTGATGTGCATGGAGATGTCTGGGATTATGCTGACAGAGCAGGGTTAAAATTTGTGATAGAACTTGGTAAAAATATCCACAGGCTCTCACCAGCACAGGAGAAAAAATGGGTACAGTCGATCAGCCCAGTCATTCTTGAATATCAAACGAAGATGGAAAAAAAGGGTCTTCCTGGGAAAAAGGCTGTGAAAATTCTTAGAGACTTGGTTGCGAAATATAATAAGTAAGATTGAAGATAATCTAAATCTTAGATCATTAAAAAGAGGTACCAGAATTCTGGTACCTCTTTTCTTTGCTATACACCTATCACATCAAACCAGGCAAAAAGAGGACTATCTGAGGAAAGGTCAAAAGAATTGCTACACATACTAAAAGGGCCAAAACAAACGGGGCAACTCCCTTAAAGATAGTCTCAAGCGGAATATCCTTGGCAATACCGTGAACCACGTATACGTTAACCCCCACTGGCGGTGTAATCACACCCATTTCTGTTACCAGAACTATGGCCACGCCAAACCATATGGGATGAAACCCAAGGGCGGTAGCTACAGGATAAAATATTGGAATCGTGAGCATAATCATGGCCAGCGCGTCCATGAAGCATCCACCAAACAGATATATAATAACGATTACTCCCATAATAGCATAGCTTGGCAGGGGGAGCGTGCTCACCCAATTTGCCAAATCAAATGGTATCCTGGTGATAGCCATAAAGTGGCCAAATATAACTGCACCCGTGACTATAATCATGACCATACAGCTTATCCTCGTTGAATCCATGAGGGATTGAATAAATCCTTTCCAGGTTAAGCTCCTTCTTAAAAGAGCAACCAGCAGTGTAAAAAAGGCACCCACAGCCGCAGCCTCGGTTGGTGTGAATATTCCAAAAAAAAGACCCCCCATCACAAAGGCAAAAATAACCAGGGCCTCTAAAACGCCTACAAAGGACTTCATTTTCTCTTTTAGTGTTGTTTTCGGTCCAGGAGGAGCAAGCTGTGGATTTAGTTGTACCCGTATATATATAGTAATTATGAATAAAAGCGCAAGAAGTATACCTGGAAAAATTCCAGCGGCAAAGAGCTTTCCAATCGATTGCTCTGTCATGATTCCATAAACAATAAATATAACACTCGGAGGTATCAGTATACCCAAGCTTCCTCCTGCTGCAACGGTACCTGTAGCCAAACTCATATCATATTTGTACCGTCTCATCTCCGGCAAGGTGACAGTCGCCATAGTGGCAGCCGTTGCATTGGTTGATCCTGATATAGCAGAAAATCCCGCACATGCGCCAATTGTAGCGATGGCTAGACCTCCTCTATAGCTACCCATAAATACATACACTGAATCATACAATCTTCTGCTTATTCCAGAATGAAAGGCAATCTGTCCCATAAACACAAAAAGAGGTATAACAGTCAAGCTATAGGAAGAGAATGTCTCAAATACATCTTTGGCTAATAAAGAAAGGCCTGCATCAATGTTAACGATATAACTAAAACCAAGAAAGCCGAGGAATGCCATGACAAAACCCACAGGCATTTTGGAGAAAAGAAGGACTATGAGAACAATTAATCCAATTATACCGATTGTAGTTAGACTCATGTATCTTTCACATTCGATAGAGCGTTAATCAAATCTACAATAAGGACGATACAGACAACTGCTGCACCCAATGCTACTCCGTATATTATTGGATAAAAAGGGAGCTCCAATGTTAATGAAACCTCACCTACCTTTTGGCAATCTATACCATACAAAATACTCTGCCAGGTAATGAGACCAAATAGTATGATCCCAAAAACTGAAATGAAAATCTCAATGATGCCCTGCAACCTCTTAGAAAACATCTGTACAACGAGGCTTACTGCAACATGACCCTTCTTTACCAATGTATGAGCCATGGCAAAGGAAACGGCCACCGCCCCTAAAAGGGCGACTATCTCATAGGTTCCAGGGATGGGTTTTCGGAAAAAATATCGTAAAAAAACATCTACACATGTAAGGGTCATCATAGCAAAAATTGCTAATGCCGCTACCATATCTAATCTTCGAGCCAGCGAAAGAGAATGTTTCTGAAAAGAAAACATATAAACCTCTTCACAGAATAGTAAAATAAACTAAGTTTTTGTGGCTATAATGTAGCTATAATAATAGCAAATTGAAAAAAGGTCAATTTAAAAAATATCTGCAAATTTTATAATTGACTCGAAAACATTCCTTGCCTATACTTTAAAAGAAAGATCTATAAACTTTTGATTGCAATTGGTTACAATCTCGCTTACCCTGATAATGGAGACTTCCTGCGGCCTATTAAACAGTGTAGCAAAATAGAACTTTACATCACTTGCTCCTTGAGCGGACATTTTACACAAATATCAAAAAAATTTAAGAAGGGAAAGGAGGTGAAGGCATAAGAGGAAAGGATTATTTTAAACCTTAAGGTAAAAAGGAGGCATCTATGGAATCGACGTATAAGATTATTGAGCTCGTAGGGACCAGCAAGAATTCGTGGGAAGAGGCTGCAACAAATGCTATTAATACAGCCTCAAAAAGTCTTAAGGACTTAAGAATCGCAGAAATCACCAAGTTAGATCTAACCATTGAGGATGGTAAGGTCACAGGTTATAGGACCAGGATTAACGTCTCATTTAAATATCATGATTAACCTTTTCCTCATAAGATGGCCTGGAGAAATTATTTTCAGGCCATCTTATTGCAAATGTATGTTTCTTTTATCTTCCTTACGATAAAACACTTACCCCAATTGGATCCACATTGCATGTAAGTATCTCCCCTTTTTTAGTGCGCTTTAATGTGTGAGTCCATATTTCCCTCAACTTTGCTATTGCATTAGTCTCTCCGAGGGCCCACACAGTGCCACCACCTCCCGCGCCGGTAAATCTGGCACCGCATCCGGCTTTTTCGGACTCCTCAATAAGTCGCATAATTATTGGTGTGAATGCCTCAGGTGTTAGCATCTTTCGTATCGTAACCTCTTCTATGAGGTCTTGGGCTGCCTCGTTCCACCTTCTCTCCTTGAGGTGCATGGCAAACCGATTGACAATTTTATTCACTTCAATCCATCCAAGCCTTGTCTCTCCTTGTAAAAATTTCTCTACCCACAATCTGTTTATCCTGGCCGACAGATGTCTCTTGCCACTATATGCAACAAGAATCATTTTTGAGATCTCCCTTTGCTCATTCTCATTAAGAATGGATTCTCTTGTAAATAATTGTTCTCTATCAGAATAATTCCAGTACCACTTATTTGCACCACCAAATACTGCTGCCCCCTGATCCTGTAATCCACACATCCCGCCATTTACCGCATCCTCCAAATGATATGCCAGATGGAGAATGTCTTCTTTTTGCATTCCATTTTCACCCAACACCTTTTGAACCACAGAAAATGCCTTCACGGTTGCAACAGCAGCAGTACTCGATCCTCCAAGACCAGCATTAACAGGAGAAGTAGATCGTATTTCTATCTCAACTCCGTGAAATCCAAAAAAAGATGCAATGGCAAAAAAAAGGCCAAACTGTGAATTAAAAGGGGCTTTACCAAGTGGATATGCCTCGTGTGTATCAAAATTTTCTGAAGATATTCGTACCCACCCTGATTTGTAAGGCAAGAGGGTTACATACGTTCTTAAGTTTATTGCCAGATTTACCGTTACAGGGACCACTCCCTCCAAGGGAAGGGCAAGGGACTTGATATCCCAGGTGCCTCCAGAGTCAATTCTGCACGGAGCTGAAGTTGTTATCGAATTTTTTTCAAGCAGTTCTTTTATGCATACATCAGATTGAGTCATATAGTCTCCTTGTTGAACAGCCACTAAGAGAGGAATATCTGCGTATAAAGAAGGTGGGTCTGGTTAACTTTTAAGTTTTTTGAAGGCATTAAGAGCAAAATCAATCGTTTTTTTCATGATCTCCTCGTTATGTGCCAAGGAAATGAACATGGCCTCAAAAGGTGATGGGGCTAAATAGATTCTCTGGGCCAACATCTCTTTATAAAATGGTTTGTATTTTGTGGCCTCAGTTGCATTCACCGAAGCAAAATCAACAACTGGGGACGTGGTAAAAAAAAGAGAGCCCATCGAACCCACCCTGTTAATAACAATATCCACCCCTGCTCTTTGCGCTACATCTTTGAGGCCAGAGAACAGAAAGCTCGATTTTTCTTCTAATTTGGCATAAATCTCTCTGTTTTTCAAAATCATTAGCGTTGCCATACCTGCAGCCATTGCCAATGGATTACCTGACAGTGTTCCAGCTTGATAGATATTTCCATAAGGGGCGATGTGGGACATGATATCCTTCCTTCCACCATAGGCTCCTACTGGAAGGCCACCACCAATTATCTTACCTAAACACGTGAGATCAGGCATAATATTATAGAGTTCTTGGGCTCCTCCAGGGCTTACCCTGAATCCAGTTATAACTTCATCAAATACAAGGAGGATGCCATGGTGTTTTGTGATCTCTCTTAGTCCTTCTAAAAATCCTTCTTTTGGTAACACCACGCCCATATTACCAGCAATTGGTTCTACAATAACAGCAGCTATCTGGTCGCCAAATTTTTCAACTGCCTCCTCCACCGCTTTGAAATTGTTGAATGGGAGCGAAATAGTAAGCCTTGCCAAGTCAGTTGGGACTCCAGGACTATCGGGTATGCCGAAGGTGGCCACACCTGAACCAGCACTAATTAAGCTGCTATCGTTATGACCATGATAGCATCCATCGAATTTGATAATCATATTCCTGTGAGTAAATCCTCTGGCCAACCGAATAGCGCTCATAGTAGCCTCTGTACCAGAATTTACCATTCTCACCATTTCAATTGAGGGTACAGCTTCAACGATCATTGTTGCAAGATTAAGCTCAAGCTCAGTAGGAGCACCATAACTGGTACCCTTCTCTAACGCATCACTGATTGCCTGAGTTACTTCTGGCTGCCTATGTCCTAATATCATTGGCCCCCAAGACGAGACATAATCAATGTATCTCTTGCCTTCAATATCCCATAGATAACAGCCGTCTGCTCTGCTGATAAAAGGAGGGTCAACTCCAACAGCCCTACCAGCCCGAACTGGACTATTTACACCACCAGGGATAATCTCCTGCGCCTTAGAAAAAAGTTCTTTAGATCTCTTTCCCATAAATCCACACTCTGATAGTTTTTTTCTTGCTGTGCTAAAATCCTATGAATTCCATGAACTCATTGTGCTCAATAAGCTCAATACCTTTATACATTTCAAAAGTATTGTGGGCTTGATTTTTTATATTCCTTAAGGGTAAAAAGGATAATATAATCTTTTATTCCTGTCTTTTCTGCAATTCTTTTGCAAATGTCTTGGCAATCTTTTCTCCTCCTACCATGGATCATGGTAAAGAGATTATATCTCCAATTTTTTTCAATTTTTCTCTGATAGCAATGGCTCACCTCTTTAAAAGCTGCCATTAAAAATCCTGTTTCATCAATTGTATCTTCAGGCACGTACCAGGCAACCATGGCATTTGCCTTAAATCCAACTCGTTGATGATAAAGGGAGGCTCCTAAACGTCTGAGAACGCCCTGCTCTTTCAATAATTTGATTTTATTAAGTAATTCTTCTTCGTGTATCCCAATCTTTTCTGCTATCACAGAAAAAGGCCTTGCTGTTAAAGGGATATCTCCCTGTAGATAATGAATAATTTTTTTTTCAAGATCATCAAGCATGTAAATCCAAATCCTAAAAGCTTCTGCCTACTTCGCAAGACTCAAGGCACTAACGATAAATCAAAGAAACCCAACAAACATTCATATGTCAAGCTAAAAAGAGGATTTAAGCTTGAAAAGTTCTTTAAAGTTATATATCGTGCATATCGAAATGAAAATAGTCGCATATTAAATAGATAAGAAGTTGCTATGTCCCACTCTCAAGATACGAAAATAAGACTCGAGGCCTTGAATAAAATCGGGATTGCTTTATCAAGCGAAACACATTTAGAACGTTTGTTAGAACTAATTGTAAAAGAGGCTCGGAATTTCACCAACGCAGATGCAGGAAGCCTCTACCTCGTTGATCATGATAAAAGTTGTCTGAATTTTGAGGTTGCTCAAAACGATACATTGAAAAAAAGAGCCGACCTCAAATCAGAAACCTTTAAACCATACTCTCTTCCTCTCGATAAAAATAGCATCGCCGGATATGTAGCTATAACTGGCGAAACCCTTAATATTGCTGATGTATATCATCTATCTTCAGAGGTTGGCTTTGAGTTTAACAGAGATTTTGACAAGAGAAATAAATATAGAACAAAATCAATGCTCTTGGTGGCAATGAAAGATACTGAAGGTAAAATAATCGGTGTTCTTCAACTTATAAACTCAGCCAATATCCAAGGAAAAATTATCTCTTTTGCCAGCAAAATAGAGACCCTCGTTTCATCCTTAGCTTCACAGGCAGCTGTGGCAATAAAAAATGCACAGCTTCTAAAAGAGATAAAGGATGTTTTTGAGGCCCTTATTCGGTATTCAGTATCAGCCATAGATGCCAGGAGTCCTTTCACAGCTGGACATTCAAAGCGAGTAGCGGCCTATTCCATGGCCTTAGCCCAGGCTATAAATAATACACATGAGGGTCCTTACGCTGATATTTCTTTTAATCCTGATCAACTTGAAGAGCTCAATTATGCTGCATGGCTTCACGATATCGGTAAAATTGGTGTGAAAGAATGGGTGCTTGATAAAAGAACTCACTTGTCAGACGCCGAAATGGACTCCCTGATCAATCGTTTTGAGAATATCAAGGCTTCAGTAATTACTGAAACTCAAGAAAAAAAGATAGGATTAATGAATAATAATAATGAAAACGCAAAAGCTATACAACACCTCGACACTGAATTAGAGGCTCGAATACATCGAATCGATGACAAATTAGCCTTTATAAAGAATATTAATGGCCGTAATGTTTTAAAAGATTCTGATATTAGCCGGTTAGAGGAAATCTATAACAAAAAATATATAGACCTTGAAGGGGAAAAAAGAAACTATCTCACCGAGTTTGAATTCGAAAATCTTTCTGTAAAAAAAGGTAATTTGACAAAAAATGAAATAGAGGAAATCCAATCACATGTGACTCACACTGAAAACATCGTGAATAATATACCTTTTACCGGGCACTTAAAAAGGGTGCCTATTTTTGCTGCTGGGCATCATGAAATGCTTGATGGATCAGGATATACAAAACATATTAAAGCCAAGGATATTCCTATTCAGGCAAGGATAATCACTATATCTGACATTTATGAAGCATTAATAGCGAAGGATAGGCCATACAAAAAAAGCCTGGATCCCATAAAATCCCTTGCCATCCTGAAGGAAGAAGCACAAAATGGTAAACTTGACAAGGAACTGGTCAGGATTTTTATTGAAAAGAAGGTTTACGAAACACAAGAAGACAACTGAGGGACACACACTGTGGATATAAAGCGGGATTATTACGAGGATATTCAGCTCCTTGATAGCAAGATGTTGTGGTTCTGGTTTTTAATGCTCATAGCTGCCTTAATTACCTTCCCATTTCTGGCATCAAATTATTATGTCTATATGGTCAATTACATGGCCATCAATGTTCTTGTTACGGTTGGATTGAATATATTAGTGGGCTACACTGGTCAGATATCTCTCGGCCACGCCGGATTCTTTGCCATAGGTGCCTTTACTACTGTTCTTTTAATGAGTAAGGCCTCCTTCCCATTTCTCATAGCACTAATCAGCGGAGGCATTCTTTCTGCAATTTTCGGTTTTATCCTTGGCCTCCCTGCACTCAGGTTAGAAGGTCCATATCTTGCTATTGCTACCCTTGGTTTTGGTATGGCTATTACACAATTAATAGGTCGCTGGGAATTCTTTGGAGGAAGAATGGGGATGCAGGCTCCTTCCCTCAAACTGTTTGGGCTATTCTCCATCGCAAGTGATAGAGGGCTCTACTTCATAATTATCACCATTACCTTTCTTCTTGCTCTAACTGCCAGAAACCTCATGAAAACAAAGGTTGGCAGAGCCTTCATTGCCATAAGAGATTCAGATATTGCCGCAGAGACACTGGGTGTTAATCTGACCTACTATAAGACTCTCGCCTTTGCTACCAGCGCATTTTATGCAGGCGTTGCTGGAGGACTAATGGCATTTATCCTTGGCTTTATTAATCCAAGCAGTTTTAATTTTATTCTTTCAATCTATTTCTTGGCATTTGTTATTGTGGGAGGAGTGGGAACTAT
>Ga0180432_10005839_pt1 | contig 16212 bp, 39 predicted proteins | sample SS_ome_10_FD_132414 | JGI IMG/M metagenome (GOLD analysis project Ga0180432, IMG submission 132414) | Hypersaline lake sediment archaeal communities from the Salton Sea, California, USA - SS_1_MS_2 metaG | ecosystem: Environmental > Aquatic > Non-marine Saline and Alkaline > Hypersaline >... | reverse complement strand
GTGACGGACGCTTGCCACCTTCTACCTTCTTTTTCTTTGGCACTACTGGAGGATTATCACGCAACTCGATTTGTGTCAAGATGCGTGCGCGTTGTTTTTTCGCACCCACACCATCGCCCAGACGCATGTCCAGAGCCTCCAAGCGTTGCTCCAACGTCAGACCTGCCCAGTACTTTTGACGCTCTCTCGCGCGCTCCTGGCGGCCCTTACGGTAATGCTCTAACTTCCTTCTGGTAGGCATGTGATCCTCCTTATGTTGTCATCGGTATTCGTTCTAGAGCCACGTACACCTGGGGCTCTACAGCGAACCCGAAGTCAAAAGCCTTAGGTACATTGTGTTCATCTAGACCCCATTGTCTAGCAAGCTCACGTACACAAGGTCCGTTGGTGAAGCCGTCGTACTTCCAGTCAAACCCTAGTCTTTTTAGATCACGCTCAAGGCGCAATCTCCACTCAACAAAATCCCAACCACGTGGTGCGTCGTCTGAACGAAGCGTTACGTTATGAAGCCTCTCAGCTACGGTTACCCATATTTTGCAACCAGGAACATAGTGTACGCCGAAGATACGCACAAAATGTTCTTGTGGACGATGCATTATACGATAGGCAGCCCAGGCTTCATTAGTGTTGCGTGTGATCTTCACACACACATTACGCTGCGGTATGAAGAACCCAAACGAGTGGACACCTCTACCTACATACTCTGCTGTGCCCAACTCTAGCTCGTAGTACAGCTTTGGCCCTTCCTGCTTAATGAAGTTAAGCGCTTGCTGTGGTGTATAATCATACACAAAGTTATCAGCCAATTCCTTGTCAGGATACTCCATGATCGGCTTTCCATCGGAGGTACATCCAGTGCGGCATACCGCGCGGAACACCTTTCTTATCCAAAAATGGATGGTAGCAAACACCAAAGCATTTCTTGCACGCAGGATTGCCGCAACGGCCTTGAGGGTGATCAATCTTCGAACTAACCAGGTACTTCTTCTTAGTCCTGGACCTCTTAGATTTTGTGTTGACCCCTTTGTCTCGGAAACTTTCATACTTAGATCTTTCCGCAGCTTTTCGAGAGCGCTTTTCTCTCAGTCTTCGTTCCCGGTTCTTTGCTCGTGATTTCTTGCCGTGACTCATTACACTTTCCCTTCCATCGCAACCATATGTATCGGATACCTGGTATTGAAGCCAGGAATGTGAGGATGCCTATGAGAACACAATGTGGACAAGGCATTACTTATCGAAGATAAGTGCCATGATGAACGCGAACAACATGAATGCGAAAAACGCTCCAGCTACTAGCAATCCCAGCAGAAGAGAGATCCAGAAAGGTGACAGCACCCAAATCCACGACCAATCAATGACGTCCGTGAGTTTCAATATGATGAATGTCACACCCAGAAGGGACGCCAACCCGATTCCTCCACTACTACTTTGCACTGCACTTTTTTCACTCATGTTTTCCTCCTATAGCCCTAGCACCAGTAGTGTTCCCACTACCACCACCACCAAAAATGCTACACCGATTGCCAAATGAATGTTGTCTTCCATTATCCTCTTCTCCCGTTCCACTTCTTCAGTGCGAAGCCACGAATCCCCGCAAACTTCATAAGCGTCATGTCTGGATTCATCTGCCGATGCGCACGGTAGTTGACCAACATATCTCGTAGTTGCTCTCTCACCTCACGTGATGGGAAAGCTATGTAGCCTCCCATATCAACCCGTGGCGCCTCCACGTACACGCCAACACGTTCGTGAAGTTGGTGTACGAACCAGAAAGGTTGCTCAATAGGTGCTCCCTTCTCCTGGTATGGATTCCTATGTTTGATGTAACCACGTTTCACACGAACATTAGCGTGCGCAGCAGCTTGGTCAACAGTCAAACCATCCCACGGCGGTTCCTTACGCTTAGGTTCTGCTGGTTGCCTGTAAACGTTACTCACGCTTGTCCTCCAAGAAGCGACTCACCACAAGCTTAGCCGGGTAGAATCTTTCCTGACCTCGACCATCGTTCAACAGACGTGCCTTGTTTTGGATACAGATGTTTCCAAAGTCTTCATGTCTACTTGCGGTATCTAAGTAGACAACTGTCTTGTCGCCCTGATCAGCAACGATTAACACCAACCCACACTCTGAAACGAATAGACCACTCTCATGTGGTCCTATGGGACGGGGCCACTCAGTATCAACGGACTGTTGATCGAACACTATCTTTCCTACGGTCATACTTGTCCTCCTAACAACGTTTGCGCATGTTCAACGGCACGCATTTCACAACAATCTCTCCACGATGCTGTTTGTGTTCGCGCCTCCTTGTTTCTCAAATTTGATTCGTAACGTTTGTCGTTGTGTTTTCGGATGATTCGGATCTTTCTAGACAAGGGGAACTGTGTTGCAGTGATGTCGATGATATGGTCGTACAGCTCCACCCAACAATGTCCACCACACTGCTTGTGCCTACCTTGCACAAACTCTGCAGGAAATCCTTCTTTCTGAAGAAGAAAAGCCAGAGCTAGAGAAGCGTCACCACAAGCACCTGCGAGATCTTCTCTCCATTTGAATGCTTGTGGTCCATCATTTCCCCGCCTCCATGAACTACCAGGTTGGTGCTCAAAGAAGTGACGAACTGCTCTCGCCAGTCGTTTGATTCGCGCCTTCTCTCCACGCGTAAGTACTCTCACTTCTGCCATGGTGTTTCCTCAATGTACTCTTCGTAGGTGTATTCCCAATCTTTCTCTTCAGGCATCCCTGTAAGTGTGAGACGGAACTTCCAAATACATAGATTCAACAACCATCGGATGAAACGTCTCATACTGTGCCGGACACTGACATCCAAACAGTAGCACCACGTCCACTGCGTGTCGGCCTCTTCTTACCTGAGTCTTTCACAAAACCCTTTTGTACCAACTCTCGACGCCGCGCAGAAAGTGTCTGGTGAAGCCAACCTAGTTCTTGCTCTAGTTCATCGTCAGTGTATCCGTCGTTCTCTTCTTCTTCTTTGAGCCACAGAAGCTCCAGAACCTCAGCTTGTGCGTTTGTTAGACCAAACTCACTCTTCATACAATGAAACTCTTCATCCATTTCACGGTACGTCATAGTTCACCTCTTTGTTTCAGTCCACAAAATGAGAAGCCCACCCAACTCACACTCCCGCCCGAAGGCTCTCCACACGACGGTTTTAGCCGATGTGCGGACGAACCTTGCGTTCTTCTCGAACACTGATGGTGTTCAGGTGGGTGTTGCAGGTCTGCAGTTCCCCAGCCATGAGCGCACCGTGCAGCTCGTGGTCCGCGTCATCAAACACACTGTTGAGGAACGCCTGGAGAGCGGTTCCTGCGTTCTGTCGGACGACCTTACCGTCTTCCTGCTCCACGTTACGGGGACGGAAGATCTTGACGATGGTCTCTTCTCCAGCATCGCCACGAATGAGAAAGACAACGTTGTTTGCAGCTTTACGAGTAGTCATAGTTCACCTCTTCTGTGTTGTTGGTTTGGTTGATAAGTTCCTAAGTCAAGTTGGAAGGTAATGACGTTACTAGAAACAGCCCGTGCATTCACGGATGCCGAGAAGAATGAAACCTCCTAGAAGGAGTAGCGCCAGCGTGATGTTCCCAAATGGTAGTTCGTAGTTGTCCATGCGTACCTCTCATATTAGTCACGGCTGGCGTTTTGTCAACCGGGTATTTTCACTTTTTCTCAAGATTTGTACCTCTATTTCAACATGAACATCGACTGCTTCAGTAAGTGTTTTACAGAAGAAGCATCTCCATGTTTCACCCTCTTCCGGTACTCCAGAGATTGTGTACTCCTGGTGGCACTTTGGACATTCAACAAGCATTTGTTGTATTTTCACGCTGCGTGCCTCGTAACAACGTCATCACCAATGATCTTCACGACGGTGGCCCATTCTGGTGGATCACTAACCTCAGCAGCGTGTTCACCAACCAGGCATACAACCAATCGCACACCCATGGGTAGCCTCTCTTCAGGCCAGTCAGTGTAGCCATCCGTGTGAACAATGATGATGTTCGGCATAGGCTTATTCTCTAGGGCAGCTTTAATACCTACACGCATGTCTGTACCACCACGACCATAGATCTCTACACCCTTGACAGAACCTGATAGGACTTGAGTCTTGTCCGCACGTGTATCGCAGCATGTGAACCGGACTTCGGCACCCGTGGCGCGGACGATTCCCTCGCTCTCCGTGATGGACATACTAATTGCATGGTCATCCATTGACGCTGATGTATCCTGTACGATGTCTACAATCGGTGAGGGTTTGTACGTGCTGGCCAGGATAGCTTTGTACCCAGTGACAATACACCTACGACCCAAACGTCTATAGGTCTTCTCTACGTCACCAGCAGCACGACCCACACTCCAACGCAACGCCTTACCTAACTCCCGACGCCAGTCATATTTAGGAGGCTCAGCGAGTTTCTCAGCCCAGCTCTTCCAACCACCAGGACAGGATCCTTTATTCTTGGCAGCTCTTTCTATCTCTCTAGCAACTTCCTTACGGACCATACGGCCCTCAGCCTCACTAAGACCTGGTGCGTCCTCTCTAGGCTCACCAAGATCCCAAGGCTTTGCCTCTCCATCTACACCTGAACCGTGGTCGGTTCCGCATTGACAGGTATCCTGACCGTCCCCGTGTTGGTGGTCACCCGAACCTTCACCCTCTGACTGATCCTGACCCGACCCCGAACCTTGATCCCCCGACCCTTGGCTCTGATCCTCGCCCGCTTGCCCTTGTTGACTCTGACCTTGGCTTTGATCATCTTGACCACCACTTCCTTGTTTTGGTTTGTTACACATAGGACAGTTGGGTCTGTCCATTAGTTCATGATAGTAATGTTCAGCTAGCTTACCATCTTCTAGATCGTACTTCTTTGGTAGGTGCAGGTGTGTGTGCGGCAGACAGAGTTGTGGTTGCTTGCACATACGGAATATCTCCATGAGATCATCATTGATCTCACAGTCTGCACCAATGTTCCACACCATTGGGTCCGTTGCATGTACCTCTTTTGCCCTGTCGTAGTGTTGTCTTAGTGGATGCCACGCTTCATGACAGATTGCACCACCGACATATGCAACATCAATGTGTTCAGTTGCACCACAAGACTCACAAGGATTCTGAGGAGAGACAGCACGCGCCATCTCTACCCAGTTCATGATGGCATCAGTCGATGCATACAGCCTGTAGTACTTGTCTACTGCAAACGTTCCAGGTGCCGGACCTTTCCCCGGCTCACAGAAGATGGGGCTAAGCGCCCTAATGGCAGAGGAACACATCCGCATAGCTTTAGCAGCCCCTACCTTAGCACTACGAAAAAGCATCTCCGCAGTCTCAAGGTCTACCTTCTCTTCAGCTTTGAGTGGTTTGAACTTCGGTTTTCTATCGCGCCGCCCCATCTTCTGCTCCTACTTTGTGAGTGGAAGAGCCAACCCGGACTGGACCAGGATATCTCTGATTTGTCCAATCACTGGGATTGTGTCTAACTGAACACCCTTAGGTGGGTCCACAGATGCCAACTGCTTGGCTGCTGTGAGTGCCACGTCATTCTCTTTCTGAAAGATAGGACCTACAACCTTCCAAGCACTCTCCCAACGCTTTGGAAACTCTTGGTGGTCCTTCTGTGTTGCAGCGATTGCAACAGCATCCACTGTAATCGCACGCTGGTCTGGCCGGTCAGGCATCTTCCAGTTGCCCTGCTTGTTTTCCGGGTCAGCTAGAACCATCTCTGGATCTGGCAAGTTGGCGTCAGACAACCACGTGATAAACTCATCAGCTCCACCATCACCAACACAAGCTCCGACTGCTTGGTGAATCAGGTCACTGGTCTTACGTACACCCGTCGACTCGGTCGCAGCGCACAAGATGGCTGAGTTCTCCCATGATCTCGGAGACTTCCACGCACAGCTTGCTTGGTGAGGTGGTGGCATCTTCAACAACTCACTAGGATTGCGTGAGATGTAGGCTGCAAAGATACTCCGCCACACTGGGATGAGTCTATCCCAGTCTTCACCCAACACAGAGATGTAGGCTGCAAAGCCTTCTCCACCCTTCATGTAGTCACACCACACATTGTAGGGTAGTTCCCAATCCAACCATGCGAACCTATTGGCTGCTGGTGGACTGAGGATACGACCATTGGATGCTATATCCTCAGGGTTCATCATAGCTCCACGAGAGATAGTCTCGGGTAGCTGCAACTCACCCAACCTACCACCTTGCAGGAAGTTCAGGAACGCTGCCTCCTGGGCATTGGTGATAGAGCCAAACTCATCCAACGCTACCACGCCACCATCTGCATTCATGACCGACGCACCGATACGGATAGGCAACAGCCTGGTCCAACCAGCTTCAAGGTCAGGTACAGGCAGACCCGAAGCATCCTCTGCTTGAATCTGAGGACCAGACCATATCTCGGCTATGTATTTGATCCTGAGAGCTTTACCGATGGCGTCGGCAATAGCTCCGAGGCCAACAGTCTTACCCACACCTGGTGGACCCTGCAACATGAATGGTACAGCTTTCTGTTTACCATTCATCCCTATCTGCATGATCACACTCAGCAACTGGACTGTTCTTGCTATGTCGCTCATGTTTCCCTTCCCACGATCTGTTGTACCACGCTAGGTGGTGTTGTCAAGAGGCTTTTTGAATAAGGAATCTACTACGCGGCGTTGGTTCCGCTTTGTCTCTCTCTGCTTCCAAACGGAGACGGGTCAAGCCATTGGCTGCTACCAACTCACCAATACGCCCACGTGTGTCTTCCAACCCCACACCAAGCAGGTCCTCAAACTGCTTGAGCTTAGCTTCCAACTCTTCTGCATGTTTCGCTTGCGCTTCTAGTCCACGAATCTTCAAAGATCCTGACCGGAGCTTGTCATCCATCTCATCGCATGCCTTGTCACAGTCAGCGATGACACTATCAATCAGACATTCGATAGCTACGGCTGAACCAATCTCTGGCTTCAGTACGATGCGACCACCCACACTCACCTTGTTGTGGTGCACAGTCTGCCCACTGGATAGAGTGATTGGTGTGGTGTCGAAAGACGATACCTTGTTCAGTGCATCAACTGCTTTCTCCAAGCGGTTGAGATTCTCTCCCTTTGTGACGTAGTATGAACCACCACGTGAACGTGTTGCCACTCCGTTGCACCAGTTGACGATGGTACGTGTGAACCACATCGATAGGTCTTGAGCACACTTGAACATGCCGAGGTTCTCGTCATCAGTCCCACGATGGAACTGGAACGCGTCCCGGATGAGTGGTACAGCCGGGTGCGACTCTGGGGTGATGCGCAAGGTGCTGACGTGATTGTCATCTTCGGCACGCTCCACCTTGGCCGTGACCTCAATCTTGTGAGCGTTGCGCTCATCGTCTTCTTCGTCGTCGGGACGCTCCAAGTCTAGGGCGTCGGCATCTTCAACAACCAACGACCAACCACGACCCTTGGCCAGTGGACGCACAAGCTTTCGTGGTCCTTGAAGATCCTTCATGCCCCTCTCAAGGCACTTGTTGTCAGTTGGTGCTGAGGGCCACAACGGACGTGGTACACCTGCTTCTAGCAACGCATCATAGAAGTCATTGACTTTGATGTAGCCAGACCAACCAGCAATCTTTGCTTCCACGAACAGAACACGGTCATCATGAATATTGATATCAAACATCTCTGTTATCCTTCCTAGTAACCTTTGTTACGGTACTCAGCGTACTTCTTCATCACCTGCTGGAGTGGTTGAATGCACTCTTCTAGCTCCTCAACCAACTCTTCCTTCATCCGATTATACCTTTCACGAATAGAGACGAGCATCAACCGCTCTTCTTGTTCCACGCAACGGATGCGCTCCTCCAACTTGATGGCTCGCTTAGTTGGGTCTTTTGGTAGCACACCAGTCCGTCTGGATCGTAGTGCCTTTAGTTGTTCTTCCTTGGTGTCCAACTTGTTCTCCTTCATCGTCAACTGTACTCTCGTAGTAGGGTGTGACGTTCATTCCCCCGGTTGCCCTTGCGACGACGGCGGGGTTTTCTTTGTATCTTCCTCTTCGCTTCCTCTTCCTCTTGCTTCTGTAGTTTCTGTAGTCTTTTCTTTTCCATCAGGCTTTCTCGTGGTGACAATGGCTGATTTCTTCTTTGTAACATCTTCTCCCGTCGTGTCAACCACTAACTTCATGTAGAAGTCGATTGCTTGCATAGACATCTGTGCCATAGCTTTGATTCTATTGACACCGAGAAGATGTAGAGGTGGCCGAGTCACGTTGTCTGGTACTTCTACCTTGACTTTGACTCCGTTGCGTGGGTCATAGAATGTTTTCTTGTGTACCTTCATGGTTCAGGTTGGCAGCTAGCTGTAGGTAACTAACCACACGGTCGATCCTTTCTCCAACGTTGGGGATGTAGTCCCGCTCAAGCTCAAGGATAGTCAACGCTTTCTCAGCCACAAACCTAAGTTTGTTCACCTCTTTCTGCAGTAACTCATCCTTGGGATTGCCCGGCAGTAATGTCTCCACCTTGGACCACTGCCGGTCCAACCACAACTCTACTGGGAAGTTCGTAGCGACGAATCGCTTAGTCGTCTCGACCATTGTACAGGTCCCTAACCAATGCTACGTAGTACCGATCTCCTCCCTCATTGGCCTCGCAGCATTCACAAGACCTGTGGGTGAAGAAACTTTCATCACGATTGTGTGGATCAGAGGAGAAACGCCAAGGTTGTTGACGCTCTTCACCTGCTAGAATCTCCTTTTCTCGACGAGCGTTCGTTTCCTCATCATGGATAGCGGGTAGCTCTCCGTTGAAGAGGTAGATGCGACAGTCCCCGCAAATCTCTACATCTTCTATTACTTCAATAGGAGAGTGGTCGTAAGCTTCGAGCTTAGCCTCCTTCTCCCACTGCTTGAACTTCTGTTCAAGGTTGGATAGCCTAGCTAGCTGGTGATCTCTTTGTCTTGCGTGTTGCATATTAGCTCCTATGTGTTGGTGCTCCAACCATGAACAGAACCATGGTAGTACACACCACCGTACATTGTCGTACCTTGAAACTCAATCAGTGTGGGTTGATGGTGACACAACGGCACGAACCACTCCGGGCCAGATTCTGGCGACAGTTCGCGCACGCGATCCATACATTGCTCAAACGATTCGAGCGTTCCGGTTTCGATGGCATGCTGCTTGCATTTCTCCAACCACTCCAGGCCACGCTGTTGTTGATAGTCCTTCATCCGCCGGTCCATGTTCTCTCCTTACCATTGATCCGTACACAAGATTGTGTCCGGTTCTGCGAAAGCTAGTAGAAGACACGTACCACACGTAGGGTCGTGGTTGAATGCCCAACGTTTCTTGTCTGCAGTTTTATGTGTGACGTAGATTGCAGATCCTGGACCGTGAAGTTCTTTGTTCCCACACAACACAGTCCAAGCCTGCGAACTTGGATTGTCATCTTTGTGTACTATATGACGTGCCATAGTCTTGACATCTTGCTACGCGTGAGCATCAAACCATCCTCGAAAGGAATAGGCTCGTAAGGTCTACGCCAAACAAACCACTCGTTGTTTTCTTGATAGATGCGGAAGTCTAGTTTGTATATGTGTGAAACCTCATTCATCCTTTTCTTCGTGGTCGCTGTGAGGTAACCACCACTATCAAGAATGATCTTGTTGTCGTTCCAGGAGACCACAGCCGTTTGATGGTAGATGCATTTGTGAAACCCATCTTCCTCAATAACTGTGGTTGCCCTCTTTGTTGCGTACCACTTAGCCATCGAAACTCAGGAATGTGTGGGCGGGACGCCTACCGCTCATGACCTGCTCGTGGTACTCGTCAATCTTCTTGCGGTGAGCACGGATGAAGCCACGCATACCACCTTTGTTCTGTCGCCGCCAATGACGACACAACCAGTACAGGTGTTCGTCGTTCTCTACAAACGATTCACGGTCTAGGTCGTTCATGATACATCCCACTTCTCAGAGAATGATCTCCGGTCATTGGTTTTGCAGACACGGTTCAATGCTGCAACGGCTTTGCAGATGCTGTAGTTGTCTACAGGATACTTAGTACATCCATCCTTGTCTGCCAATGGACTGTAGTCCTGAATGGACAGGAACTTAGCTCCAACAGCCTCTACAAAGTGACGCACCCACTGCTCAGTGCTCTGTGGGTAACCAAACTTGTCTCGCTGCTTCTGCATCTTGCGGTCGATGTGACGCAAGCAACGGACCATGGCTTCTGCATGTAGAAGCCTAATATGTGTGACGGTTTCGTAACCAATCTCCCAACCATAGAAATGATCGGAACGTGCATCTGTCTGTGCTCGTAGCACAGGTGTGGGATGATACCACTTGGGTGTAGGAAAGTCTCCATCCCAACCACGGTCTGCTCCAACAGAAAGGTGTGCGTGTGCATACACCTCATGATTGAAGTAGCTGTCGCGATTGTCAGTTGCTGCCACGTGAACGACTATATCAGCCTTCATTTCTTCCTCCTGTCTTGAAGGTAGTGGTTTGTTGTGTGTGTGTCAACCCTCAAACTCTTCGTCCCAAACGTCATACTCAATACAACGCCAACGAGTACGAACTGTCTTGTCTGGGAAAAGCTCTTTCAACTCATTGTGCCGTTCTTCTAGCTCTATTGACGTGGTGAGACTCCCGTCTCCCCAAAGATGTAGTTCTGTCTCTTCTTGGTCACCACCAACAGGCCAGAAGCAATAATCCTCAATAACGTGAGGTATTTTGTCTATGATTTCCTGTACCACTACAGTTATTGGTACAGGACTTATTTCGAACTGCCATTTGTACCCGAGGCTCATTCGTCCTCCTCCAACTCAAAATCAACAAGGTTATTACCGTCTTGCACTTTGCCTGTGTAGATGACGATCTGCCCATGGTTATCCGTGAGGATCTCACAATCAGGGAAGAGTAGTTCTATCATCCACATAGAGCGACTGTAACTGGCACGCAGGTCAGCGAACCACGCATCCAGCCGTTGTTCAAGTTCCTTTGCGCTTGACAACGGACTTTGACACCTACAGTTCTTCTTATCACACGTCATGCTTCTATCTTCCTTCCTGACGGATCAAACTCGTCGGGTTTGACATGTACGACGCCTTTGCATCGACTAACTCTGTCAATGAGTGCTGCACTTTCTGCAGACGCTATGGCATCTGCCATATCCAGCAGGTCTACCCACTGGTGAAGTAGTTGGTCGCGTTGTTCACGTGTGAGGACAAGACAGGACAACCAACTGTGTAGCTTGTAGTACGGTACGCCTATTTCCTTACGGACGCCAAGGTCATCTAGCCTACCGTAGAACGTGCTCAACTCAGCCGTGGGAGCTGCCACCGTGAGGCCGCCGACGCGGACCTCTGTCCACGACCTGTCAGCAAGACACATGCCAGGTAGATCAATGGCGAACTGTGATCTTTCTTCACTGTGTGGTGACATGCCACGCTTTTTGAGATTTTCAATGATTGGGCCACGCAACGTATCAGACACTAAGTGCCCTTTGCCCCAGTTCCAATCAGTCAGAAAGTACCACTTCATTTCTTCACTCCTATGGCTTGAACCTTGGGAAAGAGAATCTTCTTGGGTTTCTTGTTCACCTTACGCATCAAGACGTACAACATAGGCACGCGTGCATAGTAATAGAACACATGCGTGGGAACCCAGTAACGTTTTCCTGTTTCCTGGGCGTTCATCCACGTGGTGAGTGCGTACACACGTTCCTGAGGTCTGGATAGACCTAACCCTTTCGTGAGTCGCTTCACCACACCATCACGTAGCATGGAGATACCAACACCTACGAGTGGACTGTTGGTAGCTTTGGTCTTTCCAATAGTCTCATGCATCAGCTTGACCATGTTGGGGTTGATGTACCCACAGAAGTCGAAGTGATACACGTGGAACTTTCCCTTCACATCCTTCACGTCACAGTGCTGGAGACATGAGAGGAAACGATCCTCACCTTCCGCGAGGTTTCGGAGAGACTTCTCTGCTTTGTGGAAGGTAGACTTTTGACGCTCCGCAAGGGTGATGTTGGTATACGGCACACCTAACGCTGTCAATGTCTTGAAGTCGCCAACGTCTGGTCCAGCCAACGCCAGCACGTTGAACTTACGCCAGCCTCTCTGGTTCAAAGTCTTGAGAGCTTTGTTCCAGAAAGCATAGCGTGTTTCGATCTTGGGCTGTGTGTCCCCTTGGAACACGTGTGGCTGATACTTCACGCCGCCGCCAGTACAGCAATCAATAGCACGATCAGAGCTATGACCACTACAACAATCCCTAGGATTGCAATAGCAATCAACAACTCGATGAGCGTGAATCCTGCCTGTTTCATCCCCTCACCGTTGGGTAGCCTGCCGAGAGAGCAGCATGTGCCCAACGCTGGCCATGGCCGAGAAGAGACCATGCCTCTTCTTCAGTAACGACGAACCCACACTTGCCTGGTCCACCAGACAGGACGTACTTGCCTGTGTACTTGAACTTCGGAGGTTCCACAAAGTGTGGTGTGATGCGAATCTGGTGAAGCTTCACCAAGATATTTTGCTTGGCACACTCAGTGTGAATGGTTCTTTTCGCTCGTCTCAGAATCATCTTTCACTCCTACATGGCATGTGTCTTGTGTATATGTCAGTACAAGTGTAATCAGATCTTCATCTGATAAATCTCTTTTGCACGGATCAACGCCAGGCTTTTTCGTCAACAAAGATCGTGGCGGACCCAGTGCAGCTTTGATACATCGATGTACCAACCAAGATACCGAATCGTGTAGCTCAGTTGGTACAGATGTATCAAATGTGATTTTCAAGGCAAGTCTTTGAACCACTGATCCTCCATATCAAAGTGAAGACAAAGCTGATCTTTCATTGACTTCAACGCAGCAGCGAGGAGAGCATTGCGCGGCGCAATGCCGCCACACTCTATCCAATCAATGAGACCAGCCAGTGCGTCGAGACACACATCTGGATTGTTAGTCTCGGCGATGATTGCACAGAACTTATTCGGCGTCGGGTGACCGTTGGTCATCTTTGACTCCACGAAATACATCATCGTCAATGCCGAGTACACGTTCATCAATGTACCCAACAGTAAGGGATGCCATTCTTACTGCTTTTTCTGGTACATCAATGGCATGGTAGTCTCCTCGCGTAGTGAGGAAACGAATGTATTCCAACGTAAGCTTTAGGAGATCCTCCTTCATCTCGCGTCGCAACCTTGCGCGTCTCGCATAGTCAACCATGTAGTTCCTCCTTACATCCCGCTACAATGTCACTGTGACGCTCAAGAGCACGTTCGTACTCGAACGCAGTCAACAGATATTTCTTACGTAGGACGGAGCGCCAAGCGAATAGCGCACACTTGAGAGCTGTACATTCAATCACGGAAAATCATCCCAGTGCTGACGTACAAATGAGAACGCTTTGATGAAGCGTGGCTGGTGACGCGTGTCTACGTAGAACGGATCTTTATCCGTACCTACGATTTCCAGTGCAAGGTTAGGCTTTATGTCATACAGGTAGTTGTAAAACACTTGACCCAGCCTCAAATGATTACTCGCTTTCGTCCGAGCAAACACTTCTACCATAAATCGGTCGAACGTCATTTGACCCACCACACAGAGAGCCCGCACAAGACACAAAGTGACCAGTGCAGAAGAGAGGGAGATAGCTGTAGCGCTACCAACAGTGTGTGCGCTCCGAACGCAACACACACGGCTAGAAGAAGTCTGATGATCATCGTCAGTAATCCAACTGCCCAGGTGGTAGACCTACCCAGACACGCCAGTTGCGAACAACGGAGAGGATAGCAACTGCTGCACACGAGGCTGGACGCCAAGCGTTATCCGGCAGGGTAGCCCACTCCCACACGTCATCAAGCTTTCGGATGGCACCAATGGGGTTATGATAACCCGTCGTTCGCCGCAGTTTGACGATCCTGAACATACCACCGTCAGGTAGCACGTGTTCAGGATCCATTATCACCTTAGATTTCATTCTTCCTCTTGAGCGGCGATGAACGTCTTAGTCCACTCACAGGACAGTTGCATGGCACGCTGGCTTCCTAGAAAGCTGATGCCAATGCTGAGACCATCCGACGTTGGCTCACAAATGGTGCGAGCATAGAACTTGTCCGCAACGTGCAGAATGATTGTAGGTAACCAGTCTGCGTTTCTTCTACTGATGATGAAATCCACGTATCCTCCTATCGAATGTATTTCCCTAGACGGGATCTGACCATAAATGCTTTGTAGTAATCATCCACAGTCTTAGCTTTCTTCAGAGCGAGAATAGATTTGTCAATCCTGTAGTCGGAAGGAAGACGAACTTCGACAACGCATTGAGGCAGCACACTTGTATGACCTGCGGAACGTTTGGAGGGGCTCGCCATTATCCTTTGGGCTTTTCTTTTCTATGAACTCAGCGATCTCTTCCCAGGTGCCCTCGGCTTCCTCGCGTTGTCCCCAGCATGGGTGGTCAATGTTCTTCATCCTAGTTCCTCGAATGCGAAGCCGTTGTGGATACCGTGCTTCCGGTTGCTGGCCTCAAGGTCTGGATCGGACTGCGCATCGACAACGGAGTACGTTATTTCCTCGGTGTGAATAGCGCGGATGAACCACTGACCATGCTCGAAGAAGATGTCCGTTACACATTCAATGCCATCGTGTGTTGTGCGGAAAGCTTCTTCGATGTCTGCAGGGTCAGTGCTTGGATCGGAGCTTTTCAGGTAGGGCATCATTCCTCCGTTCATGACGTTCGATCTCAAACAACCATTTGTCTAAGCCATACTTATCTCTGGCTTTGTAGATGTCCTTGAACAGCCGGCTGCTCATTTCAAGCCAGCGTGCTTGGGCGGCTTACCGCTGACAACGTCTACCTCAAGGTGTACAGCTGTTGCTCTTTGATGTCTCGGATGTAGTAGAACATGCTACCGTTTGGCTGTTCGACTCCCTGTCGATCGTAGATGATCAACTGCACCACATTGTGGTGCTCTGGAGTGATATCTTCCTTGTGGAAGTACTCTTCTGGGTTCAAGTGTAGGAACTCAGCGCACCCTTCCAGCTTGAGAGGAAACAGATCGAACATGATTTCTCCTAAATCAACTGTGCTAGCTCGTAGCGAACATCCATGTACTCACCCGTGGTGAGTAGACCTTCCTTGCGGGCCTTCCGCAACCATTGACCCAACCGAGAGTAGCGATCATCGATCGGCTCAACAGGCATGAGATCCTCAACCGTGTTGAGGAGTGCCTTTGTCTCTGGCTTCACGTGAGTGTACGCCAGGCATTTGATCCACTCGTACATCTATCCTCCAACTGTGACGCTAGGACGCACCAGAGCCTGTGACGGTGGGACGCTAGCTTTTGCGACGCTGCGACGGCGTCGATTGTGGGACGCTGCGACGCTGGTTTTCGTGACGCTGCGACGGCGTCTCAGAACGAGTCTCGGAACTCATCCCACTCTTTGTAGACTCTTTCCATAAGACGATAGTGTCGTCTCGCCAAGTCTGTTTTCTGTTTCATTGAAAGCTGATACTTCTCAATGAGAAAGTCAGCCCAATCTTCAAGCGCTTCTTCAAGCGCGATTATCGAGTCAGATACCATGTAGCCCACGGCTATGCCTCCGTCAACGGCCCCACCATAGGTAGGACGAAAACCCCGTCACAACACCCACGTGTGCTGCCCAATCGTGTGCTGCCCAATCGACACGAACGTGAGTGTCGCACAGACACTCACGTGTAGTGAAGTGTGCGGTGATGTGGGTGGATGTAGGTGCATGTGGGTGGATGTAGGTGCATGTGGGATGATTCCCACATTGTCCTACATGTCGGGTGTTGTGTGGAAAGGTAGGGAAGTGTGGGTGGGTGTGTGGAAAGGTGGGAGGAAACACACATCCACCTACACGACCCGACATGTGTGGAGATGTATGGTGATGTCGTGAACCGTAGGGAACTGTGCGAACTGGAGCACACGCACCTACATGTCTGGTTGAATGCGACATCACCATACAGCTCCCTACACGTGGGGAAAGGTAAGAAAAAACCCACAGGTATGCTAAGGTAAGAAAAACCCACATGTAGGTACAACACCTACGTGTGGGTCAATGTGTGACGTGTATGTCTGTTAGTCAGATGGCCCTACAATGTGTCCCATGTCGTACTCCTTCGCACAATGTGTGATGTGTAGGCGCGTGTGTGAGGTGTAGGCGGCGG
>Ga0180432_10005838_pt1 | contig 16212 bp, 6 predicted proteins | sample SS_ome_10_FD_132414 | JGI IMG/M metagenome (GOLD analysis project Ga0180432, IMG submission 132414) | Hypersaline lake sediment archaeal communities from the Salton Sea, California, USA - SS_1_MS_2 metaG | ecosystem: Environmental > Aquatic > Non-marine Saline and Alkaline > Hypersaline >... | reverse complement strand
CGGCCACCGTGATGGAGAAGATCAGGGGAAAGATATTGGATGCTCCCAGGCTGATGATAAAGACGATCACCCAGGCAGATTTTTCACTGGGCGTAAAGGCCAGGGCAATCAGGGCGAGAGCCAGCAGCACCCCTGAACCCAGGAAGAATTTCCTCGGGTTGATCCGGGTCAGCAGGAGGGCTCCGGTAAAGGTCCCGATCATCTTGGCCAGGAAATAGAGCGATTTTGCATATTTAGCTGCCTCCTGGCCCACACCCAGCTTGCGTGAAAGGAAAGTGCCGATATTGGAATTGATGGCCACATCAATTCCCACCACCACGAAGATTCCGATCACCATCGTTAGTACAAAAGGGTTGCCCAGGAGCCGGATGCAGGATTTCAGGGAAGCCGGCTCACGGTCCGTAGAACTTTCTTCAATTTTGACCAGCGATAACCAGACCCATGACAGAATAGAGATGAGGGCAAACAGGTACAATCCGTAACGCCAGGAGCCCGGGGAATCATCCCCCACCAGGCGGGCTATCCACGGTCCGATCATACCGGCAAAGAAAGGGCCCACCATGGAACCCAGTGATTTGATGAACTGGGAAAAGCTAAGAAAACTGGATGCACGGTTGGAAGTAACCACATCAACCAGCAATGGATTTGCAGAAACCTGAAGGATCGTATTGCCGATACCAAGCAGGGTGAAAGCAAACAGGGCAACCGGAAGGGTATTTCCGATGGCAGGTACGATCAACCCCGCTGCCGTGATCAGGATACCAATGTTCAGCACCTTCTTTTTCCCTGCTTTGTCCTGCCAGATGCCCACCGGTACGGACAGGATAAAGAACCAGATGAAGGCAACAAAAGGAATCAGCTGAAGGATATACTGGGGAATATCCGAGTCTTCCCTGAGTTCATCCACCCCGGTGCCTACCAGGTCAATGAAGCTGACCACGAAAAATGAGAGTAATACTGGGGTGACAACAACCGGATTGATCTTCTTTTCCATGGAAGTGACAGATTAAAGGATTAACATTCAGTCAGCAATTTAACTGATATAAATGAAAAGAAGAATCAGCAGGGTGATAAATATGAGTAATGCCAGTTCAACGACCTGGCCCCTGCTCAGAATCGGCTTTCTGAATTTTTTCTTTTTCAACACACAAATCTACGGGTTAAATGTAACCGGATAAGTGTCATTAATACGTGTAATTGTGATTCAAATCAATGGTAATATCATGTCAAAAATGGAGGATCTTCCTCAAGATCCTGCGGTCACTGGCTTCCATCAGGCGTCATCCAGCTGTCTGGATGAGGCCGCATACTGGGAGGGGGTTTTTCCGAATTGCTTCTTGAAACATTTGCTGAAGTACTGGGGATCATTATAACCCACCATGTAGGTGATCTCAGATATGTTCAATTTATCTTTCAGAAGCAGTTGTGCGGCACGCTTCAGGCGGATCGTATTGATGAATTCCTTTGCAGACTGGCCGGTAAGGGCCTTCAGCTTGCGGTATAGTACCGACCGGCTCATTCCCACATGTTTCACCAGCATGGAAACATCAAATTCCGGATCTTCCATATGTTCTTCCACGATTTTCAGGGCGGAGGCGATCAGCTTTTCATCAAAGGAAGTTACGGTGATATCCGAAGGTTCGACTGATAACTGCCTTCTGAATTTTTCCCACATCCTGTGCCGTGTATGAAGGATGTTCCGGATCTTCTGGAGAAGTTCCTCCGGATTGAAAGGCTTCACCATATAATCATCCGCGCCCTCCTTCAACCCTGCGATCCTGTCTTCTTCTTCTCCTTTGGCGGTAAGCATGATAACGGGAATATGGGAGGTGGCTTTATCGGTCTTGATTCTGGTGCACAGCTGGAAACCGTCCATCACAGGCATCATGACATCGGTGATGACGATATCCGGCTGATGGGTAAGGACCTGCCTGAATCCCTGTGATCCATCTTCTGCACTGTATACCCTGAATTCTTTTTCCAGTGTTTCCGTCATGAAATCAACCACCTCCTGGTGATCTTCCACCACCAGAATGGACGCAGGCTTTTCGCCGGACAATGATTCCCGGGTAACGCTCCCGGATTCCTCTTCTTCCTCCATCATATAGAGTTCTTTCCCGGGCCTGAGCTTAACGGAGGGAAGGCTTACCTGGCTTTCTTCATAGATCTCGTCTTCTGCATACTGATCCGGGGTGAGAGGAATCGCCAGGCTGAACCTGGATCCTTTTCCGGGTTCACTCTCGGCCCAGATGGTCCCATGGTGTTTTTCCACAAGGGTTTTTGTCAGGGATAACCCAATCCCGGTTCCGCTGTCACTGGTTGATTGAAAACGTCCCACATCCTCCACCTGGTAAAACCGTTCAAAGATGTAACCAAGCTTTTCAGGCGAGATTCCTGCCCCGGAGTCCTTCACCGACATCATGATGCATCCTTTCCTGGATACATCCTGTTCAGCACCTTTCATCCGGGCAAAGTCTGTCCCCGTGGGATCAATGGTCAGCTCCAGCTCAACGGTCCCTCCAAAAGGCGTATACTTGAAAGCATTTGCAAGCAGGTTGAATATGATCTTTTCGATCTTGTCAGAATCGAACCATACTACCTCTGAATCCGAATTTGTTTTGAAGCTGTAATGAATTCCCTTGCTTTCGGCAAGGTCGTCAAATACCGCCTTAAGCTGTCGCATGTAGTTCACGATATCTCCCTGTTTCACTTTCAGGGCCATGGTGCTCTGTTTTACTTTCCGGAATTCCATAAGCTGACTGATCAGCCTCAAAAGACGGCGAACGTTGGTCCGCATCATGACCAGCTGTTTATCCACTTTGGGACCAAATGAACCACTGGATATGATCTGTTCCAGGGGACCCTGGATAAGGGTAAGAGGGGTTTTGAATTCATGCGAAATATTGGTAAAGAACCTGAGCTCCATCCTGTTTAACTCCTCAATCTGCTGTTTTTCGAGATCCTTGACCTGAATATCATGTTTAAGCCTGGCCTGATAAAGGAAGACCTTCCGGTATATGCTCAGTATCACGAGAATAATGAATCCGTATACCACGTAGGCATACCAGGAACGCCACCAGGGTGGCAATACCCTGATCTGCAGAGAAGTACCGGTCTCGTTCCAGACCAGATCATTGTTGGATGCACGTACGCGGAAGGTGTACCTGCCTGCATCCAGGTTGGTAAAAGTGGCGCTCCTCTGTGTTCCTATATCCCGCCAGTCATCTTCAAATCCTTCCATCATGATCTGGTAGCGGTTCCTTTCAGGGGAAGTATAATTGAGGGAAGCAAAGCGAAAAGTGATGACCGATTGGGAATGTTTCAGCGTGATCTGGCTGGTCTCACTGATATGGTTCTGAAGGGGAGAATCTTTGCTCCCGATTTCCACAGGTTTGTTAAAAATCATCAATTCAGTCAGCACCACCGGTGGGATGTAATGATTGATGGCGATGCTGTCAGGATGAAATACATTGAATCCGTTGACTCCACCGAAATAAAACCTTCCGCTTCTTGTTTTCAGCGCTGCAGCATATGAAAACTGGTTGCTCTGAAGGCCATCATACAGGTCATAATTCCTGAAATCCTCCGTGACAGGATTAAAACTGCTGAGACCATGGTTGGTGCTGATCCACAACGTACCCCTCTCATCCTCCAGGATCCGGTGCACCGAGTTATTGGGAAGTCCGTCGAGGGTGGAAAAAATGCGGGAACTGTCGGTGTCTGAATTGAAATAGACAAGGCCTGCGCCTTCCGTACAGATCCAGTAACGGTTTCTGGTATCCTGATACACCGAACGGATATCCATATTCTGGATCCTTCTTTGAATGGAGGGATCAAGGGCCACAGGGACCAGGCTGTCCCCATCCGGGTTCAGGTTGTACAACCTTGCGCCTCCGAACCAGAGTATTCCTTCCCTGTCCTTGTATATATTGGTCACCCTGTCCTGGTAACGCACATCTGACTGGGAGGTGGTAGGGACCAGAAAAAACTCCTCTGTGGCCGGATCAAAACGCTGAAGTCCTTCAGAAGTACCGATCCAGAAAATCCCCTCCGCATCCTTCTGGATCGCCCACACATTGTTGTTCATCAGGCTGCGTAAATTTCCGGGTTCATTCCGGTATTTCTTTATCACTCCCTTGCCGGGTTCATAAAGATTTAATCCCCCGTTATAGGTCCCCACATACAGCAGGTTGCGGTGGTCTGCATAGATGGAGGTGACGGCATGACTGGTCAGGCAGCCGGGTGTTTCAGGTTCACTGCATATGTGTGTAATCTGTTCACTCCCGGGATCAAACCTGTTCAAACCTCCGCCATCCGTACCGATCCATATGGTTCCATCATCCTGTTCGGCAAAACAGAGTACCGTGGGGTGGCTCAGGCTGTTTGGATTCCCCGGTTCCCTTGAGTGCATTTCAAATTTCCTGAGGTTTTTGTCGTAAACATTCAGGCCACCGGTGAAGGTTCCCACCCACAGAATTTCCTGGTTGTCCCGAAAGAGGCTGTAGACAGCATCACTGTTCATGCTACCGGGTTCCTCAGGATTCATGTTCAGGTACTGGAATGTATCCGCCTGCTTATCATAAAGATGCAGTCCCCCTCCATCGGTGGCGATCCAGATCCTGTCATTGAATTCAAGGATATCCTTGACAATGTCCTCCCTCAGCGAGTGTCGCTGATCACCGGAATGAAAATGCCTGGTCCGGCCACTTGCAGGATCAAGCGTGTAAAGTCCGTCTCCCTCGGTACAGATCCACAGCAGTCCGTCACTGTCCTCGAAAATGGTCTTTCCGAGACTCAGATGCATGGCTTCGCTGCTTTTATCCTGAAAAGGGAAAAGGGTGTATTCATTGGAGACAGGATCAAAGCGGTTGATCCCGTATACGTAAGTGGCGACCCACAGGGACCCTTCATGATCCTGATAGATATCACAAACTGCCATGTCTCTGTTGATCTGCCTGTCAGCTTCTCCGGAAAGAGGATTGGCCCATCTGATCTCACTGCTTCCCGCCGGGATCACATGTAGTCCCCCGCCCAGGGTTCCGATCCACAGGTTCCCCCGGTGGTCATTGTAAAGGGCCCTTACAAAATTGTGCTTCAGGGACTTTCCCGGAACAGAACGGGTCGTATAGCGATCGAACCTGTCATGTTCCCTGTCATACCGGTTCAATCCGCCACGGGTGGCCACCCAGAGGTTGCCTTTTGCATCCTCGCAGATTTCATAGATCCGGTTGTTACTGACGGAACCTGTATCATCATAACTGTAGTGGTAGTGCTGGAATTGATACCCGTCGTAACGGTTCAGCCCGTCATTGGTGCCCACCCAGATGAATCCCTTTCTGTCCTTGTAGATCTCGTTGATCGTATTCTGGGTAAGTCCGTCATTCACGGTAAGGTGATCAAAAATATAGGTGTGCTGAGCTCTTGGTGGCAAAGAGATCATCACCAGCAGGCATGAAACCGGAATCCATATAATTCTATGATTCATACCGGAAATTTCCCCAGAGGGTGAAGTTATGAAAAAAACAGACCCGGTGGACCGCTGTGGGAAGAGAAAGCGGATCAGCCTGTGCCCGGTTGGATGGATCGTAATCCCTAATGATTCAGTTGAAACCTGACCCTGCACGCTTCATCTCCGCAGAAAAATGAGAAGGCTCCTTCCTCCAGGATCATATTACCCTGCCTGTCAGGATAAGCGAGGGCTCCTTCCGGAGAGATCTCAAACACCAGGTTCTGCGACTCACCAGCCTCCAGGGTCACTTTGTTAAAGGCAATCAGCTTTTTCACCGGCCGGGTAATCCTGCCCACCTCGTCCCGTATGAAAAGCATGACCACCTCCGAACCGGTTCGTTCACCGCAGTTTTCGACGGTGATGGAAATCCTGAAAGGCGACCGGTCCTGAATGAGCGTGTCGCTAACTGTCAGGCCGGTATAATCGAAGCCGGTATAGGAAAGTCCGTGTCCGAAAGGGTACAGGACACAGGTTTCTTCTGAAGCCTTATGGTAATAAGGTGCATGATGAGCCGGTGCAAGGGGATAACTGAAGGATAGTTTTCCTGATGGATTCACCCGTCCCGATATGATCCCTGCAAGGGCATTTGCACCACCGGAACCCGGCAAACCGGCGAAAATAATTGCATCTACCTGATCTGCAAAAGGTTGTATCAGTCTGGGGCGACCTTCGATCAGCAGGACGATGACCGGTTTGCCGGTGGAAACAGCCCATCTTACCAGCTCCAACTGGCCGGGAGGAAGTGACAGGTTGGTTATGTTGCCTTTGAATTCACTGTAGGGTTCCTCCCCGATGGTCAGTATGATGGCATCACATGTTCCGGCTTCCTTCAAGAAACGGGACTTGCCGGCATACCCCGAAAGCGCGGATGAATCCATATATACAATGTGGTTCTGACCATATTCTCCTTTCAGTGCATCGTAAAGAGTGGCCATTCTTTTCGGCTGCCGCTCTTCTTCTGCCCCCAGCCATTCGAATGTCCAGGCTCCATTCAGCATCCTCCTGGAATGTGCGGCAAAACCGGCCAGCAGGATCCTCTTTTTCCCGGATTCCAGCGGGAGTACCCCGTCATTCTTCAGCAACACCATCGATTGTCCGGCCATATCAATGGCCATCCTGTGATGCTGCCCGGAACCGATCCGGTCAATCCTGTCCCCCCGGGGATAAGGATTTTCGAACAATCCCAGGTCATCTTTCAGCTGAAGGATACGGCGAACCGATTCATCGATCCTTTTTTCAGGCACCTTTCCTTCCTCAACAAGCTCCCTGACAATGCCGGCAAATTCGTAACTGTTGCATGACATGCTTACGTCAAAGCCTGCATTCAATGCCATCAGGGTGGCTTCTTTCAGATCGGCTGCAGCTGCATGCATTTCTACCAGCTTGCTGATATCCTTGATGTCTGTCAGGATCACACCATTAAACTCCAGTTGCTGCCTCAATATCTGCTGCTGGAGCCACTTCGAAATATGTACCGGTTCTCCGTTCACTTCTCCGCTGTTCAGCATGATTGACTGTACTCCCGCGTTCACGGCTCCCCGGAAAGGGGGGATGAACGTTTCGTATAATTCCTGGGGCGGAATAAGCGCGGGGGTCCGGTCCCAGCCGCTGCGGGGATCGGAATATCCTATGAAATGTTTTGCACATACGGCCAACCGGTAAGGTTCAATGCTGTCACAACCGGTGAAGCTTTCGATAAAGGAGGTTCCCATTAAGGTACATACCAGGGGATCTTCTCCGAAGGTCTCGTAAAACCTGGGCCAGTAAGGATTTTTACCCACATCCAGCACCGGGGCCAGGTTCCAGTTCAATCCCAGGTCGGCCATTTCAATTGCGGTGATCCTGGCCGCCAGTGCAGCAATCCCGGGATCAAAACTGCAGCCCAGGGTGATGTGATGGGGCAGTATCGTGGCCTCATCCACATAGTTGGCACCGTGTATGTGGTCCATCCCGATCAGCAGGGGGATCCCCAGCCTGGTCTCCTCCACTGCAATGCGCTGTATTTCGTGAACAAAATCAATCCACTCTTCTGCCTGACCCGACCCACTGATGAATGATCCGGTATGCATCTCCACCACGGCCTCCCTGGCTTTTTCCATATCCAGGTTCAATTTTTTGGTACCGTCAGCAGTGATGGTACTGAAACAGATCTGCATCATCTGGCCGATCTTCTCTTCCAGTGTCATTTCAACCAAAAGCGATTCTACCCGGCTATCCTGTTCATGACTGCACGAAGAAGGCATGCATACCAGGAAATGTACCAGGATAAGTTCTCTCAGCAACCTGTATACAGATGGATATTTCATAAGAGGACCAGATCCACAAATAGACTAAATTATGGAATCAGAGAAGGGCTGCAGTGTAGAATTATCCCAATGATCCATGAAGAATGTACATGCAGGGAAGGATCAACCGGTTATCCAGTTATTTTCAGGAAGGTTAGTACTTCCATATCCACGGGACTTATAAACACAAAATTACCCTTACATCGGGACATCTTTACTGATCACCGGGTGACTCTTTTTTCTATTTTTGACTTGTTCGAACGGATTTCATTGCATTGGATATGAAACGAAACAATTTCATCCTGTGCCTGACGGCATTGCTTGTCACTGCAGGGGCCGGCTGCAAAAAGGATATGATTGGTCCCCCGCCGAAGATGGAAATCGAGTACACGGTCACCGACGCATCGGCTTTCAATGCCAGAGACGGGGCGATCGATGTGAGCCTGAGCGGCGTGGAAGGTCCATTCCGGTATTTCTGGTCCAACGGGGATACCACCCAGGATATTTCCAACCTGTATGCGGGCGACTATTTCCTGAATATCACCTTTGGGGGGGAAGGATATTCCGAGCTATCCGCTACCGTATCACAGCCCGATCCCGAACCCCTGGATCTTCAGTTTACGGTGACCGACGTTAGCCGTTTCGGAAAATCGGATGGCGCTGTCAGCCTGGCGGTGGCAGGAGGGATGGCACCCTACACGGCCATCTGGGAGGGAACGGATACCACCCTCAATTACACAGGTCTGAAAGCCGGCTCCTACCATGTGGTGGTTACGGACGCTTCTGTTCCCTATCAGGTCACTACTGAAGCAACGGTGGAGGTAAGAGAACCTGAATTCGTCTGCGGGCTGGACAGCATTGCCGACGTAGATGGAAATCTTTATCCCACCGTGTTGATCGGGAACCAGTGCTGGATCTCACAGAACCTGCGAACCGGGCGCCTTCCCTCGGATCCATCCTCACCGATCGATGGAAGGTACTGTGCCGGGAATTTCTGTTTCAATGAAGAAGGCGCCCATTACACCTGGAATGCCATGATGAACGGTGAGACCGGAGACCCGGAAGATGCCTACGCCCTGGTGCAGGGAATCTGTCCCGATGGCTGGTACCTGCCCACGCGTAAAATATTCCAGGACCTGGATTCCCTCCTGTCGATCCCGGGTGAGTACGGGGATGGAAATTTTTCCGGGACCAAGATGAAAGGAGAATCAAGTACTTCCGGATTTGACGGGCTTTTTGCCGGCAACTGGGGTTACGGGATATACAAGAATGACGATATAGCCTCCTTCTGGACTTCCACGGAGTATTTTCCCGGGGAGTCTGAAACCTCAAAGGAAGGATATTATTTTCTGTTAACGGATGACACCCCTTTTCTCTCTTCAGGCCACAAACCCAAGAGTTTCGGGATGAACGTCAGGTGTCTCCAGCTCCTGGAAGAATAGCCGGCCATAACCTTGTTTCCGGCTGTCGGGATTTGTTCAATTTTCGAGCTTGAAATCCAGTTCCTTCTGGGGTATGGTCCAGTACATCCCGTTGTAGGGGAAGGGGACCTCGCCGGTATTCGTTCTTTCGCCGGCGGGTATGGGCAGGACCAGTGCCTGCAGGTAAGTGAGCCGGTCACCCTCGAAGGCAAGTTCCCGCATACGTTCCAGGTGGATCATCTCCGCGGTGATGGATTCAGTGGTCACGAACTGGTCCGACGATGCATAGGTAGCTCCTGCCACCGATTCATCCCATGCTCTTGTACGTACCACATTCAGGTCATCAGCAGCACCGGAGAGATCGCCCTCGGTGTACCTGATGATGGAACGGGTCAGGTAAAGCTCGGCAAGGCGTATCACCGGCACATTGGTATGCATGCCATCAGGCCCTCGGAAATACTTATTCCCCCAGATCCTGGGCTCTTTTACCTGGGTATACTGCTGTTCATAGACTTTCGGATCATCGTCCACGATTCCCCGGTTTCCCTCCAGTCTGTAAAACAACTGGGTATAGCGCTTATCCCGCAAAGCCGCCGGGGTCACATTCCCTGCCTCATCCATCCATCCCAACTGTTTTGCAACGGCGTTGCTCATGCTGTAGGTGTGCCAGGTGGAACGTCTGAAATACTCACCAAGGCCGCCATTGATCGCCCTGTAATCGAGAAAGGTGAACAGGGTGGCATCTTTGGGCACGACAGTCTGTCCGTGGGCCTCATCATAATTGATGGATTGCCAGATCACTTCGTTCCCCCTGGAGACATCGCTGCGGTTGAAGGCCTCGATGGGATCCTGATCCAGGCTGTATGCCCCTGAAGCGATCAACGCATCGATCTGTTCCTTTGCCAGCTCCCATTGTCCCGTCTGGAAATAGACCCTGGACAGGAGTGCCCGGGCTGTATTTTTGTCAGCCCGGCCGTAAGCGTAGGAAGGATGGTGCAGTCCCTCCACATATTTCTCCGGCAGCAGTTCCAGGGCTGCCTGAAGATCCCGTTCGATCTGGTCATAGATGGTATCCGTGGAAACAAACCTGGCGTTGGTTGCGGCCTCTGCGTCGGTGAAGCTGACCCTGTATGGAAGGATCTTCTCTTTGGAAAATCCGGGAGTTCCCGGCGGGGGTGCATGCCTGTAACAATGATGCAGGTAAGCAAATGCCCGCATGAAATGAAGCTCACCGGCAATGCGGTCCACATTATGCACCTTATCATCCCCGGAAGCATCCGGAAACGGATCCCCGTCGTACTGCTCGTAGAAATCAAGTGCCGTGTTGATCAGTCCGATGGCTTTGTACCCTGCACTGAAAGATCCCTGGTTCCGGCCATCGTCAATGTCTGTCTGCCGGTTGTAGATCACATCGATTGGGAAATTGGCCGAGGCACCCGGAATGCGGTACACGACATCGGTCATGCATTCCCGGAATACCCGGTCGGTCATGAAGAATTCCCCTCCCCATCCTGAGAAAAAAGAATAATTGTAGGGCGATACTGCAGCCCGCTCGAATTCCGATACGGTAAGCCAGGGAAATTCGGGTGGGTTGGTCAGCTCAAAGAATTCATCCGAGCACGCAGGAAAATGAACCGTAAACAAAATCAAACCGGCGAATATGAATAGCTTATTCATCATGGCTTGCACAAATTAAAACGTCAGGTTAATGCCGAAACTGTAAGTCCTTGGGATGGGCAGCTGTCCCCCTCCTGATTCAGGATCCCACCCTTCATATTCCAGCGTCCACAACCACAGGTTAGACAGGGTAATGTAAAGGCGCAATTTGTTGATGCCAACCCTTTGGACCAACCCGGAAGGAAAGGTATACCCCAGTTGCACGGTCCTGAGCCTGATATAATCTCCCCGGTAAAGGTACTTGGAATAGGATCCGCTCTCATTGTTGTACACCCCTGTGGGTTCCCCGTCCCCGGTATTGGTCCAGTAGCCGGTGGCCCGGGGATCATCCGGATCCCCATCCCATTCCGGGTTGGCCTTGTCGATATCCCAGCCCCACTGGTACTGGGAATCCCACACCAGACGGGGATAACGTTTCCGGTCTCCCGGGGCCTCCCAGGCCTCTGTCAGCAGCTCCTTCCTCAATACCACCTGTCCGTACTGAACACTGGTAGTGCGCTGTTCCTCGTAATCATAAAGATAATGACCTCCCGTAAAGGAGAAAAAAATATTCAGATCAAATCCCCTGAACTCCAGGGTATTATCAAGGCCTCCGAAAAAAGTGGGCTGTGAAGTCTTATCCTCAAAAACGATCCGGTTCCTGCTCAGGTTGGTCTGGGTGGCCGGGATCAGCCGGCCGGTCTTCACAGTTTCCCCGGTTTCCTCCCAGTGCTCGTAATCGATCTCATGGATCATGTCTACTCCCTTTGCAGGATCCACTCCGGCCCATTCGCAGATATAGTAGTTCCATAAAGCCTTGCCTGTCTTGGAGATGGTCCGTCCTTTGCTTACGCCCAGCCCTTCCTGGTCGTACCTGGGGGTGAGGGCCAGCACTTCATTCTTGCTCAGGGTCAGGTTAAAGGTGGTTTTCCACCTCAGACCCAGGGAGGTATTGTTGATATTGACAGAGCTGAAGGAGATCTCCCAGCCCTGGTTGCGCATATCACCCACATTGTTCCATATGCCGCTGACCCCGGCAGAGGGAGGCAGTTCCGACCGGAGCAAGAGGTCGGTCACATCCTGCCGGTAAAAGGCGATCGAACCGCCTATACGGTTCTCCAGGAATCCGAAATCCACCCCCACGTCATAGCTGTTGGTTGTTTCCCAGGTAAGGGTGGGGGTGCCCAGGTTCGAGATGCGTGTCCCCCCTGAGATCAGGCCCGCTTCCCCATACCTGTCCTCCAGGTCATTTGAAAAAGTGGTCACAAACCGGTTGGCAGGAATGTTCTTGTTCCCTGTTTCACCGAAAGATCCGCGCAATTTTAGAAAATTCATGACCTGGATGAAACTGGCAAAGAAATTCTCCTCCGAAAGGATCCAGCCGAATGAAAAGGCAGGAAAAGTCTCCCACCGGTAATCTTCACCGAACTTGGAATCGGCATCCCTCCGAAGGCTAAAGCCCACCAGGTATCGGTCCCTGAATTTATATTGTCCGCGACCGATATACCCCCACATATACTCTTCATTGCTGAGCCCGGCATAAACCGACAGGATGTCTGCAGGTTGGCCGAATTGTTTGTAGGTTCCCGTCAGGTTCTGCCCCTCCTTGTCCCGATTATACTGCTGCTGCATAAACCATTCTGAACCGAAGGTCAGCGCAATGGAATGTTCCCCGGCGAAAATCCGGTTGTAATTCCCGTACACATTGAAATTGATGCCGGTCCTGGTCACCGCCCGGTCAAAGGCGTAGGACCCATCCTCCCTGAGTGTTTCGGAGACCCAGAACACACTGTTGTTCTGAATAAAGTCAATGGATGCCTCGCTCCGGATATTGAGCCCCGCAATAAAAGGAACCTGGTATTCGGCGAAAAAAGTACCGAGTCCCCTGTACACTTCCACCTCGTCGAAATGATGGTCATCATCGATGCTTGCCACCAGGTTGGCTCCGGACATGGGATTCCAGTACCCGCTGGGGTGTGCCGAATTGTATATGGGAAACCACGTAAGGGCGATGCGGTTTGCATTCCCGAATCCGGCACTTGCGCCGCCCTGGTTGTTTCCGGTGGCACCCCCCACCTGCTGCTGTACCCGGTTATTATTGGTATATGAGAAATTGAGCCGCGTACCCAGTGTCAGGTTATTCAGCGGATTGAAATTCAGGTTGGCCCTGGCGCTGTACCTCCGGAAAAAGTTCTTGAGGGGATTTCCTTTTGTGTCATTGAAATTAAAGGAAAGAAAATAGTTCGATTTTTCTGTCCCCCCTGATCCGGAGACATTCACATCCTGGTAGGATCCTGTCCGGAGGATCTGATCGAACCAGTTTACATCAATCTGTTCTGCCTGCTCACGGGTCAGCGTGGCCAGGGGGTCATCCCGGAAGAACTTGATGATATCAAAAGGATCAAATGGAGGCAGGCCCGAATTTGCACGACCCTGGTCCACAAGCGACAACCATTCCAGTGTATTGGTAAAACCGATCTCTTCAGGTTCCTTTCCCAGGCGGAGGATCCCGGAGCTGTAATTCACATTGAGCGTACTTTTTCCGGCTTGTCCCGATTTGGTGGTGACCAGGACCACCCCGTTTGATCCCCTTGATCCGTAGATGGATGTCGCTTCTGCATCTTTCAGGATCTGGATCGATTCGATATCGTTCATATTGATCAGCGACATGGGATCCTGGGAAGTGGAACCGATGGTCTTTTCCAGTCCCCCTCCTGAATAGATGGGCATGCCATCCACGATCCACAGGGGTGCGGTGGATAGGTTGATCGAACTGCTGCCACGGATAAGCACGTTGGTCCTGGCCCCGGGCACACCACTGCTGGTGGTGATCTGGACCCCGGCTGCCTTTCCCTGCATGGCCTCTGTGAATGAGGTGGAAGGCATGCGGGTCAGTTCCTCGGAGGTTACCGAGGAAACCGAACCAACCATATCCTTCTTTTTCCTGGTCCCGTAACCGATGACCACCAGTTCATCCAGCTCTTCCACCTGCGCATTCAGAACGATGTTATACTGCATTCTATCATCCACGGTGAATCGATGATCTTCCATCCCCACAAAACTCACCACCAGGGTGGATCCTTCGGGTACGGTCAGGGTGAAATCACCGTTCACATCCGCGATGGTTCCTTCTGTACTTCCCTGAAGGGTGATGGTTGCCCCCGGCAGAGGTTCTCCATCCCCGGCACTGCGCACATTTCCTGATATGATTTTCTCCTGGGCAAACACGAACGTTCCCAGGCAAAGAAGCAGAAGCGATTGAAACAGGTGAAGCTTCATGGATAGCTGGTTTAAATGATCACAGGCCCTGCAGACTGATCGATGCAACAAATTTACTTGATCCCCATGGACCGTTGATGCAAACCCGTCTCATTAACCATGTAAAAATGTATCGGGAAAGTGAAGACTTGTCAGACAGGCTTTTTCACGACTGCGTCCTCCTTCTCTGGTAATGCCCGGGAATATAAGGGAATTTTTTGGCCGGTTCATCGATCACTTCCAAACCGAATCCGGGTTTATCGGACAGTTGCATGTAGCCGTCCTTCATCACCAGGGGATCTTTGAATATCTCGTCTTTGAGGGGATTGACGTTCTCGTATATCTCCATGAGCAGCAGGTTGGGATTGCCCGCGGCCAGGTGTGCATTCTGCATGGTGGTGAGTCCGCCCTGATAGTTATGTGGACAAAAGAGCCTGTTCCAGAGATTGGCCGTGCGTACATAATACCAGGATTCGGTGATGCCGGCTATGCTGCAATCGGGCTGGACAATATCAATGGCTCCTGCAGCAAGCCAGTCCATGATCTTGTGCTTTCTCATCTCCTTCTCGAGCCCGCTTACCATCACATTGGGCAGCGCCTGCTGAAGCGTAAGAAAATTGTCCATGGCATCATCGCCGACGTTACGCATGGGTGCCTCGATCCACAGGAATTTCAGCTCTTCAAGGACCGGTGCCAGCTTCAGTGCCTGTTCAAGACTTAAGATTCCGTTTGCCTCGAAGATCAGGTTGAAATCCGGTCCCACCGCTTCACGCAATTTTTCGAGGTACCCGGAGAATTTTTCCACGGTCATGTTGACCGAAGGCCAGTACCATCCGGGGCGGAACTTGAAGCCCTTGAAACCCTTTTCCTTGTGCCGGAGGGCTTCTTCGATCAAATCCCTGGGCCATACTGAATCGGGATAAACCTCTCCTAAACTGGCATATACGGGAATGCGGGTCTGTGGTTCATTGCCCGTGGCCAGCATCCGGTATACCGGCTGTCCGGTTGCCTTGCCGATAATGTCCCAGAATGCTGCTACCACACCTGCCCAGGACGCCCTTCTGCGGTTATCCGGCCCGCAATAAGCAAGCAGTTCCATGTCAAAAGGATTTTGTCCGAGAATGGACGGTTGGATCACATCTTCAATGTATCTCTTTGTGTCCTCTACGCGGCTTCCATACATACTGGCACCCCCGATGCCGGTGATCCCCTGGTCGGTAAAAACTTCCACCAGGATCGAATCGTTTTTCCACCATTCATATACCGGGGGCACCCAGCTGGGGATCCACCGCTCTTCGGGTGGTGTTTCGTATGAAAGCAAGGTAACCCTGACATCACTGATACGGATGTTTTCCCTGCTGACACCGGCCAGCGGATGGGGCCGGGTCTGTTCCTGAATGGACTTACCGGGACGGTTGGACCTACATCCGCCCAGAGGCCACAGGGTAACCGTACCCCCCATGGCAGCTGCCGAACCCAGAAAGTTCCTGCGATTGATCTTTTTCATTTTCCTGTGTTTATTTGAAGAATATGGAACTGATCATACCCCAAATATACTTTAACAACCCGTGGAGGCAAGGAAACCTGCATCATGATACACCGTAAATCTGTCGGAGGAATGGGACATATTTACGGTACCATCGACACATGCTTACACCAGCCTGTAAAGCAGAGTAGGTATATTTGATGTAGTAAATTGGATCAGCTAACAATACGAAAATACACCTATTTCACTCATTAAAAAAATAAATGCTATGATGAAACTCAACTATGTTAATCGGCTTGTAATATCATTATTGGTGATGATATTCCTGGGTGGACACCAGCTCTGGGGACAAGTTGTATCGATGTATGCAATTGAAGATGCATCGGTAACTTCCCAATATCCTGATTCTACCATCCTGGGTAAAGATCCTGACAAGGGCAACAACATGTTTGCCTGGAGGAACGACAATGATACGGTCTATGCCTTTTTAAGGTTCGATATCAGTAAATTCTCAGGTTATACCCTTACCAATGCCACATTCAGCATACGGGGAGCCCAGTATATTGGTTCAACAGATTACATGCTTGAACTTTATGG
>Ga0180432_10005837_pt1 | contig 16212 bp, 26 predicted proteins | sample SS_ome_10_FD_132414 | JGI IMG/M metagenome (GOLD analysis project Ga0180432, IMG submission 132414) | Hypersaline lake sediment archaeal communities from the Salton Sea, California, USA - SS_1_MS_2 metaG | ecosystem: Environmental > Aquatic > Non-marine Saline and Alkaline > Hypersaline >... | reverse complement strand
TCAATAACAAACGAGTCGTAGGGGAAGTGGAGGTCGCTGGGCTTTGTTCCTTTGAGCCCTGTGTTGTGAAGTGCAAAAGCAAGGGCTCGGGGAAGGATGAATCGAACCGGAGATGATGAGAATTCAGCGCTCTTGAAGTGAGAGAATATAGTTTCCAGTATGGCTGCATCAGCAATATCCTCTGGAGAGAAGCCAGATTGCTTCGTCAGGTCGTTGTAATCTGTCGCAAATGGCTCGTCATCAAGGATTTGGTGATGGTTGCGTAGCTGGGGGAGAGGTTTGTCTCCCAGAATGGCTCGGGCGGTGCAGAGCGCAAATAACATCTTGTACGATTTAGCGTCTCTACCGTCTTTGAGAGCTTTTGTGGCGGCATTGTAGTATTTGTCCGCTAGCTTCGTGTAGAACGCCGCTTTTTTGTGCATTGCATCTCCTCTCTGCGTCGTGACGACGCGCAATTACAAATCGGCGTCCTGGCGACGAGCAATCTGACCCGCCAGGACCGCGATACGAAGCCTCGCGTGGGGCTACTTGGTGGTCTTGGACTCGGCGTCTTCGCAAAGAAGCTTTGTCTGGTCGCGGGTGAGTCGAAGGATGGTGCTGCCGTCCATTACGGTGCCGTCGTGGCCTCGGTATCCAGGCGGGAAGCCCTGGTCCTCGATGTCGAACGAGACGATAACCATGCGGAGATCGTCGACCGTGCCGATGAAGCCGCGAGCGTCGTGCTTGTTTTCGGGGTCGTTGTCGAAAGGCTGCTCGGTCCAGGTGATGCCCTTCTCGATGAGCTTGTCGACGTCGATCATTCGTCGTCCTCGTTGGAGAACCACTTCCAAAGCTGGACGTAGGCTCCGTGATCGGAGAGTGCAACCATCGGTGTTGAGTCGATGTCCCACTCGTTCTCGTCAAGGTGATCGATAAAGAAGTCCTGGGCTCGCTGGCGGTATTGCGCAATAAGAGCTTTTGTTTCTGGAGTAGGTTCTGGTGGTGGCGTCTCGTCCTCGGGTTTGACGACCATGGCACGAAGCTGTTCCATCAGATTAAGCTCGAATTGCGTCAATCGAGTCGTAGCGTCTTCAGGATCAATGTTGTTCTTCATATCCTCAAGAGTATCGAGCCATTGCAATCCCCATCGGTTCCATCTGTCTGTCGTTGCCACGTTATTTACCTCTTTGGTATTGTGTTGCTTGGTGCTGGCGTTTTGAGCTTCTTTCTTTTCGTCACCAATGGCTTTGACGAGAAGATAGAGTGTGTAGTCTTTGGCTGAGACGCCATTGTTTTGCGACATATCCCGAATGTATTGAGCAATGGAACCTTCAATTTTTACAGAAAGAGTTGGCATTATTCCTCCCTCAAGTTGCCGTTCAAGACCCAACGGCAGAGCCTGTCGTTGCGACGGATACGCTTTAGAAGCGCGACTAGCTTGTCTCGGTCGCGCAAAATGACGTCGCCGTCGTTGTTTGGATAAAAAGTGCAGCCGGAAAGCTCGGACAGCAAGATCGCGTCCTTGTTTGCTTTCTGGAGGATTCGTTCCTCCTCGGCCTGCTGTTTCGTCATGGGTATTTCTTCTCCTTTCTGCGCATCCTCACGATGCGCTTTATGGAGCCAGGCGCGACATCGAAGCCGCGCTCAGACCGCCCCAGAGGATGGGGCCTGGCAAAGATCGTTTAGTGTTTTTAGTGTGTTGGGGTCAGCTTGGATTAGAACGGGATGTCATCGTCGGAGAAATCGCTGCTGCCGCCATCGTAGCCGCCGCCATCGTAGTCTTCGTCACTGGGAGGGGGAGCACCACCGTTTCCACCGCCGGATTTTTTGCCGCCCAGTAGCAGAATTTTATATGCCACGATTTCGGTTGTGTAACGCTTCTGGCCTTCTCTGTCCTCCCACTGACGTGTTTGCAGCTTGCCCTCCACGTACAGATGGGTTCCTTTGTTGACGATTTTGCTTAGACCTTCGGCCCGCTTGCCCCAGACAACGACAGTGTGCCATTCGGTTCGGTCGGTCCACTCGCCGTCGCGGGTTCTGAAGCGTTCGTTGGTCGCCAGTCGCATTGTCATCACGGATTGACCGCTGCTGGTGGATCGGAGTTCCGGTTGCTGACCAAGATTTCCGATGAGCATTACTTTGTTCAGTCCTTCTGCCATTTTTTCTCCAATCTCGCATCGTCACGATGCGAAGTTATCTGATTTTGAAATCGAAAGCTTTCCCCTCGAAACCGCAGTTTTTACAGATGCAAGTCGCGCTGTCTTCCCAGTCAAGTTCGCTGTATTCAAGGTCGGTGCCGTCGTCCCAGACCGTGAATGTAGCAGTGCATTCGATGTTGAAGGGTCCTTCGCTTTTACACTTTGGACACTCCATGCCAATCAAGACGTTGTCGTTAGGCATATCTTTTCCTTTCTTATGAAAAAGAGCATCGAGGCGCCTACCTTACTTACCAGGGCTATCCATGGTCACCTGGCTTTCATCCACGCCTTCCCGTTCGAGGTGCTGATACGGCTCGACCAAGTCCATCAATCGTCGATCCTCGCAGTCCTCTCCTCGGCGCTCGATGCGGTGCCCCGGCGGCGAGCAATCTGACCCGCCGGGGCGGCGTGATTTCGGCCTCACGCGGGGCACTTAGTCCTCGATGTTGAAGTCGTTCGGCACCGACCACTCGCAGTAGCACTTGCGGCACCACAGTCGAGTGTTCGTTGCGGTGTCCCACTCGATCTCGTTATAGTCGCAGACGCGAATGATATGGTCCTTACTATCACGGACGTGACGCGAAGTCTGAACGTTTTCGACCAGATCGACCTCGGTGTTGCCGCAGATGGGGCACGCGCCAGGGGGACTTTCAGGTTTTCGCTTTCGGTGGAAATCGCCCTCGTGGCTGATATTACCGATCATGGGCCACTCGTCGTGATCGTCGGTTGGCATGTCATGCTGATAATTGCATTTTGGGCATAGCAAATACTCTTCGTACACCTCCAGTGTGTCGCCGTCCACCGGGTCTTCGACAAGATAGGCTTCGTGCATCTTTTCGTCGTATCGGATGTAATGCTCATCTTTTCGATGATGCAGAATTTGGTAGCGAAGCTCGATGTTATCGCAGGTCGGATTGGAACAGAGTAGTCGCCCATCGTTAGCGATGATAGCTTTTTTACCCATTGTCTACCTCCTCGATCTCAACTACGGCAGAGCAGGAGACGGTGTCGAGCCGCCCCTCCCAGTAGTGGTCGATCATGTGTGATCGGATCTCGTCGTCGGTTTTACCAAAGAAGGTTTTGTCGGCGAGTTTATGCCGCTCGCCGTCCTCGGCGGCGAAGAGCAGCGTGGCGTGCTTTGTGCCGACAATCTCGAGCTTCTGTCGGCACAGCACCCAGCCCTCCTCAGCGGCGTCGTCCTCGGCGCCCCATGTTTTCAGGCCCTTGCGAGCCTTCTCGGGCGTCTCGAAGATGAAATGAACTACCGTCCACCGAAATGCGCTGACGCGCATTCGGTGGCGGTTTCGCGCTTCATCGAAGGACCAACGTCCTTCTCCACACAGGGCTGGTTCCCAACCCCATACAATGCATGATTTAGGCACACCATCGCAGCGGCCCGATCTCGGTCCATATCACAGCCACAAGGGCAACGGTGACGACGATTCGAAAGCTTCTTCTTACGCTGAGCCCCACACCATGGACATGTCTGAGACGGTTTGGCTTTGCGTGCTTGTACCTCGACCAGAACGATACCAGCCTCTTCCGCTTTGTACCGAACCATGGAGAGGAACGACGCAGGCGCCGTGTCCAGGATGTTCCTGTTCAGACCGGCCTTTTGACGTACGTTCTTGCCAGGTTGATCAGATGTCCCCCTGGCCGAAGCTGTCATATTTTTCACGGTCAGCGTCTCAGTAGACAACAGTGCAGAACGGCCAACAAGCCGCGACGACTGCTGGTGGAGGAAGTTCGACCGACGATTCGCTATACGCTCACGTTCGCGAGCAACGCGAGCTTTGGCCTTTTTCCACCGACGGCTTCCTCGCTTCTTGCGAGAAACCGCTCGCTCGAGCCGGTGCAGCTTCGCTGCACCTTGTTTGAGAAACCGAGGATTTTCGATGGTCTCGCCGGTGTCGAGCGTCAGAAAGCTTTTGATCCCCCAATCGAACCCGATGCCTTCGCGTCCGCTGCTGCGCTCGGGCATGAATTCGACTACGATGGATGCGTACCAACGACCCTGTTTTTGTGTAACAGTCAGTGTCTTGGGCGTTCCAAGCTGACGAGGCTTGCCGCGAAGTCTGATGGTGCCGATGCCGGAAAGCTCGATGGTCCCGTGCTTGCTTTTGTGACCCGGAAAGAATTTCCAATTCGAACTGCTTTTGTACGTCCAGCCCTTGAAGCGCCTCCAGCTCTTGAAGCGCGGGAAACCCGGAGTCTCTCCTTTCTTGACTCGACGAAAAAATGCTTGGAACGCAAGATCGACACGACGCAGCGTTTCTTGAAGAGCATGACCACCGAGCTGCTTGAACTCGGGACGATCTGCTTTGATGGCCGGGAGCTGCTTCTCCTGGTCAGCCTTAGTGATCGAGATGTGCTGCTTGCGCCATGCATCGCGCCGTTCCTGGATTGCCGCGTTGTAAATCTCGGCGTGGAGACGCTTGTACTCGGTCATCCGTTCCTGCTGCGCAGGCGTCGGATACATCCGATAGGTTATTCGGCGCTTGACCAGGGGCATCGTCTCAAAGTATACTCGGTTCTACATGACAGCGCAAGGTTTAGAGAGGCTGTATCACTGCGTTTATAAGCTGCAGTACCATTTGGTTCTTGTTACCAAGTATAGACGCCGCGTTCTGACAGGGCAGATGATTTCGTCCATGGAGGAGTGGATACGAGACATTATCGAGAGCCGATGGGGAGGGCGCCTTATCGAGTTGTCCGGAGAAGCAGACCACATCCATGTCCTTTTCGGACTCCCTCCATCTATCGAACTGGCCAAGGCGGTAAATGCATTAAAGACGGCCACTTCCCGGCGTCTTCGCAAGGATTATTCTGAAGAATGTTCTCGCCATTATAGCAAACCAGTGCTTTGGAGCAGATCTTACTGCCTTCTGAGTGTTGGTGGTGCTCCGCTCGAGGTGCTAAAGAAATATGTTCAAAACCAAGAAAAACCAGGTTAGCGCCGCCAGCCTACGGCCCTCCCACCTGGCTTCGCCAGGAAGGAGCCCGTGGCGGCGCAGTGTGGTCGAAGGCGAACTCGTGCTTGTTGGGGTTGGACCAGGGGACGAGCAGGCGCGGAGTCTCCTGCATTGCCTCGCCAGTCTCTTCGTCGCGGGGAATCGTCAGGACGCGGTAACAGTACCAGACTTCTTTGTGGCTCATGATTCCTCCATGTCAGAAATGTTGTCCATTGCGTCGATTTGCTTCTGGCTCAAATGCTCGTCGATGACATCCTGGGGTGCGTGGTCGTATAGGGTGAGAGCTGTTTTTCGCCAGAAGTCGACCCCTTGGTCCCTCTGGACCTTTTGGTTATCCAAAAACCGCTGCGTATTTGCCTGAAGCTCGCCCAGTTGGTCGGGGTCTTCGTTGGCTGCGACAAAATCGTGTAGCAGCGCGAGCGCCGTCGCGTGGTCATTGTTTCCCGGTATTTCGATGACTTGTCGACCGCTGATCTCGATCCACTCGTCCTCGCGGTCGGGCTCGTACAGGTCGTCGAGGCCAGCGATGACCTCGTCCTCGGTCGGGCCGCGTTCGGGGTCGGCGCACTGATGCGCGAATATGGGCCATACGTCGGTCCCGTGGCGGTGCGAGTAGATGATGGTCCAGTAGGTGACCTTCATGTCGGCTCCCTTCTCTTCATCCTCACGATGACGGGGTAATGTCGTAGAGCACGCCGCCGTTCTTTTTGTTGGCGTGCTCGATCCTGACGATGCAGCCTGTGTGGATGAGGTCGCCTCCGATACTTTTTCGATTTACTAAAAGTAAAGGAGATTTCATTTGTGGGCCGCAGGTGCGACCGATGTAGCCGCACCATCCCTCGCCGTGTTGATCACCCCAGGGTTTTCCTGTTGCTGTGTCACCGTAGACGATGCGGAGGCGGTAGCCCTCGCCGCGCTTGTGGGCGAGCCGCGCCGCTTCGAGAATCTGGACGACACGAGGCGGCGTGTCGTTGCCGTAGCTCGTTCCGTTTTTGTTTGGGGCCTTGGGCATCGTGTCCTCCTAATCGTTGGTGACAATGGCCTCGCACTCGCACTGCTCGCAGTACCAAGTGTTGCCGGGGTCTGGGCCGTGGGTCGTCTCACCGCAGGTCTCGTCGGAGACCTGGATGAAGTTTCCGCGCTCGTCGACCACCCAGTCCTCGGTGACATGGGCGACCGTGACGAAGCGCTTGTGGGTCGGGTCATTCGGGCATCGTGCCAGCATGGTGTCTCCTTTCTGCATCGTGACGATTCGGTTTTGGTGGCCGTCGCCGCTTTTTACACGGCGACGGCCCACGATATGAAGCCTCGTGCGGGGCTATTCGAGTGCGGATTTGACGGTCGCGAGGGCGCTGTCGCCACACAGGTTGACAATGTAGCAAATCTGCTCGTCGAGGCCGCCATTGTTGATGGCACTCGCGGATTGGCTTGCTAGATCGTGGACGATGTCGTCCAGGGCCTCGCACATGGCCTGCTCGTCGTTGTTGAAGTGACCGGCCAGGAATGAATGAAGGTTTTTCTCCTCGGGCATGTCCTTTCCTTACTGCATCGTGACGATGCGTTGTTGGTGCCCCCGCTGCGAGCAATCTGACCAGCGGGGGCGGCGAGCTACAAGGCCGCTCGCGGGGCACTCGTGTCAAGCCGCAGCCGTCGTTCCGCTGCGCTTCTTGGCGACCTTGGGCTGCTTGGTCTCGCCGCGCTTTTTCGCCTCGGCGGCCTCCTTCTTGGCCTTGGCGGCCTCGGCCTCCTTCTTGGCTTTCTCCTCGGCGGCCTCCTTCGCCTTCTGGGCGTCGCGTGCGGCCTTCTCGGCCTCGCGCTGCGCCTTGCGCTCGGCGGCCTTGGCGGCCTTCGCCTCGTCCTTCAGGCGTTGCGCCTCGGCCTCGATCTGCTCGACGTCGAGCCCGATCTCCTCGGCGGAAAGCTCGCCCAGCATGTAGCGGAGCGCGGAGAAGAAGTTGTCGTGCTTGGCGACGGGCTTGACCTCGACCTTCGCCTCGGCCTGGCCCTGGACGGTGAGGATCTTCTGGACCGTGCGCTTGCCGGGGGCGACGGTCTTACCGCTCGCCGCCGCCGCGTTCTTGCCCGTCGGCTTCTTTCCGGTGATTTTGGCGTTGCTGATCAGCTTGAGCGCCTTCTCGGTCTGCTCACGCGCCGGGAGCCCGTGAAACTTGCTCGCGGCGTCTGCCGATAGCTTGCCCTCCTCGACCAGCTTCTGCACGGGCTTCGCAAGCTCGAGCAGCTTGAGCCAGTTGGCAATCGCGACCTCGGAGACGCCGAATGTCACGGCGGCCTCTTGGGGAGTGCGGTGCATGGAGTGGATGTAGCGTTGCACTTTGCCCGCCTTGACCATCGGGGTGTCGTCGCGTCGGATCTCGTTCGACGTGACCATCACGCCGAAGAGGTCCGCGTCGTCGCCGCGCCGGATCACGACGGGGACACGGATGTCCTCGCCGGTCTTCTGCTTGACGACGCGAGCGGCGCGGACGCGGGAGCGTCCGTCGACCACGATGGCGTCCTCGAACTCGGGCTTCTTCGTCGTGATGATGACCGGCTCGGTGACGCCGTACAGCATGATGCTGTTGACCATGTTCGGGTCGACCGGCGCCTCGATGCGCGGGTCGTACAGGTGGGCCAGCGCGTCGCAGGCCGGGGTCTCGTCGTCGAGGCCGACAATTTTTATGTCTTCAGGGTCCATGTAGAAGCCGTCGAATCGCTTGCCCTCAACTACTCGTTTCTTTCCCATTTCTAGTCTCCCTTCTTGTCCTCGTCGTGAGGACATTTCAGTCTCGGATCGTCGGGCGGTATAACTGTGACCAAGCTTTTTCGCTTTCGGTCGTAGACCACACCGATGACCTTGCCGAAAACAGTTGTTTTCCAGAGTGTTCGGTTGTTTGATTGCCGTTCGATGAACTCGCATTCGCCACACTGTATGGATTCGACGATCTCAGCTTGTTGCTGTTCGTCCAGGCTGATCTGGTAGCGTTGCGCAGCACGCACATAGGCGTGCGTTTGGAGTTGTTTTGCGGTCTTTTTCCCTCGTGTCATCCTCCTTGCCTTTTTTTGAGTTGGAGCCAGGCGCGACATCGAAGCCGCGCTCAGACCGCCCCAGAGGATGGGGCCTGGCTTAGTCCGTTAGCCGCACGGTGCGGAGCGTGTGATGTGCTCGTGCGAGCACTGATGGTGGGGCGTTAGCGAGCACTGTCATCGGGAAATAAGGCCGACCAGTACCATCGCTTAGTGCTGATTTGTAGGCATCATCGAGCCTGTCTATTGTCCGGCTTGCGTCGGCGATGGCGTTTTTGAGATCCTCGATTTCGTCTGCGGTTGCATCGCGGATCCAGTCCTTGCCTTCGGTTTCACTGACACCCTCGGCACCCAGGAGCAGCGTTTCGTTTTTTTTCTCGGGCATTCCCTTACCTCACTTTTTGTCAGGATTTTTTTAATGCTGGAGCCAGGCGCGACATCGAAGCCGCGCTCAGACCGCCCCAGAGGATGGGGCCTGGCAAATTTCTAAAGACTTTTTGGAAAACCGGGGAGGGGGTCTGCGCGTTGAAACATGCAGTAGAATTGCGGGTGGTTCCGCTCGAAATATTTGCTCCAAGCCTTGGCCGTCTCGTAGTTACGGCAGAGCCGAGACCCAACGCCTCGGACATGGATATACCATCGGCCTTTGTAGTAATCGGGGTGGAAGACGTATTCTGCCAATGAGGCAGCATATTCTTTGTAAACTGATGACATTATTTGTCCTTTCTGTCTTCTGTGGACGCTTGTATTTTCGCAACTAGTTTGGCTCGCATGTCACTGACAGGCTCGATAGGGGGTGGATAGCAGATGGGCGGCCTGGTAAATCGCTCGACGCCAGAGAGCGGAGACTTGTGGTCGACGATGCCGCGCAGCGTTAACTCTTCGACGAGCAAATCGTGACGATGCGCTAGAGCGGCCAGGTGGCCGATCCAGCGCTGCGTCTCGGGGTGGAGCCGATAGCCACGCTTGTTGGTCGTGATGATCGACCAGATGCCGTGAAGCTCGGCGTGCTCGCCTTTGAGCCGACTGTCGTCCAGGCAGCGAACGGGAATGGGGTGCCAGACTCTCATCGGTCGAATGGCACGAGGAAAACGACGGCGGGGTGGCCGTCGATCTCGATCTCGGAGTAGCCGTCGCTTGTCCCTCCTGCGGTGTGCAGGGCTTCCAGTTCGGCCTGGTTCTCGGGGTGGAGGGCGACCTGGTTGTCCTCCCCCTTGGTCTGGATTGCTAGCGTGTGAAACTGCTGGCCGAAAATGGTCAGGCTGCATGTTGTATTGGGGGCGTCTGGGCCGGTCCAGAGGTAGTAGCCGGGGCTGGTTTTTTGCCAGTGACCTTCGGGGTGAAAATTGTTTTCAAGAATGGGTTGGATATTTGCTTTTGCATGTTCCAGCTCCATCCTTATTTGATCAATAATTGGAGGCAACTCGGCAATTGGGGATTCTTCGAGGTCTTTGACACATGCGAGTGAATCGCACAACGATTCTAAAGCGTCTTTGATCATGTCATCTCCATTCTGCATCGTGGCGATGCTCTGTTTTTTCGGGGGTTGCGCTGCGTGGCACTCAGGGCAGAGACGCCGTCTTCGCCAGTGACAGGTCCACTCGCTGACAAAGACATCCTCCAGGTCTGCGCGAGTGATTAAGTCAACAATGGGTAGCATTGTGTTGCAGTTATCGCACTTTACAGGTGCTCCCTTGATTGTAGTCATCGCGCCCTCCTACAGGACAATTCCGTCGCCGCCGCATTCGGGGCAGTTTGGGTTAACGGGACCGCCAACCTCACCGGGTTGGCCCACGTTGCCCCATTCATCGCACCAGCCGTCTGGATTGCATTTTTCGCAGCCGTGAGTTTCGTTCCAGGTTCGATTCCCGTCGTTGTCGGCTTGTTGAATCGCCTTGTCGATCTCGTCTGAGTCGCAGGGCAGCTTTAAACGGTAGACTTCGTGCTCTCGGTCGCTTCCCTCGCAGTAGCCCATGACCCAGAAGACGCCGTTTTCGATCCCAGCAGGGCACCCGCAAGACGTGCCCTTGTAGATGCACCTCGCGATGGACTTGGGCGTGTCTTGATATGCGCCAAGGTGATCGGCGAGTTCGACGATGCTATTAATTTTGTTCCCCATATCATTTCCTATCTGCTCATCCTCACGATGCGCTGTTTGGTTCGGTGCCCCGGCGGCGAGCAATCTGACCCGCCGGGGCGGCGTGATTTCGGCCTCACGCAAGGCGCTAGTTCCAGGTGCTTGGATCGGAGTCGATGTCCATCGGTGTGATCACACCCTCGGGATCGATGTAACCAACCCCAGCAGCGAATCCTTTGTTTTTGAGCGTCTCTGCGACTTTTTTAAGCGTCTCAAAGGCGACCTCCCCGGAGACGGTTTCGTAACCGTCGTGGGCTGCGTCCATCAACCGCTTGAGCGACGACATCGCGCAGGATGTTATCGAAATAATACCCATGAGAGTTGCCTGCGTAGTGGCAGCGAGCGTTGAGTCGGATTCTGTCAGGGGGCGTATTTGCCGTAGGGCTTTGAGGCTTTCTCGCAGTGCGGCTTGGTACTCGCGGGCCTCTGAGCAGGCGATTTCGCAGGCTGGGCACTCGCAGGTTACGCTGCTTACGTTGATCGAAATTTGTTCGATCAGTCGTTCGGCTACGCACTCTACGCAGCAACAATCCTTTTCATGTTTTTCAGACATTTCGTTTCCTCTCTGCATCGTGACGATGCGCGTAAATGGCTGCCAGGTGCGGCGTCGAGCCGCACTGAGGTCGCTCCAGGGGGTGGAGCCTGGCAAAGATCGTTTGGTGATTAGGCGGCTTCGTCATCGGCGGGCTTTTCGGGGACGGGCACGGGCTCGATGTAGAGCTTTGCAGGGTCAAGCGGCACGTTGGGGCCGTCGTCGCGCCGCTCGTCGCAGTAGTGAGCGAGCATGTATGCTCGCACACCCGCTTCTGTGCGAGCACCGAGTAGCAACGGATCGTAGTCGTCCTCGCCATAGCGCACGCGCCAAACGGGCATTGGCTCGATGGGTCGTGGCGGTGCGATACCGCCCAGCGCGGCGACGATCTTCGCCGCGTTTTCCGCGCTGATGCTGATTCTGCTGGACAGGTCACTGGTCAGACCACCACTCGCGGACACCTCGATACCCAGGGCGTCGAAAGCCTCCTTTATTTGCTGGCAGTAAACGTGCAACTCACGGCTGTTTGCCTCGTTCGAGGCTTTCTCGAACGCTTCGCGATGCTCCTTGGCGTCGCGAGCCGCGACAGCTTCGGCGTCGGCGGCGATCTGCTCCTCGGCACCAGGGCCAGTGAGCGCGAAGCAGTCGGGAGCCTCGCACCAGAGGACGTGTTGTGCGCCGTTATGGTCGAGGTTTCGCACGGCTAGGTGGTTGATATTGTTGCGACTGCCGTGATATGTGTATTGGTCTGCCATGAAGAGCTTGATCGTATGGTCTTGCTTCCAGATTGCAGGTCGCTTGTGGTTGCGTCGCTCCTGTCGCCATGTTTCGTTGAGCACGACACTCGTGTCGCGAGCCAGAATCAGGTCGCCTCGACCCTCTTTTCGCCAGTTGAGGCAGTCGGCGCTGAGCCCAGCTTTAAGCAAATATCCTTCGGCTTTCTTGATGCACTCGGGGCAGTTAATTTTGATCATAGGTCCCTCCTGTCTGGGCATCCTCACGATGCCCTGTTTGATGCGGTGCCCCCGCTGCGAGCAATCTGACCAGCGGGGGCGACGAGCTACGAAGCCACTCGCGGGGCTCGGTCTCAGTCGGCAAGCTCAAAACCCAAACTGCGCATCGCTTCTCGGCAAAAATCGATCCGCGCTTGGGCGTCCTCGATTTGCGCGGCGAGCACGTCGGCGACCGTATCCTGGTCGAATGGCGTGTTTTCGATGACGGATCCGTCGTCGGCCAGGATAATTTGGGCGATGGCGGGGCTCGCTTCGGTGTCGCGAGTCGGCAAGAATACGTTGATGGCTTGCCCAGCGGCGCCCGTCTCCTCGTCGGTGACGTCGAGCACCCCCATTTCGCAAGCCTCGGCCAGCAATTGGTCGCTGTCCTCGTCGTGGGCGTAGTTTTTAGCAATTTCAATCGCGGTCTCGTGCAGATACAGCATGATAATTGTCTCCTCTCTGCCATCTGTCGGCAGGTCAACCGGGTCACCCCCCGGCGGGAGGGACGGTCTCGCCAGCGGGTAGCCCGGTTGATCTTCCGACAGAGCTAGTGAGAGGGCTGAAAAAAGGCCGCCGTTTTGCGTTGAGGACCGCAAAACGGCGGCCTTTTATTGGGAGGGGACGCTGGAATTAGCTTAAATGGTCGCGCCAGCCGTCCTCGCAGGGGCAGCGCGTGCTCGTGCGGCCTATCGCCGCCGCGTGCTCGGCGTACACTTCGCAGGACGAGGGGTGCGAGGGGTGATCGTGGTAGGCGAAGCTTGCCCGCGCCCGTGCGTCTAGCTCGTCAAGCTCGTCCAGACTACCCTGCTGTCGTGCCTCGATTCTGATAATCGAGGCGACGACGTTTTGTCCTGTCATATCAACCCCTTTCTGCGCCCTTGGCGCACTCGGTTTGTTGGTCCGTGGCGCGGGAGTTGAACCCGCCCTGGTAATCCTCACGATTCCCAGCTTTGCCATTTGCCACGGAGGGCTCGGCGTCCTCACGACGACGAGCGCGTTGCGGTTTCGGAACGTGTGAGCAGACGGGGTTACTCGGTCGCGGTGTCGTCGCCACCGCTCGCGAGCGCACCCAGGAACGGGCTCGGCTCGGCTCCCTCTTCCTCGGTCATGGCGTCGTTGTCGCCGCCACTACCGAGAACGAAGCTGAGTTGACCCTCGCTGTCGGCGACCGCCTCGGTTGCGGTTTCGACCGCCTCGTCAGCTTTCGCCGCCGCCATGATCAGCGCGGCCTGCATGTCGCTGATTCCATCGGTGTCGACAGCGTCCAGGGCGGCCTCGTACTCTTCATCGCCCTTTTTACTGGCGGCGACCCACGCCGTCGCTTTCTTTCGCATTTCGGCGACGAGGTTGTCGACGGCGCGGCCCGTCTCCTCGGGAAGGAGACTAGAAAAGTTTTTTGCCTCTTTTATCGCATTGCGGGTCATCTTGGCCCGCACCTTGGCGATAATTTGGCGGCGACGTGCAGGGTCGCCGTCGAGGATCTGCTGAGACGTGAGGACTCGCTCCTTGTTGGCAGGGTCGATCAGGTCGTTGGCGCTCGCATATTCGAGAATATGAGCGTCGTCGGCCCTGGTGGCCTCGTTGATATGGTCAAGGATGCCGTCCAGTTGCTCGTTCAGGGCCGCGATGGCAGCCTTGTTCGAGCTTTCGGATTCGTAGGGGCAGTAGCGGTAAATGAGGTTGCACGTTTTCGCCTCCGCGTTGAAAGCCGAAACCTTTTTTCGGCAATGAGCGAGTGTGTTGGCGAGGAGTTGTTGCGATTTAAGGGGGATGATGAGCCCCACCGGAGTCTTGACGCCCAACCCTTCGATCTTCCGGCGTACCTCGCCCCGCAGGGCATCGGCAGCCTTGAATTCGTCCTCGTCGCGGCACTCCTCGCTGCCATCCCATGTTGTGCGTTTCTGTCGACTGACAGTGCCGTCTGGATTGGTGACCTCGTTGTATTCGATCTGAAGGTTTTCCCGCTTGGTCTTTTTTCCGCCTCGGATATGGCAGGTGAGGACCAGCAGAATCCCCGGCATCAACTTTCGGATAACAAGATCCTCGGAGTTGACCCAGTGAGTGGCCTGGTCGGTCGTCTCGTTGGTCTGCTCGTTGGTTCCCTGTGTCATGATGTCCCTCCTTACGACCCGTTAGTGGGCCGCTTCGGTCGTGGCGCGGGAATCGAACCCGCTTCGAGAATCCTCACGATTCCCGACTCAGCCTTTTGCCACGAGGGCTCGACGTCGTGATGACGTCGAGCCGTTTCGGTTTGGGTCTCAGTCTTTACCAGGCTTCAGCGACGTTCCCCTGGAAAAGCGGGGTGCCAGGCGCGGGAACCTCACCTCGCGGCTTGGTCTCCGCGACGTAGCGTGGCTTGTCGTCGGGGTCGGGCTCGCTCGCTGGTCGAGCGCGGCCCTTGGCCCATGCTCGAAGTTCTCCCAACTTTTCGCGGTAGGTTTCGGCCATCGGGGTTATCGGATCGGCGGCCTCGATCAAATCGCTCTCGAATAGATCGCCGTCGCCGCCCTCGCGCAGCCGACAATATGCCGACAGGTGAGCCTCCTTGACGATCTGCTCGATCTCGCTGCCGGTGTAGCCGTCCAGGCCAGCCGCAATGCGTGACATGGCCTCGCTCGGCAACTCCCGGTTGCGACGTTCGAGGTGAATCCGCAGAATCTCCTGTCGGTCGCGCTTCCCTGGCAGGTCGCACCAGAAGATCTCATCGACTCGTCCTCGCCTGGTCAACTCTGGCGGCATACCAGAGATGTCATTCGAGGTGATCATCGTGAAGGTCTCGCTCGTGCGCTCCTGTAGCCAGATCAGGAACAGCCGCATCATGCCCGACCGCGAACCGCCGTCGAGATTGCCGCTCCCTCCAAAAATCTTTTCGGCTTCGTCGACCAGGACGACGCACGGTGACAGCGCGTCGACCGTGAGGAGCGCTTCGGCGGTTCGAGTCGCGGTCTCACCCACGATGCCGCCCTCGCACTCACTGAGGTTAAGAATGATCAAGGGAAGGCCAAGCTCCCCAGCAGCAGCAGCACCCATTAGGGTTTTGCCGCCGCCGGGGACTCCGATAAAAACCACGCCTTTCGGCTGGTCGATCCCGAAGTCTCGCGCCTCTTGGCCGAAGGCCCAGCGACGCTTTTTCATGTATCGCTTGAATTCGTCGAAACCGCCGACGACACCGAAATCGCTTGGGTCTCCTCGGAACGAGACACCGTGAACCGATGCAAGCTCCTCGGCTTTAAGTCTGCTCAGTCGAGTAGTATCGACTGAGCAATGCTGCGAGTAGTCGAGCGTCAACAGGTCGATTGCCTGTTGAGAGGTGAGACCTCTTAATGCGGCTGCGCAATTTCTCGGATCTTCTTTGATTTCGAGTTTCTTGATGGTCGGTGTAAGTTGACCAATAAGAGCGTCGAGACTGGGAAGACCTGGCCGAATGTAAGCGACATGCCGCCGCAAGTCTTGCGGCAACTCATCGCTCACGCTGACACAAACAATCGTGGTGAGAGTTTTTCGCAGTTTAACCTCTGCATCCTTCAAAACGCGCCGCCAGTAGTCGTTTTGCAAGAAACAATGAGCGTCGCGCACGATCAGGATGCACGGGTGGGTTGGATGCTCTGTTGCCCAGTTGATTCCGCGCAACAGGCCGCCGTGAGGGGTCGAGACCATCTTAGCACCGACCGGGTCTTGAGGGTAGAATTCGTCGGGCAACACCGACCCGTTGAAGGGATCGGAGGTCCACCCATCGAATTCTGACCAGCCGCCTGCTTGGTTAGGGCCGCCCGTGAGCGACCATATGCCAAGCAGGCTTTTGACTCCATCCCATGAGAAATTTCGGGCATAAGAGGCGATACCGCGCTCTGCGCGATACTCCTCGCCAGTCACAAGCCAAACAACCGGGATGCGGCTGTTTATATACAGTTTAAGTTGGGCAAACATATCAGTTTTGCCATTGCTGAGTCCCGTCATAGTTGTCCCTCCTCTTGCGCCGTTGAGTGGCGCAATTCCACCACTGAGTTTTTTGCGAAGTTGCGAAAACTCAGTAGCAGAATTGCGCCCCCCATAACGGGGGGCAGTAGGACGAAGAGACCGAAAAAACTACCAGCCGGAACCGCCACTTGCGACCATTTCGGCTACCAGTTTGATATTCCCGTTCTCTTCACTTTTGTGGAGAATATAGCCGTTTGCCTCGGCGGCCTGGATTGCCTCATGAGCCATGGCGACCTGCCAAAAACGCGGCTCGGCGTCTACCCACCATTTGTCATCATACTCACTCACTGATCCCTCGATTGTGCCGTCGTCGGCTAGGATCCAGCCAGCGTCGTTGCTCATTCCGCCGCCCATGTATGTGTTGACGAAATCGCGACGGCAAACAACGTTTGCTTTT
>Ga0180432_10005836_pt1 | contig 16215 bp, 16 predicted proteins | sample SS_ome_10_FD_132414 | JGI IMG/M metagenome (GOLD analysis project Ga0180432, IMG submission 132414) | Hypersaline lake sediment archaeal communities from the Salton Sea, California, USA - SS_1_MS_2 metaG | ecosystem: Environmental > Aquatic > Non-marine Saline and Alkaline > Hypersaline >... | reverse complement strand
TTCTTGGCCGTGGCGCACTTCCGGAATAGGATACCTGTTCCGGAAGTTTTTTTTGCGCCAACAGGATGAAGACGGTGAGTTCATGAACGAAGCACACGGTAAGGTCACAGCAGGTAAGACGTTGAAGGATGATGGCGTTGCGCAGGCAAGGGCTGGGCACCGGAGTCGTAAGGGGCAGTTCCAGGGGCGGGTGGTGCTGCAGGAAGAAATAGCACACGGGCACAACTCGTTGGTAGTGGAGCTTTGCGGCGCCGGCGGCGGGCTTTTTTGGGGGGCACGGGCGGGCCAATTCGTGCAGGTGGCATGCCGTGATCTGAGTGACGCGGGGACGGTCACGCCAACGCTTCGGCGGCCTTTCAGTCTCGCCGGTGTCACGGGGGCGCCCCCCGGGGCGGGGGAGCCCGGGTCAACCGCTGGCGCTCAGGGGACTTACGTTGAGTTGATCTATCGCATCTGTGGGCCGGGCACGCGTTACCTGGCCCAACGGATAGCGGGCGACCCGATTGACCTGCTGGGGCCTTTGGGCAACGGCTTTACGGTGGCGGAAGAGGCGCCGTCGCGTGCCATCCTTGTCGGTGGCGGTGTGGGGCTGCCTCCGCTATTCTTTTTGGCGCAGCAGTTGCGGGCCCAGTCGCCTCAGTCTCAGGTGGTAGCGATCGCTGCCGGTCGCAGCCAGGGCAGTCTGGTGGCGCGACTGGCCTTGCAGGATTACCGGAGTGAAGAGCGGCTGGCACCGCAGCCGGTGGTGGTTGAGTTCTCTCGCTACGGTGTGGACTCGCTGTTGGCCACGGACGACGGCTCGTGTGGTTATCAGGGGACTGCGGCCGCGGCCTTGGCAGAGTTTTTGGAGCAACAGCCGGGCTGGTGTGACGCGACGGTTTACACGTGCGGGCCGGACCAGATGCTCCGCACGGTGGCTTTGGAGAGTGAAGGGCTTGGCATGCCGTGCCAGGTGTGTATGGAGGCGTATATGGCCTGCGGTATCGGGGTCTGTCAGTCCTGTGCGGTCCCGATCCGCAGTGAGCAGGTCCATGCAGAAACGGGGGAGAAGTGGCACTACCGGCTGGCGTGCATGCATGGTCCGGTCTTTGACGCGAAGACGGTCCTTTGGGACCACCCGCGTACGGAGAAATAGAGCGGTAGAAGGCCGCGTGAGGAAGGGTTTAGCGTACAGGGGCGCCAATGAGTGAGCAAGCAATGACAGAGACAGAAGTCAGGCCCGAGCCAGACTTGTCGGTTCAGCTGGGCAAGGTGGAGCTGGCCAATCCGGTGATGACGGCGTCGGGGACGTGCGGCTACGCCTTTGAGCTGATAGATTTCGTGCGTCTATCGTCGTTGGGGGCCTTTATCACCAAGAGCATCACGCTGGAGCCGCGTGCGGGCAATCGGCCACAGCGTACCTGCGAGACCGCGGCGGGGATGCTCAACTCGATCGGCCTGGCGAATGTGGGGCTGGAGCGTTTTTGCGAGGAGAAAGCCCCTTTGTTGGGCCGTCTTGGGGTTCCGGTGTTTGTGAACGTGGCGGGCAAGACGATGGAGGAGTATGTCACGGTGTCGCGTCGGCTGGGGGCGTTGGAGGCTGTCAGCGGCTTGGAGATCAACGTGAGCTGCCCTAACGTTCGCGAGGGTGGTTTGAGTTTTGGGACGGACCCGGCGGTGGTGTCGCGTTTGGTGGGGTCGGTGCGGCAAGTCTGTCCGGAAACGGTGCTGATTGTGAAGTTAACCCCTAATGTGACAGATGTTTGCGCGGTGGCGCGGGCGGCGATCGAGGCTGGCGCCGACGTGCTGAGCATGATCAACACGTTGACCGGTATGGCGATTGACGCGGAGCGGCGTTGCTGCGTACTGGGCAACCGCACGGGGGGGCTGAGCGGCCCGGCCGTCAAGCCCGTGGCGTTGTATCTGGTGGATAAGGTGTATCGCGAGGTCGCCAAGCCCGCCGGGGTGCCGATAATCGGCCTGGGTGGCATAGCGCACGGCCATGACGCGGTGGAGTTTCTGCTGGCGGGGGCGACGGCGGTGTCGGTGGGCACGAGTGTTTTGAGCGATCCGGGGTGTCTGGAGCGGCTGGTGGGGGATATTCGTAACTATTTGTGCAGACATAAGATAGGCTCGGTGCGTGAGTTGGTGGGGCGTCTGGAAGGGTAAGTAGGCTGCTATGAATGCGAGACTAAAACTGCTGCGAGACTATTTTCCGACGGCGATCTACACGGGCAAGGCGCTGGTGTTTATCAGCGAGGAGTGGCGGGTGGAGCTGACGGAGCACAGTCGTGGAGGGTTTACGGGTTCGACGAAGGTTCCGATCATTCGGGTTCGGCTGTTCAACAAGATGCCGACGGGGGAGTTCGAGCCGGGCCATTATGAGGATTTCGAGCTGGAGGAGTTGTCGGATCTGGCGGGTGAAATCGAGAAATTTGTGCAGTTTGCGGTGGGCAAGAACCTGAAGGAGTGAGGCGTCAGCTGGTGGAGTTGAAGGCTTTGCGTGGTGGGTTGGCGGTCGTTTTTTGCGGGCTATGGGGCGTATAGACGTTGGGGTCGTGGTCAATATTGCCCTTGCATCACCTCGGGGCAAGAGTATAATGTGGACGTTGGGTCTGTAGGCTGCAAGCACACTACCTTACCGCACCTTACCTCATGCAACACAACTGGTTACAACCCATTAGGTTTCTGCCTTTCCTGGCGGGCTGCTTGGCGGCAGTCGTGGCGGGCCTGGTTTTGGCGCGCCAACCGGAAGCGCTTGGTTTGGACACGCAGTCGTTGAGCAAGGGTGATGTAGTCGCCTTCCCTTTTCAGATCAGTCCCAGTGCGGACGGGATCGCCGTGATCGACCCTCAGGCCCAGACGATATGTCTCTACCAATACCAGTACAGTCGCCAGGCCATGCACGGCCAGCTGGCGCTGCTGGCAGCTCGCAGCTACCGGCACGACCGCCAACTCGAACAGTTTAATACGACGCCAGCGTTGGACGAAGTGAAAGCCTGGTCGCTCCGTGCCGCCCAACTGAAAGGGACCGGTGCGAGCGCTGGCGAGGGGGTGTCTGAGGAGCCAAAGGCGGGCGGAGAGAACGGAACGTCCTCGGAAGGGGGCCAAGGCCCAGCGGACTTAAGGCCCCCGGCCCGGCCGTGAGTTCTCTGGCGTTGCTGGGTAAGAACGTACTTGCCGCTGGAAACGTAGATAAGTAATGGGTGAGGCGAGACAGCGCCGCGAGCAAGAGGCCTATGAAGGGGCCGCACCAACCTGCCGTGATATAAACGCCTTTAAGGCAAGGAGTTAGCCATGGCTGACGTACTTTACAATATGCAGCAAGCCCAGGAGAAGCTGGGCGTTTCGGAAGACACCCTGCGGCAATGGATGCGTGAAGGCAAACTTCGCTATTTCCAGGACGGGGGCAAGGTCATGTTCAAAGCGGACGAGATCAACACGTTGGCCACTGGCAATGAGCTGGAAACGCCGGCCAGTGACATCACGGCGTCTGATAGTGATGCCTTCGATTTGCTGACGGAGGAGACGGGCAGCGGGATGGGTATCGACGACAGCGGCGAGCCGATCGCGTTGACCCCGGAGGATTCGGCGCTGGCGGGGGGGCCCGACGCGATGCTTGATCTGAACCTGGACAGCGGCGAGCCGATCGGGCTGACGCCTGAAGACAGCAGCGAGCAGATCAGTCTGGCAGGGAACACAGCGGAGCAGGCCATTGACCTGACGAGCGAGGACACGGGGCCGTCTGGATTGAGCGAGGACCTGGCCAACGGTCAGAGCGGCAGTTCGATCGGGCTGATGCCGGGTGACAGCGCCGACCAGATCAGTCTGGACGACACGACGGCCGGCGGGGACAAGGACGATACGGTCGTTACGACGCACGGTGTTAATGTGATGGACGATTCGAGCGAGGATATGGAGTTGGCTGATCCGATGGCGCAGACGCAGCTGGCTCCGGACCTGGATGACCAGGTGGACCTGGACAGCTCCAGCAGCGGCTCGGGGTTGCTCGATCTGTCGCGAGAAGCGGACGATACGAGTCTGGGTGCGGAACTTCTGGAAGAGATCTATCCCGGTGCGGACGAAGGTGCGGTAGAGACGCAGGCGCCGGACGGTCTGCAAATGGCGGCGCAGATGGATTCTTTTGCGGCGTCGAGCCAAGTGGTGCAGGCAGCCCCGCCGCAGTTTGTGACGGCAGTGTCGAGCTATGACAGCACGAGCGGGGTTTATGGGGTGGTGATGGTGGTGCCGTTGCTGGTGCTGATGGCGTTGGCGGCGGTGGCGTCGGCACAGATTGCGGGGGCTATGCCGCAGATTCTCAGTGACATCAGCGGCATCATCTGGTATGTCGTGGGTGGCGTAGGCTTGGTGACGCTGGGCATTCTGGGTGTGGGGGTGATGTTGGCGGGTCGCAGCGGCTCGCCGGCGGCTCCCAAGGAGAAGAAGGCCAAGAAGGAAAAGAAAGTCAAGAAGAAGAAGAAGTAGGCAGCCGGCCCGCGTAGGCGTGGGCTAATCATGCCCGGGGTTCTCGGACGGGAGAGCAGTGCCGAGAGGCAAACGACCCGGTAGAAAAACACACGTGAAAGGAGCGTTCGGATGAAAGTCGTCTATGGCCTGGTTGCCGTTGCCCTGGTGGTTCTTTTTGCCGCTGGTGGGTGTGTCTCGAAGGCGGAGTTTGACAAGTGTGCGCGTCGTAATTTGACGCTTCAGGAGCTGGTCGCCAGTCTGGAGGAGGCGCAGGAGAATGAACGGATTCGCGCGGACCGGTTGAAGGCGGAATTGGACGCCATCAAGGCGGGTGGCGATTTGTGCGCGAAGAAGGTGGCGGAACTGGAAGCGATGATGGCGGAGAAGAACGCCATGATCGACAAGTTGACGAAGATGGTCAGCGAGTCGCCGTTGCCGCCCGAGTTGAGCAACGCGTTGGCAGATTGGGCCAATCAGGTGGGCTCCGATCTGGTGGAATATGACGAGAAGACGGGGGTGGTTCGTTTCAAGAGTGATTTGCTTTTCGAGAAGGGTCAAGCGACGGTTCAGGCGGGCGTGAGGCCGCAGTTGGAGAAGTTTGCGCAGATCATGGGTTCGGCGGCGGCGGAAGGGTTTGACGTGCTGATTGTGGGTCATACGGACGATGTGCCGATTCTCAAGCCGGAGACGCGGGCGCAGCATCCGACGAACTGGCATTTGTCGGCGCACCGGGCGATCGCGGTGGAGGACATTCTGGCTGGGGCGGGGATGGCGGAGACGCGTCTGGCGGTGGTGGGTATGGGCGAATTTCGTCCTATCGCACCCAACGCGGGTGGCAATCGGGGCAACGCGTTGAACCGTCGAGTGGAGATCTACATTGTACCTGCGGGCCAGATACGCATTTCGACAGGTACGGCGGCAGCAGGCGGGTAAGCTCGCCGATTATTAGAGTAGCCGCACTGGAGAAGGTTTTCGGGCGGACGGTGTTTTCGAGCATCGTCCGCTTTTCTTGTGCGCGGATTGAGGGGGGCGTCTGGGGGGCCCAGAAAGCCGGTGGCAGCGGGGTCGCCAGGTGGAAAGTTAGGTGCGGGGCGCTAGGATAAGATAATCAGCTTAGCGCTCATTGTTTGCGGGTTTTCGTTTGGGCGCGGTCGTTTGGGCGCGGCGGCAGCGGTGGTGGCTGAGTCTGTCCTTGGCTTATGGATGGAAGCTATGGTGTGGGAGTGAAGCAAGGGTTCTGGCGGGAAAGAGACTGCTGGCATTCAGAATGACTTTGCTGATTGTAAGCGTGTGTCCATGCAGAGTTTATGTGTGCGGCACCGAGAACTGATGCAAAACGTGGGTCAGGGGTCGGCTGACGGTTTTGCAGCACGGTGGCGAGTATAAGGGCGTTTTTGTGGCGAAACGGTATGGGGGCAGGCATTGAAGGAGTGTAGCCATGATGCATCATATGTCCAAGATAAGCCGGTGTGAGGTGACGCGGTGTGCTTACAATCAAGACCATATGTGTCATGCGTTGGCGATTACGGTAGGCGGGGGGACGGATCATATGTGCGACACGTTTTTCGAGGCGGAGGCCAAGGGGGGTGATCCGGAGGCGAGCGGCGGGGTGGGTGCCTGCCGGAGCACGTCGTGCATGTACAACGAGGGCTATGAGTGCCAGGCGGCACAGATCGTCGTGGGGCGCGAGGAGCACCCGGCGGACTGTCTGACGTTTGAAGAAACGTAGTACTGCGATTCATGATGGCTACGAGGATCAGTGGGGGGCAGCGCCGCCAGGCGTGGCAGCTTTACTTTGATAAAGTCTTGCAGGTCAGGTGGTTACATCCGACATTCAGTAACGTGTTCTGGATCGGCGGATGTTACCATCCGCCCTACCCCGCTAGAGGACTGCCATAGGTTAAGCGGCCTTGAGGAAAGAGGATGGGTAAGACTTCTTACCCATCCTGCCTATTGCGCAACGAGGGATATTACAGGGCCCAGGGTTTGCGGTAGTGGCACTCAAGCCATTTGGGATCGCCGGAGCCGTTCTTGAAGCAGAACTTGGCGGGGTCCCAGAGCAGCTTCTGGTTGTGAATCACGGCGAGGTTGATCAGATGGCAGGCGATTGCAGTATAGCCGCCCTCGACTTCGCTGCTGACGGGCCGTTTGCGGTCGGCGACACGGGCGAGGAAGTCGTCGGTGTGGGAGCCGCTGCGGTAGAGGCGGATCTTGGCATTGGCGAGGAGGTTTTTCTCGGCGAGTTGGGGGTTGGTTATGGTTTCGCCGCCGCGCATGAATTTGAAGGAGCCACGGTCGACAATGACCTGGCCTTCGGTGCCATCAAAGAACACGGCGCCCGGGACCTGTGCGGTCGTGACCGTAATGCCATTGTCATAGGTGAGCTTGGCGCCGAATTTAGCTCCGGCCTTTTCGGGTGGGCAGATTTCGATCGGGCCCGAGTCATCCATGTCGAGGGCCCAATGGGCGATATCGAGGTGGTGTGCTCCGAAATCGCAATTGCCGCTGCCGCCGTATTCGGCGAAGGCTCGCCACTGGGGGTAATTGTTGTGTATGCCGCGTGGGCTGAGGATAGCGTTATATGGCCTGAGTGGGGCCGGTCCGAGCCAGCGGTCCCAGTTGAGTCCCGCTTCCATCGTTTGCTCGGGCAGATCACAGGGTCGTGGCGTACCACCGAAGTGGCATTGGACACGTTTGATCTTGCCGATGACGCCATTGCGTACCAATTCGCAGGCGACGCGAAACTCCGACATGGAACGTTGCATGGAACCGGTTTGCAGGACTCTGTGGTGTTTTTTGGCCTCGGCCATGACCACGATAGCCTCTCGGATATTGTGGGTGAGAGGTTTTTCGCAGTAGACGTCCTTTCCGGAGCGTAGGGCGGCCAGGGTGATGATCGCGTGCCAGTGGTCTGGTGTGGCGATGCAGACGGCGTCGATATCGTTTCGGGCCATGATCTCACGGAAGTCGGCGTAGGCGAGGCAGTCAGCGGCGCCTCGGCCGGGGTGATCGGCGTGGAACTTTTTGACCATGTTGAGGGCATGCTCGCGTCGCTTGGTATCGACATCGCAAACGGCTCGGACTTTGATATCTCGGTGGAGGAAATTGCTGAGGAGGCCGCGATTTTGCTTGCCCATGCCGATAAAGGCCATATTGACCAGGCTGTTGGGGCCTTTGGCGGCTCGGATAGTGGCGGGCAGAATAAAGGGTGCGGCAAGGACAGCGCTTGTGGTGTGTCGGAGAAAAGCCCGTCGGGTAGGAGAGCCTGATGCGGGTTGTGACAGGTTTTTGATTGCGTTTTGTTTGTCGTTCTTGGTTTTTTGTGCTGGGAGGGCAGGTTTGGTCATAATTTTTGCTCACTTGTAGTAGTTCTTGTTTTTCTGCATTTGAAGCAGAGCCTCGGACTCATAGGGTCAACCTTTGTAAGCGTAATAGGTTATTCATTCACTGTAAAGGCCCAGGTGAGGAAAAGAGGCTGGGTATTCGTTGGTGTAACAAGGTGCTTGACGGCAGCGGATGGGGGGGCCTATTATTTTGGGGTAGTGTCTGGTAAGCCCTTTGGCTTTTACGAGGTCCCCTAAGCGAGGATTGATGGATGGCTGGTTATTATGAGGACAATTCGTATTCGATTGGCAAGACGCCGCTGGTGAAGCTGAACCGGATCGGGCAGGGTTCTGGTGCGACGCTGCTGGCCAAGGTGGAAGGGCGCAACCCGGCGTATTCGGTGAAGTGCCGGATCGGTGCGAGCATGGTCTGGGACGCCGAGGAGCGGGGTCTGCTGGGGCCGGGCAGGGAGATCATCGAGCCGACGAGCGGCAATACGGGGATAGCGTTGGCGTTTGTGGGTGCGGCGCGGGGTTACCAGGTCAACCTGACGATGCCGGAGACGATGTCGATGGAGCGTCGCAAGGTGTTGATCGCGTTGGGTGCGAATTTGATTTTGACGGATGGGACGAAGGGTATGGCGGGGGCGATCGAGCGAGCGGAGGAGATTTGTGGGCGGGCTCCGGACAAGTATTTCATGCCTCAACAGTTTAAGAACCCGGCGAATCCGGCGATTCATGAGAAGACGACGGGTCCGGAGATATGGGAGGCGTGTGAGGGGCAGATCGACGTGCTGGTGTCGGGTGTGGGGACGGGTGGAACGCTGACGGGTATAAGCCGGTATATCAAGCAGACGCAGGGCAAGGCGATCATGTCGGTGGCGGTGGAGCCGTCGGAGAGCCCGGTGATCAGCCAGGCGTTGGCGGGTGAGGAACTGGTTCCGGGAGCGCACAAGATTCAGGGGATTGGTGCGGGGTTCATTCCGGAGACGCTGGATTTGTCGCTGGTGGACCGGGTGGAGTTGGTGTCGAGTGAGGAGGCCATCGGGTACGGTCGCCGGCTCAGTCGTGAGGAGGGACTGTTGTGCGGGATATCGTGCGGGGCGGCGACGGCGGTGGCGGAGCGGCTGGCGAAGCAGGCGGAGTTTGCGGGCAAGACGATCGTGGTGATTCTGCCAGACGCGGCAGAACGGTATCTGACGGGGCCTCTTTTTGAGGGGATGTTCAAGGAGGTGGAGGCGGCCAAGGCCCGGCGGTAGGGGTGTGTGCATGCTGAGGGGGCGCCGGTACAGTGGGCTTTTGTCGCGTGGGGGGGGTGTTTGCGCGCTGTCAAATGACGTTCTTTTTGCCTTGACGGGGGCGGGGATCCTCTCTAGGATGCACGGTTCTTCAGTAACAGGAGTAGCGTGTTGGACGAGGCAATCAACAAGGCGAAGGCGCTGATCGAGGCGCTGAGTTACATACGGCAGTTTCGGGGGCGTGTGGTGGTGGTGAAGCTGGGCGGCTCGCTGATGGAGACGGACCAGTCTCAGCGAGAGTTGCTGACGGACGTGGCTTTTATGGCGGCGGTGGGGATGCAGCCGATTTTGGTGCACGGGGGGGGCAAGAGCATCTCGGCGGCGATGGCGCGGGCGGGTCTGGAGCCCCAGTTTGTGCAGGGTCGGCGGTACACGGATGAGCGGACGCTGGCGATCGCGGAGCATGTTCTGGTCAATGAGATCAACCAGAACATTGCGGGGACGCTGGCCGATTTGGGGGCGGAGGCGATGGGCCTTCATTCGTTGAGCAGTTGTGTGTTATTCGCGGAGCAGTTGCGTCTGGCGGGAGCGGAGGGGCGTCAGTTGGACATAGGGCTGGTGGGCAACGTAACGCGTGTGAACGGGGCGTTGCTGGGGATGTTGTGTCAGGCGGGGACTATTCCGGTGATTGCCCCGATTGCCATTGACCGTGCGGGTCGCAAGCTGAATGTCAATGCTGACACGGTGGCGGGCAAGGTAGCGGCGGCGGTGGGTGCGGACAAGCTGGTGATGATGAGCGACACGCACGGGATATTTCAGGACATTAACAAGCCGGAGACGCGAATTTCACAGTTGCGTCGTGCCGAGATTCAGAGCCTGATCGAGGACGGGACGATCAGCGGGGGGATGTTGCCCAAGGTGGATGCGTGCCTGACGGCCTTGGAGGCGGGGGTGGGTCGTACGCATATTATCGATGGCAGTTTTCCGCACGCGTTGCTGCTGGAGATCTACACGGACCAAGGCGTGGGCACCCTTATCACGAATGATTGAGCGGCTGCGTATTCGCACTTTTCTTGACAGACATCAGCTCCTTATTGCGCAACAAGGGTATTTGGAAGTCAGCGGATGATTGAGGCGGGTTTGTGGCGGTGCCACTGAAGGTGGGCACGAGACGTACCGTCAGCGTAAGGCGCAGCTTTATAGTAATCTTTACAAGCGAGACAGACGAGAGTCAACAGTGGAAGAGGCAAGCATGAGCACGCAAGCAGTGATGGAGCAATTTGACAAATACGTTATCGCCAATTATGGCAGGATGCCGACCGTGATTACGCGGGGTCAGGGGAGCACGATCTGGGACGTTGAGGGGAACGAATACCTGGACATGTTTCCTGGCTGGGCGGTGAGCGGGACGGGTCATTGTCATCCCAAGGTGGTCGAGGCGATTCGTCGCCAGGCGGGCGAGCTGATCCACATGGACAACACGTTTTATAACGTGCCGCAGGGTCAGTTTGCCCAGATGCTGAGCGAGCGAGGTTTTGGGGGCAAGTGTTTTTTCTGCAACAGTGGTGCCGAGGCGGTGGAGGCGGCGTTGAAGCTGGCGCGGCGGCACACGGCGACGAAGAAGTATAAGATCATTTCGACCGAGGGCAGTTTTCATGGTCGGACGATGGCGGCGGTGACGGCGACGGCACAGCCGAAGTACCATCAGGGTTTCCTGCCTTTGGTGCCGGGGTTTGTGTATGTGCCTTTTAATGATGTGGAGGCGTTGCGGGAGGCGTTCGACGACGAGGTGGCGGCGGTGATTGTGGAGCCGATACAGGGTGAAGGGGGAGTACGGGTGGCCAGTGACGCGTATTTGCGGGCCATTCGGGAGCTTTGTGACGAGCACGCGGCGTTAGCCATTTGGGACGAGGTGCAGTGCGGCATGGCGCGCACGGGGCGGTGGTTTGCGTATCAGCACTCGGCGGTGGAGCCGGATATTATGACGATGGCCAAGGCGTTGGGCGGGGGCACGGCGATCGGGGCGATCATGGCGCAGGCGGAGGTGGCGGATTCGCTGGTGCCCGGTTCGCACGCGTCGACGTTTGGGGGCAATCCGCTGGCGTGTGCGGCAGGTATCGCGACGATAGAAGCGATTGAAGAAGAGAACATGCTGGCAAACGCCGAGCAGCTGGGTGAGCACACGCGGGGGCGTCTGACGGAGTTGTCGCAGAAGCATAGTTGCATTGAGGAAGTCCGTGGGCGTGGTTTGATGATTGGGATACAATTGAACGAGCCCGGGGCGGAGGTGGTAGAAGGTTGCTGGGCGAAACGTTTGCGGATCAACTGCACGCAGCAAACGGTGCTTCGTTTCATGCCCGCGTTGAATGCGACGCGTGATCTTGTGGATCGGGCGATTGCTATTCTGGATGAGGTTTTGTCCGAGGTTTACAGCTGAGGAGTCCATCATGGCTAAGCACTTTTTGAAAGTCGAAGATTTTGGTGCCGACGAGCTGCATTTGCTGCTGGACGAGTCGGCAGGACTGAAAGAAGTCTACCGCCAAGGTCACCATGAGACGTGTCTTACGGGCAAGACGGCGGTGCTGCTGTTTGAGAAGCCGAGCAGTCGGACGCGTATCAGTTTTCAGGTGGGAATGACGCAGTTGGGCGGTTCGTCGGTGTACATTCGACCGGAAGACATCGGCGGGCTGGGCCAGCGTGAGCCGATAGCGGATCTGACGCGTGTTCTTAACGGTTATGTCGACGTGATAGTGGCGCGGACGTTTGCTCACGAGGCCGTGACGGAGTTGGCCAAGTATGCGACGGTGCCGGTGATTAACGCGTTGACGGACTTGGCGCACCCGTGTCAGGCGATGGCGGACATGTTGACGATCCGCGAGCACTGTGGGACGCTGGAGGGATGTCATTTGGCGTATATCGGCGATGCGAATAATGTGGCGCGTTCGTTGGCGGTGGCCAGTGCGGCGTTGGGGGTGCGTTTTTCCATTGCGTCGCCTGAGGGGTATGCTTTTGAGGAGACGTTTATTGCGCGGATGCAAAGCAAGGCGGGAGCGGGGGCGGTCAAGGCGGTGACGGATCCTCGCGAGGCGGTTGAGGGTGCGGACATTGTCTACACGGACACCTGGACGAGTATGGGGCAAGAGGCAGAGAAGCAGCGTCGGATTGAGGCGTTTTCGGGTTATCAGGTGGACAGCAAGTTGATGAGTGCGGCGAAGGCCGGCGCGAAGGTGATGCATTGTCTGCCGGCGTATCGGGGGTTGGAGGTTTCGGACGAGGTGCTGGAGTCGTCCCAGAGTATTGTATTTGACCAGGCGGAGAACCGTCTGCACTTTCAGCGAGCGTTGCTCAAGTATCTCTGTTGTTCGTGAGGACATATGAGCAAAGCAAAAGTAAGACGTAGCGTTTCGAAGCGGCGTGCCAATGCGTTGCGACCCATGACGATTGAGCGTGGGTTTACCGACACAGCGGCGGGTTCGGTGTTGATTGACATGGGTCGGACGCGGGTGCTTTGCACGGCGAGCATTGTGTCGGATGTGCCGTCGTGGCGTCAGGAGAGCGGACTGGGGTGGGTGACGGCGGACTACGCGATGTTGCCGGGGGCGACGTCGCCTCGCCGGGGTCGGCCTCGAACGGGTCATACGGACGGGCGGGGCACGGAGATACAGCGTCTGATCGGTCGGGTGCTTCGGGCGGTGGTGGATTTTGAGAAGCTGGGGGCACATACGATATATCTTGACTGCGACGTTTTGCAGGCAGACGGGGGCACGCGGACGGCGGCCATCAACGGCAGTTATGTGGCGTTGGTTGACGCGTTGCGTTACGCGCGGCGTGAGGGGATGATCACGGAGGAGCCTTTGCGGGCGGCGGTGGGGGCGGTCAGCGTCGGGCTGGTGGACGGCAAGGCGGTTCTGGATCTGGATTATGCGTTGGACAGCCAGGCCCAGGTTGACTTTAACGTGGCGATGACGGATCGGGGTGAGTTTATCGAGCTGCAGGGCACGGCGGAGCGTAAGCCTTTCAGTGCGAACGAACTGGCAGCGATGCTGACGTTGGCCCAGCGTGGTATTCGCAAGATATTTACTCTGCAGAAGGCGGCGCTAAGCCGGGACGAGAGAGCGTGATGCGTTTTACGAAATGGCTGACCGCAGCAAGTATGTCGCGTATCTGGCAGGCATGTTACCTGGTGGGTGCAGCGGCGGCGACGGGTACGATCATGTACTTGAGCACGGGCTGCAACAGCAACTCGGGGCCGCTGGCATTGCCTTCGGGCGGGGCGACGGAGGCCAAATATACGATTCTGTTGGCGGAGTATCGTCAGGCGGATCGTTTTGTACTGGCGCAGGCTCTGCAGGCTCGGGCCAAGCAGGTGCTGGGCTCGCAGGACGTCTGGCTGGAGAAGACCGAGGAGGGGGTTCTGGTGAATTATGGGCATTTTGTCAGCCAGGCTCCCGGCAGCAAAGCGAAGCGTGAGCTGGGGCGGGTGCGAGGGCTCAAGGGGCAATTACAGAGCGGTCCGTTGCAGTTTTCGTATGTTCGGGAGCTGCCCTATGCGGGGCCGCCGACGCCGGCGGAATACGAGATCGCTAAGAGTGGCTGTGCTTACACGCTGTTGCTGGCGGTGTACCGCAATGTGCCAAAGGAGGGTTTTGAGAATCGTCAGGGTGCCGCGGTTCAGGCGGTAGAAGCACTGCGGTCGCAAGGCGAGCAGGCGTATCTGTTTCATGGTCCGTTCGAGTCGGCAGTGTACATAGGTTGTTTTCCCGAAAGCGCGGTGCGGCAAGAGAGCGGTCCGCATGGGACAAGGGTGTTTTTGTCACTGGCGGTCAAGGCGATGCAGGACAAGCACCAGTTTCACGAGAACGGTCAGCGGGTGTACGACATACGGCGGGACGCAAAGGGCAAGGCGTTGCGGCTGCCGCGTCGGCCGCCGCTTATTCGTGTCGCGGATATCGTGCATTAGGCAAGAGCGAGGCGAGATTATGCAGGCACTGGTGGTGGCGACAACAAACAAGGGCAAGCTGGCGGAGCTTGGTGAGATGCTTTCGGGGCGAGCGATTCAGGTGCGGGGGCTGGATGAATTTGGGGACGTGGCCGAGGCGGTGGAGGACGGGGTGACGTTCGCGGAGAACGCACGGAAGAAGGCGTGTCATTACAGCGGTTTGTTGGAGGGGCTGGTGCTGGCGGACGATTCGGGGCTGGAGGTGGACGCGTTGGAAGGGGCGCCTGGGGTGTATTCGGCGCGATTTGCGCAGACGGCAGGCGGGGTGGTTCGCAGCGAGCAGGACGCGGCGAATAACCGGAAGTTGCTGGGGTTGCTGAGTGAGGTGGGCCAGGCGGAGCGTACGGCACGTTTTCGGTGCTGTCTGTGTTTGGCGCGTGGGGGGCAGGTGCTGGCGGAGGTGGACGGGGTGATGGAGGGGCAGATCGCGCGGGAGGGACGTGGGACGAATGGTTTCGGGTATGACCCGATTTTTTGGTTGCCCGAGCGGGGCTGCAGCGTGGCGGAGTTGGCGGCGGAGGTGAAGAACGCTCTGTCGCATCGAGGCAGGGCGTTGAAGCGGATGCTGGATTGTCTGGACGGTTTTTTGAACTAATTAGAGTCAAAAGCGTGTTGTAATAGAGAGGAACAGCGTGGTACCTAAACAAGTATTTTTCACCAGTGGGGTGGGTCGTCATCGGTTGAAGTTGCAGTCGTTCGAGGGGGCGTTGCGTGAGGCGGGTATCGCGGCTTGCAATCTGGTGAACGTGAGCAGTATCTTTCCGCCGAATTGCCAGATTATTTCGCGGGCCAATGGGATCAAGCAGATTCGTCCGGGGGAGATTACGTTTTGCGTGATGGCTCGGGCGGAGAGTAATGAGCCGAGTCGACGGTGTTGTGCGGGCATCGGGCTGGCGGTGCCGGCGAGTGGTCATAATTACGGGTATATCTCGGAGTTTCACGGCCACGGCAAGAACCGGAAAGAGGTGGGCAGTCTGGTGGAGGATATGGCGGCGACGATGCTGGCCACGACTTTGGGTATCGAGTTTGATCCGGACAAGGCCTACGACGAGCGTAAAGAGATCTACCGGATGAGCGGCAAGATTGTGCGCACGCGGGCGACGGTAAAGATTGCCGACGTGCACGACGACGAGCTGTGGACGACGGTAGTGGCGGCGGCGGTGTTCCTTTCGGGCGAGTAAGCGGCGTTGTTTGCGTGGCGAGTCCGATGCGGCAGGCCTGAGGGGCAACTGGTGGCCCCGGGACGGCGTCTGGCATATAATATGGGCAATACAGAGGTTCGCGTGGGTATGAAGCGAGCCGCCGAGGCGCGAACATGAATATTCTACTGGTTTATCCGCAATACCCGGACACGTTCTGGAGTTTCAAGCACGTGCTGGGTTTTCTTTCTTGTAAGGCGGCGTTTCCGCCACTGGGTTTGCTGACGGTGGCCTCGTTGTTGCCGGAGGACTGGTCGAAGAAGCTGGTCGATACGAACGTGACGGCGTTGACCGATGAGCAGATCGCCTGGGCGGACATGGTGTTTGTCGGTGCGATGCTGGTGCAGATGCCGGACGCACAGGCAACGATCGACCGATGCAAGGCGTTGGGCAAGACGGTGGTAGTGGGTGGTCCGGCGGCGACGGCTCAGCCTGAGGCTTTTGAGAGGGTGGATCATTTTGTCTTGAACGAGGCGGAGGTGACGTTGCCGTTGTTTCTGGCGGATCTGGCTGAGGGCAAAGCCAAGGAGGTGTATACGTCGGGAGAACGTGCAGACATCACGCGGACGCCGGTGCCGCTCTGGTCCCTGGTCGACCTGAAGCAGTACGCTCTCATGCCTGTTCAGTACTGTCGGGGCTGTCCGTTCAATTGCGAGTTTTGCGATATTGTGGTGATGTACGGCCACAAGCCTCGGACGAAGACGACGGAACAGTGTCTGGGCGAGATGCAGGTGCTCTACGACGCGGGCTGGCGGGGCGATGTGTTCATTGTGGATGACAACTTCATCGGCAATCGGATCAAGGTCAAGGCAATGCTGGAGCGACTGGCGGATTGGCAACAGGAGCATGGGTATCCGTTCACCTTTACCACCGAGGCCAGCACGGACCTGGCCGACGACGGCGACGCGGCCCGGCTGTGGTCGCTCCTGGTCATGGAGCCCGCGCGCGAGGACGTCCGCGAGACCATCACCCGCCCCGCGTCCGAAAACGGATACAAGGAGCTGTCGCAG
>Ga0180432_10005835_pt1 | contig 16219 bp, 17 predicted proteins | sample SS_ome_10_FD_132414 | JGI IMG/M metagenome (GOLD analysis project Ga0180432, IMG submission 132414) | Hypersaline lake sediment archaeal communities from the Salton Sea, California, USA - SS_1_MS_2 metaG | ecosystem: Environmental > Aquatic > Non-marine Saline and Alkaline > Hypersaline >... | reverse complement strand
GGTTGGCCGGTACGGGCCGTATGACACTGACGCGACTGATGGTCGCGGTGACAGTGGCGGTGTGGCACCGAGCTCGCTGAAGGTCCTGAAGAAGGACCAGGTGGTGACCTTCGGTGATGTGCCTGCCGGTGCGTACGCTGACTTCTGCGTGTTCGATGATGCGCAGCTTGTCGGGTACACCGGTCATGAGAGTGCGGTCAGGGCTGCGATGCCGCGGTGCCGGTTCACCACGATTTCGAGGCTTGACTAGGGCGGAGGTGTGGAATGGAGACATTGGACATTCGTGATCAGTACACTCTGACGCTGGCCATCAAGAAGCTGATACGGACGGAGACGTTCCGCGGCAAGGAGGTCCTGCCGCTGACCCCTTCGGCCGTGCGGAAGTTCAAGATGGTCGTGCGTGAGGCCGATATGCCCTTCGGTATAGGGCAGTTCAAGGCCCCTGATGCTGACACTCCGATGGCGGAGATCAGGGGGCAGAAGAACAACCCCACGGTGACCTACATCTCTGCTGTGGACCTGGAGGAGATGATTTCGCTGGAGGAGACCGACCAGCTTGAGAGCGCCGATGCTCTGGTGCGGGCCAACAAGATCGATGAGATCATCGACATGGGCCGGCTGATGCAGCTTCGGAATGAGAGGCTGACGGAGCTGATGCGCTGGATGGCGGTCAAGAACGTCCTCCAGATCACCTTCCCGGATGGCACGGTGGTCGATGTGGACCAGTACGGCGATTACGCCAGTACCCACATCTGTGACACCATCGGGGCTGGGGTTGCGGCTGCTGTTGATTGGAGCGATACCGACAACAGCACCCCCAAGACGGACCTGGAGACCATCGCCGACCTGCTGGAGACGGACTCCACGTACCCGGCGATGCACGTCTGGATGCGGCGGACCACGTTCCGGTATTTGCAGAGGTCGGCGCAGTGGAGCAACTACCTGACCTTTTTGGACAGGCCGTACCGGGTGGTCAACATGACGGACCTGAGCAACCTACTGGACGTCCCGAACATCCACATCTATGAAGGTGGCTGGAAGGACAACGATGGGGCCGCGCAGTACTACCTGCCGGAGACCCACATCCTTGTGACCACTGACCCTATGGTGGATGGGATCAGGATCGGCCAGGTGTTCGATTGCCCTGTGGTGATGTATCGCGGCGGCCGGCTGGTGGTCCAGAACAACCCGGGGATGATAGCCGAGACCATTGTGGATGGGCTCAAGAAGAAGGAGTTCATGCGAGTAAGCACTGCGAGGATGGCGCAGCTCACCCTTCCCGAGTGCTTTGCCTACGTCCGCGTGATAGCCGATTGAGTGTGATAGTGGGGCGGGGGCCCACCCCGCCCGACTAGGTGGGGAGGTGGATGATGGGCTTACTTGCATCCTTGTCGTGCCTTGCGCCGCAGAAGCTCCTGTTCAGTGACTTCTCAAGCACACCCCAGGAGCATACAGAGAAGGAACTGAGCAGGTACACGAACCGCGTAGCTGCATGTCCTGACGGCAAGAATTGCCCTGCGCCCCCCGAGCCCACGCCTTCAGAGCCTACCCGCAAGCGACCATTGGGAGTTCTGGGTGCCATTCTCATTGAGCAGTGTGCCAACGCGTTCATTGTTGGTGGAGTGGCGTTCTTCTCGACGTTGGCTGCCAGTCAGGGGGAGAGTGTGAGCCTGAAGGCTGCGGGGATTGCGTTCGGGATGACGTTCTTCTTTGAGCTGAGAAAGTACAGGAAGCTGTGATGTCTGATTTACTGGTTGGATCGAATACTCTGAAGCCGCCGACCACGACGTATCCTCAGCGGCTGTTTGTGCCCAATGGCGATGGGTCTTACTCGGAGAAGGTGATCGCCGAGGGGCGTACTGGGGCTTTGGCTACCGAGGCGACCTTACTGGCTGTCATTGATGCTCTGAAGAACCTCACTGAGGTGTCGGTTGATACGGGCGTACCGGACAATGACAGCACAGTCAATGTGCTTGGCGATGCCGAGAAGAGTTGGCCGGTCAATGCATTCGAGAAGTGCCTGATTGAGGTCGTCTTTGCTGACGGGTCCAGCGACCTGCGGAAGATCAGTTCCAACACTGCAACGAGCATAACGCCGGCAAGCGCGTTCAGCGCGGCCCCGGACACCAGTTGCACCTACCGGATTGCCGTCTTCGGCAAGGTAGGGAGTGATATTACGCACTGGGGCGGGACGGCCCTGACGGGTAGGGATGTCTCTGGTGACCTGGGGAACCTTGGCGCGATCAAGACAGCAGTAGAGGCACTGCGAACAGCGAAGAACCTGGATGACATCGTGACAGCGGTTGAGGCCCTGAGAACGGCCAAGACGATTGACGATATCGAGGCAGCCGTGCTGGCTCTTCGGACTTCGAGCACGCTTGATAGCGTTGAAACTGCGGTTGGCGGGATCAAAGGGTCCGGCGAAAATCTCAAGACCCTGTACGATGTCTGGAACCTTCTGAATACGCAGGCCAATATCAGCTTGACTGATCTCCGGGATGCTGTGCGTGGAGCATCAACCAAAGACCTCACCACCCTGGAGACTGCTGTAAGTGGGGTCAAGGGTTCTGGTGAGAATGTCAAGGCCCTGTACGATCTGTGGAGCAAGCTGAACACGCAGCTTGACATTACACAGAGTGCGCTCAGGGATGCCCTGGCTGGCAGCGGGGAGGGAGCCAGGACACTAGCTGACGTTGAGTCGGCTGTAGCAGCCCTTCGCAGTTCGAGCACATTGGACAGCGTGGAGACCACCGTTGCTGGTATTAAGGGCTCTGGCGAAAATCTCAAGGCCCTGTATGATCTCTGGAACCTTCTGAATACGCAGGCCAATATCAGCTTGACTGATCTCCGGGATGCTGTGCGTGGTGCCAGCACCAAGGACTTTAGCACCCTGGAGACTGCCGTTGATGGAATCCGTGGATCCGGTGAAAACGTCAAGGCCCTGTATGACCTCTGGAGCAAGTTGAATGCTCAGCTCGACATCACCAACAGTGCTTTGAGGGATGCTCTGGCAGGTAGTGGGGTGGACGCCAAGACGTTGGCTGATGTGGTGACTGCTCTGGCCAACGTTGCCAATATCCCGAGTGACCCGGCCAAGGAAAGCGGCAAGTTGGGTGACATCAGTACAGCCATAGGTGCCACCGATGACGCCATGGTTGAAGCCGGGGCCGCTGGCACACAGAGCGCCAAGCTACGGAGGGTGACGAAGGGTCTTGAAGATCTCAAGACTCTGATCGTGTTGGGGGGGGGCACCAACGTCATAGGCAAGCTCCGGCTGGTTACAGCAAACGGCGATGAGATTACCGACGACGACGCTGATGCTGTCAGAACCAAAGACACTGATGGTGTCTACACTACACCGACACACACACACCCTTCCGTAGGTAGTGGCACAACGCAGGCTCTTGCAGCTAACGCCAACCGGCTCTATGGCCTCTTCGTGAATGATAGCAACGAAACCATCTACCTGAAGCTGGGAGCGGATGCGGTCCTGAACCAGGGCATCCGACTGAATGCAAACGGCGGGAGCTACGAAATGAGCAAAAAACTAGGCAACCTGTACACAGGGACAATCAATGCCATCTGTGCCTCTGGTGGCAAGGTGCTTCTTGTAACTGAGGGGGTGTGATATGCCTTTGAGCAACCTCGTGGACATTTCAGACATTGTAGCGTCAATAGGTCGAGATCTGGTCTGCCTCGACTTCTGGAGCGAGACCCAAGAGGAAGTGCAGTTGGCGCAGGCGGCAGGCACCAAGTCGTTGCCCAGCGTTACGGTGGCCGGCCTTCCTACTGGCGTTACAGTGGTGAGGGTCGTGGCTATGTTCATGGCCAGAGTGATTGAGAACACGAATGAGGCTGTCAACAAGCTCGATGGGGCAACAGTTGCAGAAACCTCTCAAGTGATCCAGGTGAGGTCTGATGAACCGGGCACATGGCAAGATGCCATCAAGTTCGTGGATGACCAGTTCGGCTTGGCTCCGACCACCCGGGAGGGTGGCCCTGCTCTGACTGGCAGTGTGGACATCTCCGAGGAAGTGGATGGCAACGACACGTACGAGTTCCAATGGCTGCTGGCAAAGGCCGACCAGGACCACCTCCAGTTTAACGACGTCCAGGTTGGCCTCCGTCTCTGGTACACGACCCACATTATAGCGCCTGAACGGTTCGAGTACTACGTCTTGGGGGATACAAATAGCGGCTACATACATGGTGCCACATGGTATGCGCAATCTTTCACTCCGGCTGCGGCTCACACCCTTACGCAGATCAAGCTTAAGATGCGGAAGTTCGCGGAGTGCACTGGAGATGTGCATGTCGACGTGTACGAAGCTGATGGTGCACACAAGCCCACAGGGGATTCCATCTCAACAGGCACCATCCCTATAGTAAACATAGAGGACACGGAAGATCCTGGCTCGTTTGTGACTTGCACGATGTCAAAGGTTGCCCTCACGGTTGACAAGGAGTATGTCATTGTCGTCAGCGAGCCAGAAGACGACATGAATGGCGTCTTCTGGCGATACGACGCAGACAGCTCATATCCTCGTGGCTTGTACCTATGGTCCAACGACGGCGGCGCTTCGTGGTCGCCCAACGCAGCACGTGACCTACTATTCGAAGAGTGGGGTACTTCTTTTTAGAGGAAGGTGAACCATGGCAGCTACAGTAGTAGTCGAAGAAGGAAACGGGTCCTCGCCCGTATGGACGCCTGTATCTGATATCCGGTTTTGCAGCCGGGACAGCTTCAATCCTGGGGTTGATAGCCCCATACCCATACCAGCGACAGGATTCAATTACTCCTATTGGAAATCATTGCGGTTGGCTTGGTCAGGCACGTTCACAGAGCTGTCCAATATCAAGGTGTTCAGCGACGGGGATATCCCGTGGCAACTGGGTACAGATGGAGGGCTTCGAGCTGGCAAGAAGGATACCGGGGATAACGGATGTCCTGAGACAGAGTATGAACAGAGCGGAGGAGCGCAGGGAATATCCGGCTATTCTATTGCCGATGGTGTGAACGGTCATGATTTCTACAAGGGTGAGAGCACGCCAACGGCTAACCTCTCAGATTACATAGAGGAGAGCCCTTACATAATAGACACAGGGCCGTATGGCCCAGAGGACGACGCCTTCTCGAAGCACCTTGTGGTGCAGGTCAGGGTTGCCCCTGATGCTATCGCGGGGCAGAAGCCAAGTGAACTGATCCGATGGATGTGGGATGAAATCTAGCGATTGGCAGTGGGTAGCGGAGTTACGGTCGGGAGAATTCATACGTCAGTTCGACGGTGCACAGGAGAGGCCATTCTCGTCCGTGGATCTGAATCAGGTGGTGGCTCTGAGTTGGGAATCGCCAACTGACCGAGTCCGGTTGGTATGGCCTGGTAGCGATGCTGTGATTCGCCGTAGGCATTGCCTGGTGGCTGGGAAGGAAGAGGTATCGTTTGTGCTTGGCATTCGGAGCCTGGGGGTTGTCGTGGAAATCACTGACTCGGAGATGGAGATTCGGAGGTCTGAATGAAGATCGAAGACATCTCCATCGTACGCCGCCGTCATCGGGATGGACTACATCAGAAACCGAATGTCGTTGGTACAGCAATCGGGAGGAAGACTACTGGTGGTCGCCAAACTGGTGAGACTGGCGTCGTCGTGTTTGTGCAAAGGAAACGACAGAGCCGTGAACTGTCGCCTGAAGATATGATACCATCCAGGATTGATGGGGTAGTGACTGATGTCAGGGAGGCCACGTTCCGTGCTCGGTGGAGCTCCACGGCAAAGCACAGACCAGCCCCGGGTGGCGTGAGCATCGGCCACCAGGCAATTACGGCTGGGACATTGGGTGGGAAGGTCCTCGACCTGGTCACTGGGCGTAGGGCACTGCTATCTAATAACCACATCCTGGCGAATTGCAACGACTGCTACCCAGGCGATGCAATACTACAGCCTGGCCCCTATGATTACGGCACTATGGCGGATAGGATTGGTTACCTTGAACGGTACGTGCCTATCTGGTTTGACGGGCGGCCTAACGTCGTAGACGCGGCGATCGCATTGCCACTCTATGATGCGTACCTCGATGATGACATATACGGCCTGGGTGAGCCAGGTAGCCCCGTTGAGGCAGAGATTGAGATGCAGCTTTGGAAGCGCGGTCGCACGACCGGGCTATCATTCCTAACGGTGTCGTTCCTGGATGCGGACATCTGGGTAAACTACGGTGTAATGAGACAGGCATGGTTTGAGCAGCAGGTTATTGCAGAGGGGGCGCTAGGATCGTTGCTAGGCGGGGATTCAGGGTCCATCTTAATGGAGCGCGACACGTGTCGACCAGTCGCGCTTGCTTTTGCAGGTAACGTGGGGGGGACTATGGCTGTGGCTAACCCGATCGGCCAGGTACTATCGGATCTGGACCTGGAATTCCCCGTGATTCTCCACAGGGCGAGGCTGTATCTATCCTATGCCCTTGAGCTGACTTCGGTATATCATTCGCCAATCGAGCGGCAAGTTACCAGCGTCGAGAGCCCTGACAAGGTGTGGATCAAGAACACGGGCAGCGGCAGGGGGACTCTATTTCACAAAGGTGGGACATATCAGCTCAGCCACACTGGCGTCCATAAGGACGGTTCGTGGGGCTACGTGAGATTCTCCGTTCTGTCATCATCGGATGGTGTTTCGTGGGACGGCACGATAGTGAGCGAGGAATTCGTCGGTTCACAGGAGGTGCAGCCGTTTGGCTCAGGGATCGTGGTTGATTCCGATTTGGTGAGGCACGCCCTGTTCCACGGTCATAATGGGGTACTGTATTACTACAGAGATAGCGGTAGTGGTTGGGACCTTGTGGATTGGGTTAGCAGTGAAGACTCCGCGCCAGTCGCCATCACGATACGGGCGGACGATATAATCGTCGCCGTCACAATGTCCGGCAAACAGGGAAGCGACGACAACCCACGGGTTCTCAGCCGGTATCCGGCTTCAGAAGACTGGCAGATCAAATCCATCGGACCTCTTAGGTCAGATTGGGCTTGCTTAGATGTCAGTGCTATTGACAATACCGCGTATGCCATTTGCCTAACCCATACCGGCCTAGTCAGGCTCTCCAGGATGGGACAATCCAGCGCTGGTATATACAGTACGTTTTTGGAAGATGCTGACGAAGCACTGTCAGTTTCTCTCTTGGCATTGTCCGCGGGCACCCACAGCCACGGAGAGCTCTATAATGGAGGGGAATGGATGGCCCTCGCTGCGGCACGTAGGGGATCGACCTATTATGTTATCCAGGTATCTGGCACAGTTGACACTTCAGGGGATGTTTCAGAGAGCTCGATCCTGGTGGAAAGCGAGCATCCGGTTCTCGATGTATCGCTGTCTAGAGATCAGCTTGGAAGGTTGCACTACGTGTGGTTGCAGGATGTTGATGGTGTGAAGTATGCCTGGCACAAGTATAAGGAGCCGAGCGGTGACTGGGCCACCAAGGTCCGGTTGTTTGGCGACCAGGTCGATCGAGTTTCGCTCCTACACCATCTCGGAGATGAGGCGGATGGGTTCTACATAGCATGCCAGAAGGGCGAAGAGGCTATCACCTTCGGGCAATCTGATGACTTCATCCCCGAGGGAGCTGTAGCTGCCGATGTTAGGCTCAAGACCACCAACCAAGGGACCATGGCTACCACTGGGAAGGTGGTTGAACGGCTAGTCGATGCAATTGGTACTGACGCTATACTGAGGGGGCGCACTGTCACCCTTGATACGGTGCTGACCGATAGTACGCCTGCTGGCGTCGCTGCTTTGGGGGGAGGAACCTTGAGTATGGGCAACTTGTTAGTCATTTTGGCGACCAGTGGTCAGGAGCCAAAAGAAGCTTTGCCTCTGGATGACTTCTCGGTCGATGTATTCAGAGTTACCAAGGCCGATCTAGCCAAGGTGCACTTGGTTGCAGGGGCTCCGATGAGCCTTGAAATAGGTGGGGGTCAGTATGGCTACCTGATGGGGGAACACGATCTCTCAACCTATTACTACTCGGCAGTAGTCACGTATAGTGGCAGCGTGAGTCTCGACCGAGTGGTATGGCATGTGTTGTTTGATGCTGATGTCTCCAGCCGCGTATCTCAAGGTCCTGGGGCAATTTCCTGGACTGCCCCCCAGGTCGTAGATCAGGAGACCGGGCTGCCTATCGCTGATGCAGCTTGTTGGATTACGACTGATGAGGCTGGTTTGAATGTGATAGCTGGCACGCTGACCGCTGATGCCTTTGGCTTTGTGACATTCCGGCTTCAGCCGGGGAAGTACTGGTTCTGGGCGCACAAGAACGGGTATAACATCACGAGCCCGACCGAGGTAGAGGTGAGCTAGGTCGTTTGGTGAACAGGCGGAGCACGGCGCAGTGGATCAGATGCAGGCTCACCCAGACTATGAAGATGGACAGGAGCAAGCCGAGCGGAGAATCTGGGGTGATGCACATGCCGGCATACAGTGGGCCGCTGAGCACTTTCCCGGCGACGCTGTCTGCGCTGAACGTGAAGATAGGGGCCATGCCGATAACAATGGGTACGCTGAGCACGAGAAGAAGGAGGCTCCCGAACCAGGTGAGGGTTCTCCAGAAGTAGATGAGGCTGCGAAGGGGCTGCATGCTGTGACGATAGCAGCGTGTAGGTGCCTTGTCAAGGAGTGAGCTGGCAGCGACGGTTGCCAGGGAGGTAGACATGGCTGAGGGTCCGATTGGCGAGCACAATACCATTGACGACCACATACGGGACATCGTGAGGACAGAGGTCAGGAGCCAGCTCAACATGATGTGCTATTTGGTCATTGAGAGGATCGGGGAACTGAGGGAGGCTGGTTACTTCTCGCTCAGTAACGAGGCTGGTTTCTTCTCGCCCGGAAGTAAAGAGGCACAAGATGGCAACGATAGCTGAGCTGGTGACTTACCAGATAGGTACAACCGAGAACGACATGACGCAGGAAGGGGCGACGATCGACTACGCCGCGCTCAAGGCCAATGCGATCAGCCGGGCCAAAGTTGACCTGTACTACGGCAGCACGATCCCCGATGAAGGGGATATGTCTGAACTGGAGAAGTACTACCTGGCCGACTGCGCCGTGGTGTTCATCATCGACTCAGCGATCGACTGGTACAAGAGCATGGCCCGGCTGTCAGACACCAAAGAAGGGGCCACGATCTCATGGTACGACCGCGTTGACACGCTTGAGCGGATGCGGCGGACGTTGCTGGCCAGGATTCGCAAGGTTGAAGAGACCGTAAAGCAGGTTGCTTCCGGCACCAGTGTTGGTGCTCATGTTGGGCTCCCTCTGGCCCAAGCGCAGTCGGAGGAACGTGACAAGGTGACACCGGACCCGCACCAGATTGCAAGGCTGCTGTATGGTGACTACGCCATCGTAGGGACGTCAGTCCCGCTGCCTGTGTACCCTGAGAGGCCTGGCGAATGAGCTACCTCGCTGAGTACGTAGCCAAGGCCGTCTATTCCCTGCTGCAAGGGGGGATAGAGGCGGCGCTGGCAGCGGTTGCCAGCCGGTGGGAGAGCGACCCTGTTGATCTGGGATCGGTCCAGAACTGGCAGTTCGGCCATAGCCCGACTGTCTTGGAGCGCAAGAAGGCTGAGTTCCCCATAGTGTCAGTTATCCCGGGGCCCAGCATGCCGCAGGAGACGTCCGACCAATGGGTATTACCTTCGGCGCTGTATGAGGTCTACGTTGACCTGTTCATGGCTGAGGATACCGAGGAGAAGGTGACCAAGAAGCTGCTGAGATACTGTGAGGCGGCTATGGACATCTTCGAGGCAAGTGAGGAGATCCCCAACGGGGGGATGCAGGCAGCCCTTCCGGCTGTGGATCCGTCCGAGGTGAGCCGACAGCACGTCGAGGGCATGAACATTGAGTACTTCACGCAGTGGGCCCGGGTGAGCCTGGTGATCGAGCGATGATAGCCAGCTTTTATGTGGACACAAAACAGGCCATGAGCGTGTTGAGGAAGTCGCGGCTGGAGACCAAGGCCATGCTTCAGGAGTTCGTCGGGAGTGAGAGTGGCGAGCTTCTGGGCTTATTGAAGGAATATGCGCCGAAGAAGACTGGCAAGTTTGCTGCCGGGCTGAGGCGGCATAGGAGCCCAGCGTCGATGGGGCAGAACAGGGCACAGATCGACATTGTGGCTGGTGGAACTCATGGGTTCCTGGGGAAACTGATTACTCGGGGCACCAAGCCACACGTGATCCGGTCAAGCAGGCCGATGCCGATTTCCTACGAGGGTGAAGCGTGCAGGTTTGCCTACACGGTGAACCATCCGGGGACCAAGGCCAACGACTTTGTGCAAAGGGCCATGCGTGGGATCAACAGGCGGCTGGGGGTCCGGGCGCAGAGTAGGGTGCGACGGCTGTCAATGGTCAGGAGTTGACAAAGTGGGTGTGATGTAGTAGCTTTCTGACAGGAGTCGTCCGCGCATCGCGGGATAGCTACGGAGACTGGCGAAAGCCAGTCTCCTTTCTTTTAAGGCCGGAGGAGGTGTGAGGTGGCTGATCTTTTTGATTCCGTAGTTGACGAATCCAAGGTGTACAAGGGGGCCGGCCGTGTGGTATACGGCCTGGCAACCGATGATGGTGGGCCCAGTTTCCCGACCAAGATCGAAGACGTGATCGATCCGAGCACGTTTGTTCTGGCTTCGGGATGGACGGACATTGGCGCCACTACCCGTGATGGGGTCAAGGTAACCCGGACGGTGGAGATGGAGGAAGGCGTTGAGACCGACCAGTTGGCCGCGTCGATCCTGAAGGGCTATCCCAAGAAGTGGGAAGGCCAGGCGTCTTTCACGTGGCTGCATACCGACGTGGACTCCCTGAAGATCGCCTTCGAGGCCGACGATCCTTCTGCGGTGGCAGGCAGCGAAGGTGACCAGAAGGAGCTCAAGTTCGGTTCGCCCACGTCCCTGACTGAGCGCCAGTTGTGCGTCATTCAGCGGCACAGCCGCACAAACAAGTACCGGATGGTTGCTCTGCGCCGGGTGATCAAGAGTGCTGAGGAGATTGAGCTGGCCTTCCAGTCTGAGGATGCGACCAAGGTGGCCATGTCCTTTGACCTGCTAGCGGACACGGAGCAGGCTGTGGGAGAGAACTTCGGCAGCGTGTTCGAGATGACATCGGCGGTCTAGGAAGAGGTGGAGGATGGACGTTGAAGCGATCGTTGCTGACATGGATAAGCCGCGAGTCAAGGACGTGCTCCGGCTGACGCGGTTCGTGGCCAGTAAGCTGGAGAGTCTCACCGTTGAGCTTGATGACCTGAAGGACTCCAAGAGTGCAGGCTTTGCCCTGGTGAAGTCCCTGCTGAACGACCTCGAAGAGGACGACCTGGTGGAGCTGGGGAAGATACTCTTGGGGGATGCTGGCAGTGAGTTGACCGCTGAGGACCTGGACTTCGGGTGGCTGTCTGAGGCGCTGGCTGTCTGGGCCGAGAAGGTTGACCTGCCGAGAATAGTAAAAAACGCAAAGAGGGTGGCAGCGGCAGTGCGGTAGCCGCTGGCCGCCCAAGACAAGAGGCTCTGGCCGCCTGCCAAGCCCTTGAGGGGCTGATACTGGAAGGGTGCCGCCGATTGGGGCAGACCTACCACTGGGGCAGGGACGAGAGCCTGTCTCTGTATCTGGAGGAGTTCGTTGAGAGCATAGAGGCGGCGCTGAGGGATCGCTATCACGAGATGGTGGTGACGCTCAGTGCTGTTGAGGCTGGGGTAGCGAGGTCGCTTTCCAGGCTGTTCTCTAAGAAGAGTCTGCCCCAGCTACCGTCCTGGGAGGAGTTCAGGGAGGGGCAGAACCGGGACGAGTTCGATGAGGAGCTATGGTGGCTTCAGGTAGGTGGTGCGGAAGATGGTGGGAACCAATCCTAGCGTCCTCGTTCGATTTCTGAGTGATGTCAGCGGCCTCATGGGTGGCATCAGCCAGGCCGAGACTGGCCTGGCTGGCTTCGCGTCCAAGGTGCAGGCCATCGGTGCCACACTGACCAGTGCTGGGACCAAGCTGAGTCTCTTTACCACGGTGCCGATTTTAGGGCTCGGTGCCGCTGCGACCAAATCTGCCGTCGACTTCGACAAGTCGATGCGCTTCATCAACACCATCGCTCACAAGACCGGGGACGAGTATGAGCAGATGGTGCGTGAGGTCAAGCAGCTTTCTGTCGAGGTTCCTCAGAGCGCCACGACGCTGGCCATGGCCGTCTACAACATCATGTCGGCCGGCTTCGCCGACTTCGAAGACGCCATGATACTGGCCCGGCAATCGGCCAAGATGGCCGTGGCCGGCATGACCGAGGCTGACATTGCTGCCAAGGCGCTCACTGGTGTGATGAATGCCTATGGCTTCGCTATGGAGGAAGCTGAGCATGTTGCTGACGTGCTGTTCAAGGGCGTTGAGCGTGGCGTGTACACGTTCGAGCAACTGTCAGGGACTCTGGGCAATGTGATCGCTCTGGCTGCACAGAGCAATATCTCGCTGGAAGAGCTGACCGCTGCGTTTGAGTCGATCACCAAGGCGGGGCTCGACGTGCGTAAGGCGTCGCTGGGCTTGAACTACGTGTTCATGAGCCTCATTAGACGGACTGAGCAGCAGAATAAGGCTGTGGCGCTTCTAAGCAAGGTGAGTGGGATTGACCTTGTCAGTTCGTTCTCTGCTGCTGGGCTCGAAGCCAAGGGACTGATTGGTGTAATGACCGAGGTCCTTGATGCCATTGATGCCGCTGGGGTCAGTGTCGAGAAGCTCAAGGACATCACCGAGGAAGAGTACGAGGCTATGGCTGAAGCCTCTATCGGCACTGGCGACATGATGGAATCGATCACACGGCTGTTCCCGAGCATCCTGGCGTTGCGTTCTGTGTTCTCTCTGGTGCGCGGGGACATGGTGAGCTTCCGGGGAGACATGGAGGCCACGGCCAACGCTGGTGGGGCTATGGGCAAAGCCTTCGATGCTGCGATGGAAGCCACATCCATGCAGTTCGAGCTGTTCAAGAGCCGGCTCACGAAGATGCTGATTGCCTTTGGGGACCAGTTCTTGCCAGCGATCAACGAGGGCATGGAACGGCTCGGGAAGCTGTTTGACAGGATATCTGAGCTGGATGAGGGGACGAAGAACCTGATTATCAAGGTTGCTGGGCTCACTGCGGCTGCCGGGCCCGGGATGATTGTTGCTGGGCAAGCGACCATGGCCCTGGGTGGGTTGTTGGGCTTGGTAAGTAAGCTCGGGACCGGGCTGTGGGGTCTCAGTTCCGGGTTCATGACCGCTGTGACCAGTGCCAGTGCCCTGTTGGGGTTCCTCAAGATGATCGGTGGCCGGTTACTGATGGTAGCCGGGCCCATTGGACTGATTCTGTTCCTTGTGGCTGCGCTGGTAGGGAATATCCAGGACCTGGAGGGTGGCGTTGGCGGGTTCATTGGGAACCTGAAGGCTACTCTGGAGAAGCTGGTCAAGCAGATCATGGACATCCTGTCCAAGGTGCTTGCCGCCTTGCAGCCGGTGTTCGATGTGGCGGCGGATATCCTGGACATGATCTTGGGCCCGCTCATTGACTTCATAAAGGCGGTGGTGGGTGTACTAACTGGCATTCTGAATGCAATTTTGCCGCCGCTAATGGAGCTCCTGAAGGCTATAGCCGATGTACTGGCGATGATCGTCAGGGCCATCTTGCCTGTAATAGTGGCGATCCTGAAGCCGCTGGGTGACATCATCACCAAGCTGGCTACCGGTGTGCTGGCACCGATGCTGGAAAGCATGACCGAATTGGTTGGGATTCTGGGGGAATTGATCGGCGAGATCCTCGGAGTGCTGACAGGATTACTCCTGAAGCTGATAGACCCGCTGATGGAGCTTGTGGATGCCATCCTGGGCCCGTTGGTGAAGCTGTTCCAGGCCTGGTTGGACATCGCCCTGCCATTGATGGAGCTAGGGCTGGTGCCGCTCAAGACTGCTTTGTTCCTGTTGGAGCCGCCGCTGAACCTGGTGATCACTCTGATAGAGCACATCGTCAAGGCGTTCACGTGGCTGGTGGACAAGATACTGGGCCCGGTCACGGATGCTATCAGTTGGGTAGTGGACAAGGTTGGCGGGTTCTTCAGCAAGCTGGCTGACTGGCTGCCGTTCTCCCCGGCCAAGAAGGGGCCGCTGAGTAAGCCGGTGCACTGGAGCTATATCACTGAGGGCCTGGCGCCGACCCTGGTCAAGGCCGAGCATGACATTGCCGGGTTCAACGCGGCCAATCTGGAACAGATACCGCTGGATGAGGACCTGCCCGGCAGGTTCGCTGAGCTGAACAAGCTGATGGATTCCGCTGAGGGGAAGATCGAGTCCCTGGTAAAGGGGTTCAGGCGGCTGGGTGATGTAGTGGCGGGCCCGGTGATGACGTCCCTGGAGAAGGCAGAGGTCGTCGTTGCTGGTGTAGCGGACAAGGTGACCAGCGCCCTTGCGGCGATTCCGACCGAGATCCGCAAGGGGATTGAGGGTACGCTTGGGGCTGCGGTGGAGATGATACGGGTGTCAGTTGACTGGAGTGCCTTTGCACAGGGGCTGAACGACGCGCTGGCAGCGGTTGAGGAGCGAATAACTGCGGTGGCACGGTCTATCAAGGAGTCGTTAAGTGACGCGCTCAATGTGGAGCCATTGGTCCAGACGATGCAGGCTGCGACCGTGACACCAGGTGTCCGGGTACCCGTAGCGGTGCAAACAGAGGGCACTGCGAGTACCGGGGAAGCAATTGCAGGGCCGCTGGGGCACCTTGCTGTGGTTGCTCTGGACGAAGATGCTTATCGCTTCCTGGAGCAGCGGCTTGAGAGTCACAGGACATTTGAGCAGAAGAGGCGGGGGCAGTAATGGTCATATACGGAATCAGGGCCAGGGGCGGTGCCAACTGCTACAAGCTTGGGATATCCGGCTCAGAGAAAGTGCTGAGCATGCACAACAGGGAAGTCAAGGAAGCGCGGATGCTTCTGTGTTCACAAACGCGGGTGGGCAGTGGGGCTCTTGTCAGGGATGTAATCGATGAGAAGCGTACCTGGAATATCTCGTTCCGGGCCCTGCCTGAGCGGGATGAAATGACCGTGGATGGTGGGATGGGGGGCAAGAGCTTGAGAGAGCTTCTGACTGCCAGTTTAGAGAATGCCCTGGTGTTCCAGAGACCGACAGAGGATGGGCTTCTGTTGAGCTACAACGTGATGTTCGACCCCGGCAGCTATGAGGAGACAGTAGTGTCCCGCAGAGGGACCAACTGGAAGTATGACGTGAAGTTCACCCTGGTGGAGATATGATCAGCGTAAGCGAGGGCTTCAAGGCCGCAGTTGAGGCGTCTATCAGGCAATGGCGGACCCGGGTCTTGCTCCAGTTGTCAGGGCTTGAATTGGAGGCGCCAACGTTCTTCGGCTTTTCACAGGACCCGGCATGTCCAGCGTCGCAATTGGGAAACGGCGTCACGGTGCCGTCCAAGACGTTCGCCTTCGCTGGGGAACGGTGCTACCCGGCCGATGATTTGTACCCGCTTGATAGCTCCTACGAGTGCGGCTTCTGGGGGTGTATACAGGCTGATGGTGATGGCAATGTTGACTGGGACGTGTTCACGGTTACCTACGACGATGATTCGATACCCAGGGTCAAGCAACTGAAGATGTACTTCGATGAGTGGCTGGGGTATGCCGTTGATTTCCAGATTTTGTGGAAGCCCCTGGGGGGCTCGCTGGAGCTACTGCTGTCGGTGGAAGGCAATGACCAGTTGACCTGGGAGCACGAGTTGGACAGCCACATTGAGCCCAAGCAGTTCAACGTCTGGATCAGCAAGATATCGAGACCGCATGAGTTCTTCAGGTGTTTGGAGTTCGAGGCTGGCTGGATAGAGGATGTCAGTGACAGAGTGATTGAATGGGACTGCCGGAAGGAGCGGTACTTCACGTCCGAGGACACGCTGCTGCCAAATGCCTCAGCGAACTACTTGAATCTGAGCCTGGAGAACACTGACGGGGTGTTCTACCAGAAGAATAGTGAATCGCCTTACTACGATTGTCTGAGGGCCAACCAGAAGGTGTGGGTGTACCTGCCGTTGAAAGTCAGTGGGGACTGGGAAGAAGTGCCCGTAGGTGTCTTCTACACCACGTCCTGGAAGTCCAAGCGAACTGACCTGAAGACGCGGATTACTCTGCTTGACAGAGCGAAGATCCTTATGCAATCCCAGTTCACGATTTCCGAGGTATTCC
>Ga0180432_10005833_pt1 | contig 16220 bp, 14 predicted proteins | sample SS_ome_10_FD_132414 | JGI IMG/M metagenome (GOLD analysis project Ga0180432, IMG submission 132414) | Hypersaline lake sediment archaeal communities from the Salton Sea, California, USA - SS_1_MS_2 metaG | ecosystem: Environmental > Aquatic > Non-marine Saline and Alkaline > Hypersaline >... | reverse complement strand
AGTGATGTGCACCACCTCGAAATCCCCTCCAAGATCAGGATATTCATTTTTGAAGGTATGATAACAATGAGGCGATGAAACGAGAACTTTTTTCACATCATACCTTTTAAAAGCCTCAATATTGGCCTGTGCAAGACTTTGGAAAAGATCCTCTTCACCTACCTTGCGCACGCTTTCTCCACAACAATTTTCCTCTGGCCCCAAAATGCCAAAATCAACTCCGGCTTTTTGTAATATGCCTACAGTAGCCAGGGCTATTCTTTGGGCTCTTCGGTCATAGGCGGGAGTGCAACACGGATAATAAAGAAGTTCGGTGCCTGGCGTGAAGGTCTTCACCCCACAATCCTTGGCCCAATACGCCCTCTTCTCCTTAGCCTCTCCCCACGGGTTACCCATGGTTCTGAGGCTCCCTATTGCACCCTTAAGGGCCTTGGGTATTATTCCCCACTGAGTCCCTATTCGGCGCATGGCCGTAAAGATATCTATGATATTCACCCCGCGCGGGCATCGTTCTACACACATGCCACATGTGGCACAAAGCCATACATCATCGCCCTCAAGCTCGAGCAGGCCAATCTGAGACTCGTGAATGAGCCTTCGAATGAGAAAGTCACGCACGAGATTCCATGGGCAGGTAGCAGTACAGAGACCGCATTGGTAACAGGATTTAAGGGCATCACCCCCAGCCTCTATTATAGCCTCTGCTGCCTCATTCAGTGGGTTTACGATATCCATGGTCTTTCTATTCCTTTTCCCTGCCGCACACCTCACCCTTTCTCCATGGTGTTTGGGCCTTTTTTTCGAATTTCGTCCACCATTTCATGCACTGTATCCCGAAAGACAGCACCCTCACTCGCACTGATCCAGCGCAGCCAGACTCGATCCTCATCAATCCCCATTTGATGTAAGACAGCCTTCAGGGCCTCCACACGGCGCATAGCCTTATAGTTACCTTTTTGGTAATGGCACTCTCCAGGATGACAGCCACCGACAAGTACTCCATCCGCCCCGGTAACCAGTGCTTTAAGAATGTACACAGGATCAATAGAGCCGCTGCACATGACTCGGATTATTCTCACATTCGGTGGATAATGAAAGCGTGAAGTCCCAGCTAAGTCAGCACCTCTATAGGAGCACCAATTACAGAAAAAAGCTACAATCCGCGGCTCAAATTCTGCTATCTGATCATTAATATGTGCGTTTTCTTTTTTCTTACCCATTGTTTGTATTGCTGGAATTGTAAATGGACAAGGGTGCCGTTTTTATTCACCGCCCGCTCACTTCGCTCTCTTGAGGCGCAAAGGACACAGAGTTGATTTTTATTTCGTATTTTCCTCTGAGAGGAAGGAAAATACGAATCAACAAGCCCTTCAGGCAACAATAACCTTTGAACTGAAAAAAAGAGTATGCCCTTTATAAGAATTCCCCTCTCAGGAATTCTGATAAAATGATCTTAACTCTGCGAACTCAGCGGCTCTGCGGTGTGTTTTTTGGAAAAGAGTGATATTCGAGCTATAATGTAACTATAATTCATTGTCAATATAAATAGGTGACTACATAGGTTGTCGGGTTTCCCAGTAAATCAGGACTCACTGTTGACATTGTATAGCTTGATTTTTCCTTTGCCAGGTGAAGAAATATGGTATAAAGGTGCCACATTGCGTGCATACAAAAGAAAGGAGATAACAATGGCGAAACCAAAGGTCGTTTTTTATGGGTGTGCTTCCTGCGGCGGATGTGAGAAAGCAGTAATCGACCTTGAGGAAGATTTGCTGAACCTATTGGATGCTATGGATATTGTTCTATGGCCATTAATCTTTGATTCTACGATGAATGACATTGCAGCTTTAAAAGACGGTGAGATAACGGTGAGCTTTATCAATGGAGCAGTAAGGATGAGTGATCAGGAGGAAATGGTGAAGATTCTAAGGCAGAAATCTCAGATCATAGTCGCCTTTGGCTCTTGTGCTCATATGGGAGGGATACCAGGGCTGGGAAATTTCTATACAAAGGATACGATTTTCCAAAGGGTTTATAAGGAAGGTGTGAGTGTAGAGAATCCAGACAACATTGCCCCCCAGGAACAGATAACCTGTGATAGCGGTAAACTCACTCTCCCGGAGTTTTACGATACAGTAAAGGCCTTGGACCAGGTCATTCATGTTGATTACTACCTTCCCGGATGTCCCCCACCACCCGATCTAATACTCAATGGGATACAAGATATCCTTAAGGGAGAACTGCCGGAAAAGGGGGCGGTGCTTGCCCCTGATAAATGTCTGTGTGATATCTGCCCAAGGGCAGAGGAAAGAGGCGAGGGAATAGCAATAGAAGAAATAAAACGACCACACGAAATCAAATTAAGCCCCTGGAAGTGTTTTCTTGAGCAGGGAATAATCTGCCTTGGTCCAGCTACCCGAGCAGGATGTGGAGAACGATGCATTCGGGCCAATATGCCATGCAGGGGTTGTATGGGCCCTGTAAAAGGGACAATAGACCAGGGAACAAAGGCCTTTTCCATGATTGCATCCATTTTGGGACTTGAGAAAGAAGAAGAAATGACAGAAGAAGAGGTTAAACGATTAATTAATGATATCGTAGACCCGGCAGGGACATTTTACAAATTTAGCATGCCCGCCTCTCTCCTTAAAAGGAGAAAGATGGAATAGGAGATCAGAATGAAAAAGATAACCGTAGAGAATATAACCAGAATCGAAGGGCATGGAAAAATAGAGATATTCCTTGATCAGGAAGGAGAGGTTGAAAGGGCCTACTATCAAATCCCCAGGCTTCGTGGTTTCGAGAAGTTCTGTGAAGGAAGAGCTGCAGAGGAGATGCCTCGAATAACCCCAAGGATCTGTGGAGGATGTTCAACAGCTCACCACCTGGCATCAACTAAGACCCTTGATGACCTTTTCAAGGTTGAGCCGCCCTCAACAGCTCGAAAGATACGTGAGTTGATGTACATTGCCTCTATTGCAGAGTATCATTTATTTCATTTCTTTTTCCTCGGCGGCCCAGATCTTATTGTTGGCCAGAGCACACCTGTCAAAGAAAGGAATATTACCGGTGCTATTGCCACAATTGGCATGGAAGCCAGAGGAAAGCTCGTTGAGATACGGAAAAGGCTAAGAGGCGTTATAGAGGCAATAGGAGGAAGGGTGATTCACCCTGTTTGTGGCCTGCCCGGAGGCGTATCAAAACCTGTCACTGAGGAGGAAAGAAAGGCCTTTATAAAGGCGGCTGAAAACTTGGTGGAATTTACTGTATTTGTTGCATTTGATCTTTGGGAGAATACGGTACTCAAAAACAAGGAATCTCTCGACCTTATTACCGGAGATATCTATAAACATAAAACGTATTATATAGGGCTGGTGGATGAGGCGAACAAACTAAACTTCTACGATGGGCGCATACGGGTCGTTGACCCGGACGGCAAAGAGTTTGCCACATTTACAGCGCAGGAATATCCTGATCATATACGACAACATGTTGAGCCATGGACCTATATACGATTCTCGTATCTCAAGAATCCGGGCTGGAAGGGATTTGTTGATGGTGAAGAGAGCGGTGTTTTTAGAACAGGGTCACTGGCCCGGCTAAACGCAGCTGATGGAATGGCGACACCACTGGCCCAAGAATACTATGATAAGATGTATGAGACGTTGGGTGGAAAACCGGCACACAATACCCTTGCCTTCCACTGGGCTCGGCTCATTGAGATACTGTATATCTCTGAGCGAATGCTCGAGCTTGTTGGCGACCCTGAACTTACCTCCCCTGAGGTGATAGAACTCCCCACCGAAACAACGGCAAAAGGTACAGGAGTTGTAGAGGCTCCGGAAGGGACCGTCTTCCATCGCTATGAAACTGATGAGAAAGGCATTGTCACAGGGGTTAATATAATTTCACCTACGCAAAATAATGCAGCCGCCCTGTGTATGTCTATCGAAAAAGCAGCTCAATCACTCATACACAAAGGCGATGCGTCTGATGAGGTTGTTAACGTGATTGAGATGGCAGTCAGAGCCTATGGCCCCTGTGATGCCTGAACAGACTTTTTTTCAGGTATTAACCAGCAAGTAAGGCCTTACATTTTTCAATCAATGGAGGAAGGACCTGTCGATAATCGGCCACGACTCCTAAATCAGCGACCTTAAACATACCGGAATCGGAATCCTTGTTTATTGCTACTATGAGCTTTGACTCTGAGCAACCAGCCATATGTTGTGATGCACCGCGTATCCCGACAGCAATATACAGATCAGGCTTTACCGTTTTGCCTGAATCCCCGATCACCATGCTTGTTGTGGGTACCCACCCTTCATCATAGGGAACCGTTGTTGTACCGACAGCACCACCCAATAGGGTGGCAAAATCTCGTAACAACTGAAAGCCCTCAGCATCCCCAATGCCTCCTCCACCTGAAACGATCACCTTTGCATCTTCGAGCTGTATCCCTTCCATCTCCTCTTTTGTGGTACTCACCAACGTGGACTTTATAACCGCTTCATCGATTTCTACTTTAATGGATTCGATTTCGCCTTTCCTTGAAGTATCGGGTTCAAGCGGTGCCATTGCCCGTGGTTTAATAGTTGCCAGCTGCTGTTGTGAATTTTTTGATTTTACCTCCGCAAAGGCCATGCCACCGTAAACCGACCGGGTTTGAACCAACAATTTACTATCCGGATCTATATCAAGTTTATTGCAGTTCATAAGGGGAAAGCATCCCAATCGAAACGCTACCCTGGCAGCTACATCACATCCCATCGTTGTGTGCCCTAATAAGATAACAGGCGATCCTAAGTACTGACATGCCTGGGTAATTGCAGTCGTGAAGCTATCAGGGTTATACTCAGCAAGCAAGGGATCGTCTACCAAATAGACCGTATCCGCCCCATACATAAAAGCTTCTTGGTCGCTGTCTTGAATACCGCTTCCTATGATGAGTGCCCCTAAGGTTCCGTTTAGTTTCTCGGACAGGCTTTTCCCTATGCCCAGCAATTCCTTGGTAATCGCTGATATTTTACCCTTCTCCTGTTCTCCACAGATGAGCACTGCACACTTTTGAGCCATTCGACACCTCCTTTATTTATATCACTCCGGCTGCCCTTAGTTTGGTTGCAAGATTTCCTGCGGCCTCTTCAGGGGTTTCGCCGCCAATGATTTCACATTCTCTTTCTCTCTGGGGAATAGACAAACTCAATAATTCAGATCCCTCGGCATTCGCTCCAATAAGTGAAGGATCAGCATTGATATCTTGATTTGTCCACACTGGGATTTCCTTACGCACTGCAGTTACAATACCCATTCCGGTGGGGAGGCGAGGCAAACCGACCTCATTGCTCACGGTTACCACTGCGGGAAGGGAGACCTCAAATACCTGATGGCCGTCCGGGATTACCCGCTCAACTTTAACCATGTTGTTATCTAGTGCTTCAATATTTTTTGCCAATGTAATAAGGGGTAAATTGAGTCTCTCTGCTATGACAGGGCCGACTATGCCCATGCTCGAATCCGCTGCCTCTCTCCCACACACGATAAGGTCAAAGGCATCAAGTTTTTGTATTGCCTGGGCCAAGAGGTAGGCCGTAGCAAGGCTATCTGAACCCAAAACCGCTTCATCACTCAGCATAACTCCCTCATCAGCCCCCATGGCCAAAGCGCGCCTGACTGCCTCTTTGGACTCAGGAGGCCCTACTGTTATTGCTGTTATCGTACCTCCATGACTTTCCTTGACTCGCAGCGCGGCCTCAACTGCTTGTGCATCATAGGGATTTAATACCGGTGGTACTCCCTCTGGGGGAAGCACCTGATTGTCTTTCACCTTAAACTTTTCTGTCGGCATCTCAGGATCTATGACTTGCTTAACGCACACCACTATATTCATTGTTCCTTCCTCCTTGCCATATTCACATCGTCTGTGATCGGTTCTGGGTTCATGGTTATTCTATATATCGGGAAACCGAATAACCTGTTTATTTACGCAAAAGCAGACATTTCAAGAAGTCGCTGCCCAATAGTCAACTGATGAATTTGTGCTGTCCCTCCCAGTATCGTAGCTACTATCGCATCTTGATAGTGATGCCCTACAGGATAGTCATCAACAGTGCCAAAGGAGCCATGGATCTTAATAGCCTCCGAGGCTACCCAGAGTGCAGTTTCCGTAGAAAAATACTTGGCGTAAGACATCTCTTTAATATGCCTCATCCCTCGGCTTTTCATATCTGCCACACGATAGGTAAGCCATCTCGCAGCCTCAATCTTTGTCGCCATATCAGCAATTACCCCCTGTATCAACTGATGGCCACCTATGGGCTTTCCAAACTGGACTCGCTCCTTGGCATACTTTATAGACGAGTCAAGACAGCTCTGAGCCACGCCGATACAACCAGCGGCTAAAAAAAGACGAGCCGTATCAATGCCTCGCAGGGCATCCCTTAAAGCACGCCCTGTCTCTCCAACCTTATTCTCTTGGGGTACCTCCACATCGGTGAACCGCAAGTTGCCCTCACTCCCACCTCGCCAGCCTATCTTTCCTTTGAGATGGGTGCTCGTGAAACCCGGTGTACCCCTCTCAACGATAAAAGTAGCAAGCCCTCGAAGACCTTGGGTTTTATCTGTCTGTGAAATGACCAAGATTACGTCACCTATCTCGCCATTGGTTATAAAAATCTTGTTGCCATTGATGATCCATCGGTCTCCCTTTTGTACGGCAGTAGTCTCAATCCTGGACGAATCACTTCCGGCATTCGGTTCAACGACAGCACCGACCAGAATCGAATCACCACTGCACACTGAGGGTAGATATTTCTTCTTCTGCTCTTCGCTACCGGCATCCAGAAGGTTCGTTCCCGGCTGTATAGGTCCGCTTGTTGCCGCCTGTGTTACAGCCAGGCTCGCCCAGCAAAGCTGCTCCCAAATAATAGCCGATGTAAGATAATCAAGGCCCAACCCTCCATATTCTGTAGGCAAATGTGGGGCCAGGAGCCCTTGTGATGCGAGTTTTTTTACGATTCCTCGGTCAAATTTGTCCTCACGAACATTTTCCTTGAGGGTTGGCAAAATCTCCCGTTCGGCAAACTTTCGGGCCATATCCTGAAACATTTTCTGTTCTTCATTCAGCTCAAAGTCCATACTTTATGCCTCCAAGGTTAGTGTTATTGCCGCCAATTTACGCCTTTTGGACAAGTTCGACAAGGATGCCGTGAGTCCCCTTGGGGTGAAGGAAGGCACTTAATCCCTCAGCACCTGGTGCCGGTTTACTAAGAGTATCAATGCCTTTCGCCTTCAGTGAATCAATTTCTGCATTGATATCATCTACCTCATAGCAGATATGTTGAATGCCCTCGCCACGCTTTTCCAAGAATTTAGCTATGGGTCCCTCATTACCAATAGGCTCCAGAAGCTCGACAGTAGCATTCTCTAACTCCACCAGGCTCGCCCTGACCGTTCCTCCTCCTCCTACCATTGGCTCAGACGACTCAAGCCCAAACACTGATCGATAAAACTCCCTGGCTTGTGCAAGGTCTTTCACTGCCACACCTAAATGGCTAATAGCTTTTAACATGAATCCCTCCTTGTGGTATTTTTATAGGTTGATAAATATATGAGAAACAAGGCTTATGTGTCAAGATTCTAAGGGTTTTCTTTTTGTCCTCTCTACGCTTTTTTCAATAGATAACATATTCCTTTTCCCCGTGCTATGTAGACCCATTTTTTGGCTTGACAAGAAATTTGTATACAGTATACAGATGGGAGTCAAGAAGTTATTTCCCGCACACAACACTTTTATATCTTGGCAAAGAAAAACCCTCACTCTCTAAAATAAGGATAGGAGAACATTTATGAACCAGGAAACGAAATTATACCCTTCATCATTTAATCCCTTATTCAACAAAGCCGATCGACCACTCCCAAAGGAAATAGCTGTCATCGGAGCAGGGACTATTGGGCCAGATATTGGATATTATATAAAGAATGCACTACCGGGTATTAAACTCTATCTCGTGGATGTTGTAGAAGAACCTCTCTCAAATGCGAAAAAGAGGTTTGCTGCTTACGTACAAAAGGCGCTGGATAGAAGGAAGATGAAAGAGGACCATGGTAAGGCAGTTTTAGATAATATCGTCTATACGATGGACTACAACGAGATTAAGAATTGTGATCTGGTTATAGAGGCTGCGACAGAAAACATTCTCTTAAAACAGAAAATTTTTGATACCATTGAGGATATTGTAGGTGAAGATGCTATCATTACCTCAAATACAAGCTCCATTCCTGCTGACAGGCTCTTTTTAAAAATGGGAAGGCCCGAAAGAACCGCTGTTACCCATTTCTTTTCGCCTGCGTGGCGGAGCCTGCCTGTAGAGGTTATTGCATGGGAAGGGGGAAGCCAGGAGATCATCGATTACCTAAACTGGTTTTTTGCTTCTACAGGGAAAGTTCCGATCATGACGGATAATGTCATTTGCTTCATGTTAAACAGAGTGTTTGTGAATTGGTGCAATGAAGCAGCATATTTACTTGACCAGGCATCTTCGAGCCAGATTGATAGTGTGGCAGAGGAATTTGTGGCTGCCGGACCTTTCTATGTATTAAATATGACAAACGGTAACCCTATCAACATTGAAACCAGCACCCTCCTGATGGAAGAAGGCGCCCATTATAGGCCGGCACCAATCTTAGGATCAGTTGACAGATGGCTTACCCATCGTCCCGGCAAACAAATGGAGATCCCTGAGGGTATAAAAAATACCATCAGAGACCGAATGCTTGGTATTCTCTTTTCCCAGTCGTTTGATATTATTGATAGAGGCATCGGAACAAAGGAAGACTTTAACCTTGGGTGTCAGCTTGCATTAGGCTTCAAGAAAGGGCCTCTGGATATCATGCGCGACTGTGGTGAAGCAGAGGTCGAGCGGATCATGAAAAAATTTCAGGAGGCGCGAGAAGGTTTTCCTCAAGCAACAAAACCTCTCTCCACCTATCATGATTTCAAACGTTATATCCTGGTAGATGAAGTAGATGGTGTTAAGATTTTAACTATCAGACGCCCACAGGCAATGAATGCCCTGAGCGATGAAATAAATGACGAGATATTAACGGTGCTCGAAGAGAATATAGATGATCCTGCTGTTACAGGATTTGTCATTACCGGATATGGAAATAATGCCTTTTCAGCAGGTGCAGATATCGGCAAATTCCCTCAGATCCTTGGAGACAAAGATGCATCAGTGCAGTATGCAAAGGATTGTGCCAAGGTACAATTATTCATGGACCGAATGGAAAAACCAATCGTCGCTGCTATAAATGGTATGGCCCTCGGTGGGGGATTCGAGGTGGCTATTCGGTGTCATAGTATGATAGCCACGAAAAATGCGAGATTCCAATTGCCAGAGATCACCCTTGGAATAATACCAGGAATTGGTGGAGCCATTGTCCCATATCGAAAATGGCCTCAGGGTGCCCATATATTTCATGAAATGATTTGCCTTGCAAGGCCTATCAACGCACAAGAGGCGGTCAATATGGGAATGGTTTCAAAAATCGTAGGTGATTATTCTGAGTTGATAAGGGAATCAGTCAAAGAGGTGAAAAACCTGCAGGGGAAAATAAAGAGGATTTCTGACGGATCCGTTAATATCCCTGATATAAAAATCCCTGATGAACCTATGTCCGGTAAATTAGCCTTAAGCAAAGAGGCTATATCTATAGCAGTGAAAACTATTCAGGATGGAGCCGCTGCTCATAGTTACATTGAGGCTCTTGAGATAGGATATAAAGGATCCGCCGAGGTTAACTGCACAGATGCAGCTAAAGAAGGAATCACAGCCTTCCTGGAAAAAAGAAGGCCGGAATATAAAAAATGATACAAAAGCACCTACGGCAGAGTCATTTGTGACAGTTTCATAAAACCCTATCATAGATTGTAAAAAATTTTTTTAACTGCAGTGATGGAAAAACAGGACATATACTCAAAGCCATTGGCTCCCTTTCCAATACGAAGTCTCAAGAGGGAAAACCTCAGCAACCAGGTCTTTGAACAGATGAAAGAAATGATTGTGAGGGGTGAAATTCCTGCTGGAAAACGCATGATAGAAAGCAAGATAGCTGAATCTATGGGTATCAGCAGGACGCCCGTGAGGGAAGCGGTACACAAACTGGAGGCCGAGGGTCTCCTTAATCATCTTCCTAAGGGAGGATATGAGGTAAGGGGACTGGATTTATCTGATATTGAAGAAACATTTGAAATACGGAGTATTTTAGAAAGTTTTGCTTCGTATCTGGCTGCCCAAAGATTTAGCAATGAAGAGATAGTGCCTCTAGAAGAAAAAATGGAGGAGTTCCAGAGATATCTTGATAACCACAATTTAAAGGACCTGGCAAGGGTAAATACTGAATTTCATGATCTTCTCTATGCCTTGAGCAAAAGCCCGAGATTGGTAAAGATGATACATAATTTAAGAGATGAGATCTATTTTTTAAGGAAAATTATATTGCACTCTGTGTATATGGCACATTTATCAAATAAGGATCACAAAGAGATAATCAAGGCAATAAAAAAAAGAGAGGCCAAAAAGGTTGAAAGGTTAGTGAGAGATCATATCTTGCGTGGTAAAAAATTTGTTATCAATGAGATTAAAAAAGGAACTTCATACGTGAAACAATAGTACGTTTGATAAAAAAAGCAAGAGGAGAGTAAATAATGCCTACCAAAAAAATTAGAATCCTTGTTGCAAAACCTGGACTTGACGGTCATGATAGAGGTGCAAAGGTTGTTGCCCATGCCCTGAGAGATGCAGGTATGGAGGTTATCTATTCGGGTCTGCATCAAACTGTTCCTTCTATCGTTAAGATGGCTATTGAAGAAAGTGTAGACATTATAGGCCTTTCCATCATGTCCGGTGCCCATATTCCTATTGCAAAGAAGATAATGGATTTGATTAAAAAGGAAAAATTAAGTAACATGATCGTTGTCATTGGCGGTGTAATACCAGCCAAAGATATTCCTACCCTTAAAAAAATCGGGGTTACAGGGATTTTCCCTGGTGGAACGCCCTTTAAAGAATCTATAGAATTTATCAAAGAACACGTACGAAATGAGTGATGTATTGACGTTGTTATTTCTTGAGGCCATTACACTTATTTCAAAAGAACTTCTAAAGAGGTTTTGTTTTAGACACTTCACAGAAATAAAACCTTAAAAACTCAAAATATTTTGACAAACATGCCAAACATTTCATACAGGAGGATAGATGGGAGTAGCCAAATATGTAAAAGATGAAAAAGACAGGATTGAGGATGTAATGCTTCAATCTGGAATCCATATAAAATCTCTGTATACAGGAGATGATTTAACAGGAATTGGGTTTGACTATACACAAGATCTTGGCAATCCTGGAGAGTATCCCTTTACACGAGGGATTCATCAATTGGGCTTCAGGAGCAGGGCATGGACCACCAGGCAATACTCCGGCTTTGGCACACCAAAAGAGACAAATGAGCGCTGGAAACTTTTAATCTCTCAAGGCCAAACCGGGCTTAATGTAGCATTCGATCTCCCCACACAAATGGGATATGACTCTGATGACCCCATGGCCGAAGGAGAGGTGGGCCGAGTTGGGATGGCAGTGGATTCTTTAAGGGATTTTGAGATTGCCTTTAAGGGCATTGCTCTGGACAAAATTGGCTCTGGTCTTACGATAAATGCTGTTGCCTCGATCATGGTTGCCATGTATCAAGCTGTGGCAGAAGTATATGGATTCTCTAAACAACAGGTAAGTGCGACTCCACAGAACGATATATTGAAGGAGATAGTCGGTAGGGGCGCCTGGATTTTTCCCGTGGAGCCAGCTGTTCGACTGATTGGTGATGTTATTGAGTACACGGTAAAGGAGATGCCAAGGGCAAATCCAGTCAGTGTTTGCGGGTACCATATACGGGAAGCGGGTGCTACTCCAGTACAAGAAATTGCATACGCTATACAGATTGCAAATGCATACATCGATAATGTTTTAGAGAGAGGACATGCTATTGATGACTTTGTTGGTAGATTTTCCTTTAATCTTGATGTATTCGGAAATCTTTGGGAACAGGTAGCAAAATTTAGAGCAGCAAGAAAGCTCTGGGCAAAAAATATTAAAGAACGGTATGGTGCAAAAAATGAAAAATCAATGTTTTTACGGGGTATATTTGGTGGCGGTGGAGGAGGTCTTACAAAGGAAGAGCCTGAAAACAATATTGTACGAAGTGCCTACTATGCCTTAGCTGCTGCCTTAAGCGGTGCTCAAACAATGGCTTTGTGTTCCTATGACGAGGCCTATACCATCCCTACCCCTCATTCCGCCCTGATTTCCTTGAGAACACTGCAACTCCTGATGGATGAAGTGGGCCTCAGGGATACGGTTGATCCCTTAGCAGGTTCATATTTCATCGAAACCCTTACCAAACAGATGGAAGAAAAGATTGTTGAGGAGATGGCCACGATTGATAAAATAGGGGGAATGGTGAAGGCAGTTTCTTCAGGATACATCCAGAAAGAAGTGGCCAGACAGGCGTATGAATTTGAAAAAGGCGTTCAGAGCGGAGAGTTAATAAAGATTGGTGTTAACAAATATACTGGAGGGGAAGAGGGAAAGGTTGAGCTTCACGAGTACAGCGATGAATCAGCAGTAGAGCAGATAAAAAGCATCAAAGAATTGAAAAAAACAAGAAATAATAAGGATGTTACTCGAACGCTGAGGGCATTAGAGAAGGCGACGAAGGATAAAGAAAATGTTATGCCATATCTCGTGGATTGCTGTAAGGCATATGCCACAGTTGGAGAGATGACTAACGTTTTTAGAGATATCTTTGGAGAATTTGCTGAGCCATCGATATTCTAGCATGAAAGGAAAGGAGGTGAAACTATTTACACTCTAAGGAAAGATGTAGAACACCCTTAACCAAATATGAGGAGGTATACAGCATGAAAAAGAATATTTTTTTAAGACTTGTTGGGCTCACAGTAATAGCATTGTTTATTGGTGGTCTCCTTCCAGTATCTTCCATGGCTGCCTCTATAAAATTAAATTATGCTAATTTTCCACCAGCACCTACCTTTCCCTGTGTGCAAATGGAGCGGTGGAAAAAAGAGGTTGAGAAAAGGACTGGTGGAAAAGTCGCTATCAAAACCTTTCCTGGGGGTACATTGCTTGGAGCTAAAAATATGATGGATGGGGTTATCGCAGGGCAGGCAGATATTGGGTGTTTGTGCATGGCCTATCAGCCAGGAAGATTTATAGTGACGAATGCTACTGCATTACCTGTCGGCTTTCCAAATGCAACAGTTGCAAGCTTATCTCTTTGGGATATATACAAAAAATATAAGCCAAAAGCATTTGCCAAGGTAAAAGTCCTTACTATGTTTACCTGTGCCCCTGCAAACATCTACGCCAAAAAACCAGTACGGAATTTGGAAGACCTTAAAGGCCTGGAACTTAGAGCCTCCGGAGGAGTTGCCCAGGCTTTGAAGGCATTGGGAGCCACCCCTGTCGGGATGCCCCAATCTGCAACCCCTGAAGCCCTTCAAAAGGGAGTGGTACAGGGTGCAGCATCTTCACTCGAGACACTTATGGATTTCAAATATGCAGAAATTTGTAAGTATGTAACGATATTTAATGGACCAGTATATCCCTTTGCCGTTGTAATGAACATGGATAAGTGGAACTCACTTCCAAAAGATGTGCAGGATGTTATGGATGGTTTAGGATTAGAACAGGCCTTCTGGACAGGTAACTACATGGATAAACATGTAATTAAATCAATTGAATGGTCAAAGAAAAATCACAATATTGAGATTACCACATTAACAAAAAAAGAGCTGGCTAGATGGAATAAAATGCTGAAGCCATTAATAGATACATGGATTACACAGGCCAAGGCTAAGGATTTGCCAGCAAGAGGTATTGTGGCGAGCATAAAGATAGCTAGAGACTATCATAGCCGATTTTAATGCTTCTCATTGAAACTCAAATAGTTGAGTGGTTGGGTGTGGTTACTTGCTCAACTGCTCAACTAACTTTCCTTATCTAACGTAAACATCACATGGAACTTTTGGATAAAATAAGCGTTATTTTGAATAGAATATTTATCTGGATCGCAGGATTTTTCCTAGTGGTGATGATCCTTTTAACATGTGCAAATATATTCCTACGACTTGTCTGGATTCCGGTGAAAGGCACATTCGAACTCATGGGATTTTTCGGGGCAATAGTTACTGCCCTCGCTCTCGGATATACACAGATTAAACGAGGTCATGTAGGAATTGATATCCTCGTAAATCAGTTCTCAAAAAAAACCCAGCGAATACTTACTGGTATAAATTATTTCATCTGTATGATCTTCTTTGCTCTTGCCGGCTGGCAGATAAGCAAGTGGGCCACAACATTATGGAAAACAGGAGAAGTCACAGAAACATTAAGAATTATCTTTTATCCTTTTACTTATGGAGTTGCCCTTGGTTGTATACTTCTTTCTTTTGTATTGCTTGTTGATTTTTTAAAAATGCTTATTCACGGAAAAAGAGCCTTATAAATGGACTTAGTGCTTATTGGAATAATTGGAATAGTTGTCCTTCTCCTCGTACTATTTTTCCTGGGAATGCCTGTTGGATTTGCCATGGCCATTGTTGGTTTCTGTGGGTTTTGCTATGTCGTGTCCTTTAAAGCAGGCCTCAATATGATAGGTACTGACGTGTGGTTTACCTTCTCCAAATATGGTCTGACTGTAATCCCACTTTTTGTCTTTATGGGCTACCTTGCCTTCAACGCAGGGATAGCAGAGAGACTCTATAATGCCGCCTATAAGTGGGTTGGTCATTGGCCGGGGGGATTGGCAATCGCCACAATTGGTGCCGATGAGCTTTTTGCCGCTATTTGTGGTTCTAATACAGCAACGGCAGCTACGATGGGTGCAGTTGCCCTGCCACAGATGAAAAAATATAACTATGACACGAGATTGAGCAGCGGTACTGTTGTCACTGGTGGTACCTTGGGCACGGTTATGCCTCCCAGTGTTGTCATCATTGTCATCGGCCTGCAAACAGAACAATCCATAGCAAAACTTTTTCTTGGTGGCATTCTGCCTGCCATCCTCCTGGGAATATTGTTTGTGCTTACTATCCTTATTCTTTGTCGTCTCAATCCCGATTTTGGCCCGCCCGGACCAAAGACAACCTTTAAGGAAAAGATAAAATCTCTTCCTGGAGTCATTGAAGCGATAGCTATATTCATATTGGTAATGGGTGGTTTGTTTATTGGCCTATTTACGCCTACCGAGGCTGGTGCAGTCGGTGTCTTTTGTACCTTTATTGTTGCTATTGCAACCCGTAAGGTGACCTGGAGCGGCCTTTTCAATTCTATTGTGGAAACGCTGAAGATATCGTGCATGGTGTTTATGCTTGTCACCGGAGCTATCATTTTTGGTCGCTTCCTGGCAGTAACAAGAATCCCCTTTTTAGTAGCAGATTTTGCCGCTTCACTTCCAGTGTCACCTTACGTAATTCTTGCATTCGTGCTCATGATCTACCTGATCGGTGGTTGTGTTATGGATGCCTTAGGGTTTCTGGTACTCACTATTCCCATCTTCTTTCCATTGGGAATTGCCCTTGGATTTGATCCACTGTGGTATTCTATTATTTTAACCATGGTGACGACATTAGGAGCAATTACCCCACCAGTAGGTGTGAATATATACGTTGTAAAGGCCTTGGCCCCGGAAATAGCACTTAGCAGGATTTTCAAAAGTGTTAGCTTTTTTTTAATGGCATGTATTGTCTCTATCATTATATTAATAATTTTCCCTCAAATTGTTTTAATCATACCAGAAATGCTCCACTAATAATATGAGCAATGAAGAAATGAAAGAGGTAAAAAAATCATGACGGCAACAAGCTTTATGCCAACTATTGCAACAGAGAAAGAGTTAAAAGACCTCCAATTGAAAGGCTTGCAATGGTCAGTAAATCATGCCTATCAAGGCTCCGATTTTTACAGAAAACTATTTGATCAAGCAAAAGTCAAACCAGATGACATTCACTCCTTGAATGATATCAGAAAGCTACCCTTTACCACATCTAAGGATTTACAGGATGGTTATCCATTTCCCCTGCGAGCAGTTCCCTTCAAAGACATTGTTCGCATTCATGCCTCATCTGGCACTACAGGCAAAAGAAAGGT
>Ga0180432_10005832_pt1 | contig 16222 bp, 14 predicted proteins | sample SS_ome_10_FD_132414 | JGI IMG/M metagenome (GOLD analysis project Ga0180432, IMG submission 132414) | Hypersaline lake sediment archaeal communities from the Salton Sea, California, USA - SS_1_MS_2 metaG | ecosystem: Environmental > Aquatic > Non-marine Saline and Alkaline > Hypersaline >... | reverse complement strand
AGAGCGAACATGGTAGTTCCCTTTCCTGTGACGTCTGATACCCACCCTTGTTCCGCGCTCATCAGAGCGCGGCATCCTTTCGCAATCAGAACGAACGCTTAACGTGTCCCGCGTGTCCACAATCCAAACACAGGACAATTATCCGAGAAAGCGAGGTCAGGGGCAAGGCAAAAAGCACGAGTGCCACTGCTGCTGGTTGACATAGGCTACGCCGGGCCGAGGACTTCCCGGAGCTTGTAGATGTCATGCGGGCCGGCGGCGAAGAAGGTCTGCATGCCGGCCGCGGCGGCCGGCACGAGGTCTATGGCCGGGCGGTCGCCGATAGACAGGCATTGCCTGGGCGGGACGCCGATCGCCTCGGCTGCGCGCCGGTAGATCTCCGGGTCGGGCTTGATGAGGCCCATGTCCTGGACCGTGAAGACATGGGGGAACAGGTCCTCGATGCCGATCGCGGCCAGGGTCCGGCGTGCCATTTCCATGCTGTTGTTCGTGACGACGGCGAGCGCGTAGCGTGGCTTCAGCTTGCGGAGGAAGGAGCGCAGGCGCTCGTCTTGATCGAGCGCATCTTCAGGTCGGAGGCGGGCGTCGCGCCAGCCGATCCAGTCGTCGAGGTCGAAGCCGAGCGCGGCCATGGTGCCCGTCGTCGTGGGCGGGTGGCCGAGCTGCTCCTGGAGATCGGCGCGCTTTGCGTTGAACCGTTCGCGCGCCTGCTTGCGGCCCAGGCCACGTCGCTCGGCGATGTAGCCGTCCACGGCCTCGACGTACTGCGCGTCGAGGGCGTCGCTCTCGTAGAGCGTGCCGTCCATGTCGAAGATCAGCGCGCGGATCGCGTCAGTCATTGACCTGTTCGCCCGGGGTTCGAGGCCCATACGATAGCACAGTCGGACGCGGCGTGCATGGCTGCGGACGAGCGGGTTCGGGCGGCGCAGACGGCTTCACGTCGGCGCCGAAAAAATGTGCTTGACAGCGACGCGATTGTCGGCGACAAATGCAGCAGAACTTATTGCTATGCCAAGAGTGGGTAGCAACCCGCTCTTTTGTATTTTTGTGCCGGAGAGGACACGAGTTATGAGCAGCGAGCTGCTCCAGGTGCTGGAGTACATAGAGCGTGAGAAGGGCATCTCGCGCGAGACGATCATTGCCGCGGTGGAGTCCTCGCTGATCAGCGCCTCGAAGAAGAGTCTTGGGACGAGCCACGACCTGAGCGTGACGATCGACCCGCAGACGGCCAAGATCAAGGTGTTCGCCAACCTGCGCGTCGTCGAGTCGGGCGCCGACGAGTTCGAGGAGATCAATCTCGCCGAGGCGCGGGCGCAGGACAAGAGCGTCAAGGTCGGCGACGTGATGCAGATGGAGGTGACGCCCGAGGACTTCGGTCGCATCGCCGCGCAGACGGCGCGGCAGGTCATCATCCAGAAGCTGCGCGAGGCCGAGAAGGACATCATCCTGGGCGAGTTCGCCGACAAGGTGGGGACGCTCGTGACGGGGATCGTCCGCCGCTATAGCCACGGCACGCTGATTGTGGAGATCGGCCGGGCCGAAGCCATCGTGCCGCTCAAGGAGCAGGTCCACGGCGAACGCTACCCGGTCGGCAGCCGGATCAGCGCAGTCATCATTGACGTGCGCGAAGGCCCGCGCGGCCCCGAGATCGTGCTGTCGCGCACGACGACGGAGCTGATCGTCAAGCTCTTCCAGCTCGAGATCCCGGAGATCGCCGAGGGGACGGTCGTCATCCAGAGCATCGCGCGCGAGCCCGGCCACCGCACCAAGGTCGCCGTCATGTCTACCGACGACCGGATTGACCCCGTCGGCGCGTGCGTGGGGATGCGGGGCTCGCGGGTCAAGAACATTGTGCGCGAGCTGAGCGGCGAGAAGATTGACATCATCCGCTGGCATTCCGACGTGCGCAACTACATCGAGGAGGCGCTCAGCCCGGCGCACATCAAGGACGTGGAGATCGACAAGGAGACCAAACGCGTCCGGGTGATCGTTCACGACGATCAGCTCTCGCTGGCGATCGGCAAGCGCGGCCAGAACGCGCGGCTCACCTCGAAGCTGACCGGGTGGCATGTAGACATCGTGAGCGTCGAGCAGCTCGAGGCCGAGAAGGCAGCGGTGATCAGCGAAGAGGTCATCGAGGTCTACGAGGAGGTCGAAGCCGGGGCCGAGGGCGAGGACGTCGAGTACGAGACCGTCACGATTTACGAAGACGTACCCGAGAGCGAAGAGGTCGCTGCCGGCGAAGAGGTCGCTTCCGACGAAGCTGCGCCTGAAGGGGAGGGCGACGAAGAGGCTGCCGAAGAGGCTGCCGAAGAGGCTGTCGACGAGGCTGCCGAAGAGCCGACCGAAACGGCAGCGCCCGAGGCGGAGGCGCCCGAGGCGGAGGCCCCCGAGGCGGAGGCCCCTGCTGTTGAGGAAGTCGCCGAACCGGAGGTTTCCGAAGCAGAGGTGCCTGCTGCTGGGGAAGTCGCCGAACCGGAGGCCGCCGAGGAAACGTCCGAGGACGAAGAGCAACCACGGACGACACCGAGCCCGGGCTCTGACAAGGGGGGCGAGGCCGGTGAGTAAGCGCAGCGCCACAACGGTCGCGAAGAGCCTTGGCATCACGCCGGCGGAGTTCATCAAGCACTGCCACGAGCTCGGTCACGAGATCAAGTCCACGACGGCGGCGCTCGACGAAAAGGTCGTGAACGAGCTCAGCGTTAAGGTGGCGATGAAGCTCGCCGGCGTGCCGGTGGGGGCCAAGATCATCCGCACGCCACAAAAAAGCAAGATCAAGAAGAAGCCGGCGAAGAAGAAACCGCCGAAGAAAGCCGCCAAGAAGGTGGCTAAGAAAAAGGTTGTGAAGAAGAAGGTGGCCACGAAGAAGGTGGTCACGAAGAAGGTGGCCACGAAGAAGGTGGTCACGAAGAAGGTGGTCACGAAGAAGGTTGCCGAGGAAGAGGCCGCCGTCGCCGTCGAGGAGCCCCTGGTGGAAGCGCCGGCCGAGGAAGTCGCGGCGCCGGTCGAGGCGCCCCCCGAAGCCGCACCGGATACAGAGCAGAAGCCGTCGGACGAGAGCCTTCTGGGTCCTGACGGCGAAGCGGTCGTCGTCAAGTGGCCTGAGAAGCCGCCGGAACCTCCCGCCAAGGAAGCGCCTCCCGCGGCCTCGGTCGTCGCCAAGGAGCAGCTTGAGTCCCTGGCGGCGCAACTGGGCGGCGAATCCACGGCGCCGCCCGCGCCCGCCGAGAAGGCCGCGAAGAAGAAGGTCATCAAGAAGATCATTCGGAAGGTGGTGCGCCGGCGGGTGCCATGGCCGAAGCGTCCGGCCGCCCCGGCGGCCGAGCGCCCGAAGGTCAAGGAGCCACCGCCGAAGAAGGTCGAGCCGGAGGTCACGCACGTCAAGATCGAGCAGCTCCCGACGGTCGGGGCGCTGGCGCGGATGTTCCACAAGAGTGTGGAGGCGTTGCGCGTGGTGCTCGATGACCTTGGCGTCGAGTCGCATCCGGACGCGGAGCTCGATGAAGATGCCATCGTGATCCTCGGCCAGGAGATGGGCATCGAGGTGGAGCTGGCGCTTCCCGAGCCGGAACCGGAGCATCTGGAGCCTCGGCCGCCGGTGGTGACCGTGATGGGGCACGTGGATCACGGCAAGACCTCGGTGCTCGACGCGATCCGCGATACGCAGGTCGTGGCCGGGGAGTCGGGCGGGATCACGCAGCACATCGGCGCGTCGAAGGTCGTGTTCAACGACCAGATCATCACGTTTATTGATACGCCGGGCCACGAGGCGTTCACCGCGATGCGGCAGCGCGGCGCGACGACGACCGACCTCGTTGTGCTGGTCGTGGCGGCCGACGACGGCGTGATGCCGCAGACGGTCGAGGCGATCAACCACGCCGGCACCGCGGGTGTACCGATCCTCGTGGCGGTCAACAAGACGGACCTGCCGGCGGCCGATCCGGACCGCGTCAAGCGCCAGCTCGGCGAGCGCGGGCTCATGCCGGAGGATTGGGGCGGCCAGACGATCATGTGCAACGTCTCGGCGCTCACCAAGGACGGTCTGGAGCATTTGCTGGAGATGATCCTGCTGCAGGCGGAGATCCTCGAGCTCCGGGCCAATCCGTTGCGCCGCGCCGAGGGGACCGTGATCGAGTCGAAGCTCGATGCGGGCCGCGGCGCCGTCGCCTCCGTGATCGTGCGCAACGGCACCCTCAGGGTCGGGGACTTCGTGGCGAGCGGCGAGTACTTCGGCAAGGTCAAGGCACTGGTAGACGATCGGGGCACGCTGGTCGCCGAGGCGGCGCCCTCGATTCCTGTGGAAGTTTTGGGCCTGAGCGGCTCCCCGCCCGCAGGGGCGGCGTTCCGCGTGTTTCGTAACGAGCGGCAGACGCGCCGCGCGGCCGAGGCGGTCAAGACCGCGAAACCCGCTCCGGCGGCGGAACGCCCGAGGCCCACCACACTCGAGGAACTCTTCGGCCTGCAGGCGGCCGGCGAGAAGAACGAGCTGAAGGTTATCATCAAGGCCGACGTCCAGGGCTCGGTCGAGGCGCTGGCGGGCAATTTCGAATCGCTCGCCACGGAGAAGGTGGGCTTGAGCGTCGTGCACTCCAACGTCGGCGACGTCAACGTCTCCGACGTGATGCTCGCGGCCGCTTCGGACGCCTCAATTATCGGGTTCCGTGTCAAGGCGGACGGCGACGCCGAGGAAGCGGCCAAACGCGACGGCGTGCCGATGTTCTTTTTCGAGGTCATCTACCGGGCGATCGAGGACATCCGGCAGGCGATGGAACGCCTGCTTGAACCGGAAATCCGGGAGGTCGAGATCGGCCTGGCGGAAGTGCGCCAGGTGTTCGAATCGTCCTCATTCGGCATGATTGCCGGGTGCTACGTGCGCGAGGGCCTCGTGCAGCGCAATGCCAAGGCGAAGCTCGAGCGCAACGACGAAGTGCTCTGGTCGGGCAACCTCGCGTCGCTGCGACGCTTCAAGGACGAGGTGCGCGAGGTTCAGACCGGCTACGAGTGCGGCATCCGTCTCGAGGGCTGGGGGGACATCGAAGTCGGCGACATAATCCGTATCTTTAAGCACGAGAAGGTGGCGCAGACGCTGTGAGCGCCCCTGAACCATGATTGTCGGCCTGCTCGAGTTGGCCCTGCGGATTCCCGAAGCCCAGAGCCTCAAAGACAAGCGCATGCTGATGCGCAGCCTCCGGGACCGGATTCGAAACAAGTTCAACGTCTCGGTCGCCGAAGTTGACGGCGGCGACGCGCTCCGGCACGGGGTGGTCGGCATCGCCCACGCCAGCAACGACCAAAGATTCTCGAACCAGGTGTTGTCGAAGATCGTGGACCTGGTCGAGAAGGAGCGCGGAATCGAGCTTGTTGATTACAGTCTCACGTTCCTCTAGCCGGCGAGCAGGAGAGGGTTTTCGGAGAGACATGGCTTCCGTCCGTTTGCACAAGGTCAGCGAGCTGTTCAAGCGCGAGATCAGCCAGATCATCCAGCGCGACCTCAGCAACCCGCGGGTGGGGTTCACGACGGTGACGCACGTGGAGATCTCGGCCGATCTCAAGCACGCCCTCGTACGTGTCAGCATCATGGGCGACGAGAAGCAGCGGCGGACGACGATGAACGAGCTCAACAAGGCGGCCGGGTTCATCCAGCACCTGCTCGGGCAGCGCGTGACGATTCGCACGATGCCCCGGTTGCAGTTCAAGCTGGACCGGAGCCTCGATGCCGTGTACCGCGTCGAGGAGCTGCTGACCGAAATCCACGATCGCGACGAGGCGCCGCCGGGGACGGAGGAGCCCCGAGAGGACGAATCGGCGCAGGCCAGGGACGGACCTGAGGGGTCCGAGGACGGATCGAGAGCATGAAGGAAGTCCCACGCCACCAGCCGGACACGGGTGCAACGTTGCGCCGGGAGGTGGTGGCCGCGTTTGAAGCGGGTGAGCGGTTTCTGCTCTTCACCCACGTGGATCCTGATCTCGATTGCGTAGGCTCGGGGCTGGCGCTCGCCGAGGCGCTGCACTCGCGCGGCAAGCAGGTGTGGCTCTGGTCGCCCTCGCCCTTGCCGGAGCAGTACAGCTTCCTGCCGGGGCCCGAGCGCGTCGCTACCGAGTATCCCGCCGGGGTGTCTTTCGATGTGGCCGTGGGGCTCGATACGGCAGCGCTCGATCGGGTGGGGAAGGCACCGCCGTTTACGCGCGCCGATTTCCCGGTGCTCGTCAACATTGACCATCACGAATCGAACACGCGGTTCGGTACGATCAACTGGGTTGACGCGACCGCCTCGTCCGTGGGTGAGATGCTCTACGGGCTCTTCGAGGCGTGGGGGGTCGAGGTGACCCGCGAGATGGCCGTGTGCCTGTACGCCTCGATCGTGACCGACACGGGCGGGTTTTCGTTCACCAATACGACGCCCCGGGCGCTGCGGGTGGCCGCCTCGCTCGTCGAGCGGGGGGCGGAGCCGTTCGCGCTCTGGCGGCACGTGTTCGGCTCGTGGCCGGCGCGGCGCCAGGCGTTGCTCGGCCGGGCGCTGGGAACGCTTCGCGTGTGGCACGACGGGAGGCTCGCAACCATGCGGGTGACGCAGACGATGCTTGCGGAGGCCGGCGCAGTGATGGAGGACACGGAGCGCTTCGTGCAGTACGCGCGCAGCGTGCGCGGGGTGGAGGTCGCCGCCATCCTGCGCGAGCAGCCGGGCGGGCGCAGCGTGCGCGTCGGTCTGCGCTCGAACACTCCGGCGATGCACGTCGGGCGGATCGCGGCGGGCCTCGGCGGCGGCGGGCACCCGAACGCGGCGGGCTGCACGGTCGAAGGCGGGCTCGACGAGGTGGAGGGCACGATCGTGACACTCATCGGACAGGCGCTCGATGTCGACGCCACGGGAGGAGGCGCGTGAACGGATTCCTTGTCATTGATAAGCCCGCGGGCATCACGTCGCACGACGTCGTGGACCGGGCGCGACGCATCCTCGGTATCCGCAAGATTGGGCACCTCGGCACGCTCGACCCCATCGGCGTGGGCGTGCTCGTGCTCGCCGTGGGCAAGGCGACCAAGGCGGTGCGCTACTTTGTGGACGACGACAAGGAATATACGACGACGGTGCGGCTGGGCACGATCACGGACACGCAGGACCTGGACGGCACGCTCCTCGAGCAGCGGCCGGTCAACGTGACCATCGAGGAGTTCGAGCGGGCGCTCGACCGCTTCCGGGGGGACATCGAGCAGATCCCGCCCATGGTGTCGGCCAAGAAGGTCGGCGGCAAACGCCTCTACAAGCTGCACCGCCAGGGGATCGAGGTCAAGCGCGAGCCCAAGCCGGTGCGAATCTACGAGATTGATCTGCGTGAATTCGCGCCGCCGGAGGCGACGTTCCACGTCCGGTGCTCGAAGGGCACATACATCCGCACGCTGTGCGCCGACATCGGCGAGGTGCTCGGCTGCGGCGGGGCGATGGCATGGCTGCGGCGGACGAAATCCGGGTTCTTCTCGATCGAGGACGCCGTCACGCTCGAGGCGCTCGAGCAACTGAGCACGGACGAGATCTACACCCTGCTCATGCCGACCGATCGTGCGATTCGGAAACAGGGAGTGCGGCCCTAGATGAGAATCATTCATGGCTTGCGCACAATGGAGCCGCTGGCTGGCGCGCCGGCCGTGGTCACGATCGGCACGTTCGACGGCCTTCACCTGGGCCACCAGGCGATCCTCAGGCGGGTGGTCGAGTTGGCGGGCCTCCATGGCGGGTTGAGCGCGGTCGTTACCTTCGACCCTCACCCGCGCGCAGTGCTGGGTCGTCACGAGGAAGGGCTGCTGCTGACGTCCCCGGCGCACAAGCTCCAACTCATTGAGGCGCAAGGCATTGACGTGTGCGTGGAGGTGCGCTTCGACCGCTCGTTTGCCGAGATCGAGGCGGGGAGATTCGTCGAAGAGCTCCTTGCCGTGAAGTTCCGGCTGGCCGCGATGGTTGTGGGGGCCACGAACCGGTTCGGAAAAAATGCTTCCGGTGATGCACGGTTTCTGCAACAATGGGGCCGGCGCCTCGGTTTCGACGTTGAGGTGATCGAGCCGGTGCGGATTGACGGCGTGGTCGTCAACAGCACCGTGGTGCGTACGCTCGTGCAGGGGGGCGAGCTCGAGCAGGCAGCCGCGTTTCTCGGCCGGCCGTTCTCGCTGCTCGGGACCGCCGTGCACGGGGCGACGCGCGGCCGGAGGATCGGGTATCCGACGGCCAACATCGATCCGCACAACGAGGTGGTGCCGCCGAGCGGTGTATATGCCGTTCGTGTTCGGTTGGGCGAGCGCGTGCTCGGCGGCGTGCTGAACATCGGGTTCCGGCCGACGTTCGAGGACCCGAACGAGGTTTCGCGGGCCGTTGAGGTCCATGTGTTTGACTTCAACGAGGAAGTGTACGGCCGCGACCTCGAAGTGATCTTTATCAGGAAGCTCCGCGAGGAGATTCGGTTCGATAGCGTCGCGCTGCTGCGCGAGCAGATCCGCCGCGACGAGCTCGAGGCCCGCCGCCTTCTGGCGCGGGGGGCGCCGGGAGCGAACGAGGCGAGCGGGCGGACGGACGAGCGCAGACGGCGCGCAGAGCCTTAGACTACGGCTGACGATTTCGCCGACGTCAGGGGACGAAGAGACCCATCCGTGGTTTAGGGGGATTGAAGGACACACCGTGAAACGGAGAGGTGACGGTTGTGCTGAACAAGGCGAGAAAAGCCGAGATCATGAAGGAGTTCGGCCTCCATGGCCGCGACAGCGGTTCGTCGGACGTGCAAGTCGCGCTGCTGACGGAACGCATCAATGATGTCACCGAGCATTTGCAGACGCACAAGAAGGACCACCACAGCCGGCGCGGCTTGCTCAAGCTGGTTGGGCGGCGGCGCAGACTTCTCGATTATCTGCACGAGACCGATCCGGAACGTTACCAAGCCTTGATTAAACGGCTCAACCTGCGCAAGTAGCCGGGTGCCGGGCCGACTTACCTGATGTGATGTAAGAGGGAGAATCTGAGTTGAACGCGACAGTACAAAGAGTCAGTGTGCCCGTCGGGAGCAAGGAGCTGATTATCGAGACGGGCAAGATGGGCCGACAGGCCAACGGCGCTGTGACGGTCCAGTGCGGCGACACGATCGTGTTTGCCGCCGCCACCATGGCGGAGCCGCGCGCGGGGATCGACTTCTTTCCCCTGACCGTGGACTACCGTGAGATCACGAGCGCCGCGGGGCGGTTCCCCGGCGGCTACATCAAGCGCGAAGGCCGTCCCACCGAGAAAGAGGTCCTCACGTGCCGCCTGACGGACCGGCCGCTGAGGCCGCTGTTCCCGAAGGGGTTCTTCAACGAAGTGCAGGTGATCATCCACGTCATCAGCGCGGACGATCAGAACGACCCCGACGTGCTCGCCATCGTGGGCGCCTCGGCGGCGCTGGCCGTCTCCGACATCCCATTCAACGGGCCGGTCGCGGGCGTCCGCGTGGGGCTGCGCGACGGTGAGTTGATCGTGAACCCGGACATCGAGAGCTCCAATAACCTCGAGCTCGAGATGGTGCTTGCGGGGACGGCCGAGGCCGTGACGATGGTCGAAGGTGGGGCGGCGGTCGTGAGCGAGGCCAAGCTGCTCGAGGCGATCAGCTTCGGCCACGAGCAGGTGCGCAGCATCATCCGCGGCATCGAGGAGCTCCAGCGCGCGGCCGGCAAGCCGAAGATCGAGGCGGAGCTCATCGTCGTCTCCGACGAGCTGCTTGGGAAGGTCCAGGACATCATGGGGCCCGACCTGCTCGACCGCCTCACCATCAAGGAGAAGGCGGCGCGGAGCGACGCGCTGGGCGAACTGCACGAGAAGGTGCGCGAGGCCTTGCTCCCGGACCTGCCCGAGGGTCAGAAGCCGCCCGAGGACGCACCCACCCCCAAGCAGGTCAGCCTCGCTATCAAGGAGGTGGAGAAGAACCTCCTCCGGAGGCTCGTGCTCGACGAAGGCAGGCGGATTGACGGCCGCGGCCTCGACGAAGTGCGGCCGATCTCGGTCGAGGTCGGCATCATGCCGCGTGCCCACGGCTCGGCGCTGTTCGCCCGGGGCGAGACCCAGGCGCTCGCGCTCGCAACCCTCGGGGGCGAGTCCGACGAGCAGCGCTCCGACACGCTCGTGGGCGAAGAGAGTAAGAAGTTCATGCTCCACTACAACTTCCCGCCGTTCTGCACCGGCGAGTGCAAGCCGATCCGCGGGCCCAGCCGGCGCGACGTCGGCCACGGCCACCTGGCCGAGCGGGCGATCAAGGCCGTGCTGCCCGACGAGGAGACGTTTCCCTACACGGTGCGGCTGGTGTCCGAGATCCTCGAGTCGAACGGCTCGTCGTCCATGGCGAGCGTGTGCGGGGGGTCGCTGGCGCTCATGGATGCCGGAGTCCCCACCAAGGCTCCGGTGGCGGGCGTCGCGATGGGACTGGTCCTCGAGGACAGCAAGGTTCGCGTGCTCACGGACATCCTCGGGACCGAGGACGCCCTGGGCGATATGGACTTCAAGCTCGCCGGCACGGCCGAGGGGATCACGGCGTTCCAGATGGATATGAAGATCGCCGGGATCAGCAACGAGGTGCTCGGCGAGGCGATGGAGCGCGCGAAGGCGGGCCGCTTGCACATTCTCGGGAAGATGAACGAGGCGATCAGCGCGCCCCGCGACGACCTGTCGCCGTACGCGCCGCGGATCACTCAGATCATGATCAACCCGGAGAGGATCGGCACGGTGATCGGCCCCGGCGGCAAGGTCATCCGCCAGATCACCAGCACGCTCGACGTGCAGATCGACATTGAAGACACCGGCAAGGTCAGCATCCTGTCGAACAACGCGGAGCGGGCCCAGAAGGCGGTCAAGTGGATCGAGGACCTCACCGCGGAGGTCGAGGTCGGCAAGATTTACCGGGGCACCGTCACGCGCATCATCGAGATCGGTGCGTTCGTCGAAGTGCTCCCGGGCCAGGAAGGCATGGTGCCCATCTCGGCGCTCGCCGACCACTACGTCGAGCGCGTCGAGGACGAGGTCCGTGTCGGCGACGAGATCATGGTCAAGGTCACTGAAGTGGACGACCGGGGCCGCGTCAACCTGAGCCGGCGCGCTGTGCTGAATCCCGACGCGCCCGAGCGCCCCAGGCGCCCTTCGGGTGACCGCGGCGGGCGGGACCGCGGAGGCCGAGATCGCGACCGTGGCGGCCGAGATCGGGGCGGACGAGACCGCGACCGCGGCGGGCGTGACCGTGACCGCGGCGGCCGGCGCGATGGGCCGCCCCGGGGCGGCCGCCGCTGAGCAAAACCTTCCGAACATCAGCGGAGGAGGAACGGCCCATGAGACGAGCAGTCTTATGGGCTTTTCTTGTTGTGTGTGCCGTGGCGCTTGGGCCCGGGTGCGGGCCGCGCCGCGGCGACGACGAGAAGAGCCTGTCAGCAAAGGACGTGATCGTATGGGGCCGCGGCTCCGACTCGAAGGGCCTCGACCCGGCCAAGGAGGAGGACGGCGAGTCGCTCAAGGTGTGCGACAACATCTACGACGGGCTCGTCCGGTACGTCGGAGAACGGTTCGAGGTCGGGCCCGCGCTCGCGGTGCGCTGGGACATCTCCGACGACGGGCTCGAGTACACCTTCCACCTGCGCTCCAATGTGCGGTTCCACGACGGGACGCCCTTCGACAGCGCGGCTGTCGTGTTCCATTTCCGCCGCCAGTTCGACAAGACGCACCCGTTCTACGGCGTCGGCGGGCCGAACAAGTACTGGAACGCGATGGACATGGACAGCATCGTCGAGAGCGTGGACGCCCCCGACGCGGCGACCGTGCGGTTCCGGCTCAAGGAGTCTTGCGGCGTGTTCCTTCAGTACCTCACGATGCACTTCGCCTACATCCCGAGCCCGACTGCGATCCGCAAGTACGGCGAACAATACGGCAAGCCGGTCAGCGTGCCTGCGGGCACCGGGCCGTTCAAGTTCCGGGACTGGGACAAGGGCGTGCGGATCGTGCTGGAGGCGAACGCCGACTACTGGGGCGAGAAGCCCAAGATCAAGCGCGTGATCTATCGCCCGTTCCCCGATCCCACGGCCCGGCTCCTGTCGCTCAGGAGCGGCGAACTCGATGGGATGCAGTTCCCTGAGCTCGACGTTCTGCAGGGAATGAAAGAGGATGCGAACATCACGCAGATCCGTAAGCCGGCGCTCAACATCGCTTACCTGGCAATGAACTGCTCGAAGAAACCGTTTGACGACGTGCGGGTCCGTCAGGCGGTCGCGTACGCGATTGACAAGAAGGTGATCGTCGAGGCGCTGTACGGCGGCATCGGCCAGGTGGCCAAGAACCCGATCCCGCCCGGGATGCCCGGCTACAACAACGACATCGAGGATTATCCCTGCGACCCGCAGAAGGCGCGCGGGCTCCTCGCCGCGGCCGGCTACCCCAACGGCTTCGAGACGGACTTCTGGTACATGAGCAACTCGCGCCCCTACATCATCAACCCGAAAGAGGTGGCGCTACTCATCCAGTCGGACCTGCGCAAGGTCGGCATCAGGGCAAAGGCTGAGACCATCGAGTGGGGCGCGTACCTCGACTACGTCGGCAAAGGCAAGCACTCGATGGCCTTGCTCGGCTGGAGCGCCGACATCGCCGATGCCGACAACTTCTTCGGGCCGCTGCTGAGCATCCCGGCCTCGCAGCCGCCGCACGCGCAGAACATCGCGTTCTACCGGAGCGAGCCGCTGCAGAAGATCATCGAGGAGGCGCGCGCGGCAACGAACCAGTACCGCCGCGTGGAGCTGTACCGCGACGCGTGCCGGATCGTGCACGACGACGCGCCGTGGGTGCCGCTGGTGCACACGAGCCAGGTGGTGCTCGTGCGCAGCAACGTGCACGGGATCAAGGTCCCCGTCATCACCAAGATCATCTTCAACACCGCCTGGAAGGATTGACCCGGCCGATGCAGGTCGAGACGTTCGCGTTGGGCGAACTGCAGGCGAATGCCTATCTGGTCCTCGGAAACGGGACCAATCTGATCATTGATCCCGGCGGCGACCCGACACGGCTGGCTGCACGCATCGAGAGGATCGGGACCGCGCCGGCTGCTATCCTTCTGACGCATGGCCATTGGGACCACGTCGCCGGGGTGGGGGAGCTCAAGGACCGCTTCGACGCGCCGATCTATCTGCACGAGGCGGACAGGTTCCTCTACGAGCACGTGCCAGCGCAGGCCGAGTACTTCGGCTTTCGCGCCGGGCCCCAACCGCCGGTGGATCGCGTGGTCAGCGACGGACAGGTGATCGAGGCCGGGCCGCTGCGGTTCGAGGTGCTCCATACGCCGGGCCACACTCCTGGCGGCGTCTGTTACAGAATTGGCGACGTGGTGTTTGTCGGCGACACGATCTTCGCCGGCGGCATCGGGCGATGCGATCTGCCGGGCGGCTCGTACGAGCAGCTCATCGGCAGCATCCGCCGGAAGATCCTCACCCTCGAGGACGCGGTCACCCTCTACCCCGGTCACGGCCCGCCTACCACCGTCGACGCGGAACGCACGTCCAACCCCTTCCTGCAATAGGGCCCGGGCCGGGAGGCCCGGCGCGCCAGCCGCGCAGCGGCGACGGAACCTAGCCCGGGGCACAAGCCCCGGGGATGCTGTGCCGGCAAGGGACGTTGAGCCCCGAAGGGGCGACGGACGCCATCTTCTGTCGCCCCTTCGGGGCTCTGATGGGTGTCGGCCGCCTCTTGTCCTGGCCCTTACGGACCAGGCTAGGATCCGTCGCGCCTTCGGCGCTAGGGGACTGCCCGTCGTTGGCGGGAATTGGGGTCCGTCCCGAGGTGGGCACGCTCCGCGCGACAGCCGCGACAGCCGCGACGCGGCAGGTCGGTGCCGATCTGTGAGGATCTGCGGTCGGTTCTCTTCGCTTACCGCCGCTTCCTGCCCAGGGCGCGTTTCATTTCGAGGGCGGCGTCGCGGGCCTTGATGTCCTCGCGCTTGTCGTGAAGCAGCTTGCCCTTGCCGAGGCCGATCTCGACCTTGGCGCGGCCGCGTTTGAAATACATGCGCGTGGCGACGAGGGTGAAGCCGCGCTCGGCCGTCTTGCCGAGCAGGCGCTTGATCTCCTGCCGGTGCAACAAGAGCTTGCGCGGGCGGGTGGGATCGTGGTTGTAGATGTTGCCGTGCTCGTAGGGGCTGATGTGGCAGTTGTACATCCAGATCTCGCCGTCCACGACCTTGGCGTAGGCGTCGCGCAGTTGGGCCTTGCCGGCGCGCAGCGACTTGACCTCCGTGCCCGTGAGCGCGATGCCCGCCTCATGGGTCTCGGCGATGTGGTAGTTGCGCCGCGCCTGCTTGTTGGTCGCGATCGGCTTGATCGCGATCGGCTTCATATGATCATCCTGCTTTGCCATGCCGTCATTATAGCAGGAACCGGCCCTGGCGGGGCGTCGTATGCCTAAAGTTGTAGAATCCGGGGCCGTTCTATATAGTGGCACCGGCGCCGGGGCGGCGCCGGAACAGGCGTGATCGGCCTCTGCGAGAGGAGCTTGGCGTGATCATTTCCCGGACCCCGTTTCGCGTCTCGTTTGCGGGCGGCGGCACCGACCTGCGTGCGTTCTACCAGCACGAGCCGGGCGCGGTGACCTCCACGACCATCGACAAGTACATGTACATCACGGTGAACGAGCGGTTCGACCACACGGTGCGGGTGAGCTACTCGAAGACCGAGATCGTCGAGACGGCCCAAGACGTCCACCACCCGCTCGTGCGCGAGGCGCTCAAGAAGGCCGGCATCCTCAACGGGATCGAGGTGACCTCGATCTCGGACATCCCGGCCGGCACCGGCTTCGGATCCTCGTCGAGCTTCACCGTGGGGCTGCTCAACGCGCTCTACGCCTACACCGCCACGTACGCGCCGCCCGAGCGCCTGGCCGCGGAGGCGTGCGAGATCGAGATCGAGATCGTCGGCGAGCCGATCGGCAAGCAGGACCAGTACATCGCCGCCTACGGCGGACTCCAGCACATCCGGTTCAATCCGGACGAGAGCGTCTTCGTGGACCCCGTCGTGTGCAGCAAGGAGCGCAAGCGCGTGCTCAGTTCCAGGCTGATGCTCTTGTACACGGGCATCACCCGGTCGGCGAGCGAGATCCTCACCGAGCAGCGCAAGGAGACGGGCAATAAGCTCGACTACCTCCGCACAATGCGCGACCTCGCAGGCGAGATCCGACGCGTGCTCCAGGAAGGCCGGCGCCTGGACGAGTTCGGCGACCTGCTGCACGAGGGCTGGATGCTCAAACGCGAGCTGGCCAGCGGCATCACGAACGAGCTGGTGGATAGCGCTTACGAGAGCGCGCGCGGCGCCGGCGCCATCGGCGGCAAGCTCCTCGGCGCGGGCGGCGGCGGTTTCCTGCTCCTGTACGTGCCGCAGGACCGGCGCGGCGAGGTCGGCCGGTCCCTTTCTCACCTGCGCGAGATCCCCTTCGAGCTCGAGCCCCAGGGCACCAAGATCGTCCACGTCTCGTAGCAGCCCGTGGTGAACGTGCCGAATGACAATAAGCGGAGTCCCCACAGGGGACGGCGTCGTGTAGCCACAGGCGTCAACCTGTGGGAAGCGATAGCAGGGCGAGCGAAGCCCCCGCAGGGGGCGGCATCCGGTCTCCTGCCGTCGAGGATGTTATCTGTCGCCCCCTGCGGGGGCTCTTTGGATCCACGTCCTCATGATCCACGGGCTGACGGGCCTGTTGAAAAAGCCCGCCTTTGCTCTTCGCAGCTTTGTCCCGAAGGGGCGCCATAGAATAGCCCAGGGTCAGCTTTGCCCCGAGCTCGTCGAGGGGCAAAGCGCCACCCTGGGTACAGAGCCCGCAGCAAACCAAACCATAGCCTGTAAGGCTTACATAAAGGGAGCTTTTCAACAGGCCCTGACGCCCGAGGCTACATGATGCCGCCCGCGGCGCGGGCTTGGCCCCGGCTGTGCGCGACTTCCACCACGGCCTGTTAGCGCAAGCGATCTCGTCGAGGGGCAAAGCGCCACCCTGGGCAATTGCGAGCGCGACGCCACCTGTACCCTGAAAAGGTTCCATAGGTGGCGCGAGATGGCGCGCGCGGCCTTGCGGTTCGTCGCTCGTTGAGGTGCTCTATGCAACCCTTTCAGATACTATGGAGGCCATCCCTCTCGGGGTGTATACCCCTTAGAAACAACCAACAAACAAGGAGGGATGGCCATGAGCAAGCGTACACGGATGAGCCGGGT
>Ga0180432_10005830_pt1 | contig 16226 bp, 17 predicted proteins | sample SS_ome_10_FD_132414 | JGI IMG/M metagenome (GOLD analysis project Ga0180432, IMG submission 132414) | Hypersaline lake sediment archaeal communities from the Salton Sea, California, USA - SS_1_MS_2 metaG | ecosystem: Environmental > Aquatic > Non-marine Saline and Alkaline > Hypersaline >... | reverse complement strand
GGCAGATCCGGTGGACATTCAACATCACCTAATTAGAGTCCCGTCCGGAACAAGTGGGTATGTCGATTACACATCTGACAATCAATGTCCTGGTGATCGTGGATACCGTGGCTATCATGATGGTAGCGCGTCGATTCCGAATGGTTACTCGATGGCAGATTGGCCATACAATCCAGTAACTGGCGATCCGTGGACATGGGAAGATCTAGAAGAATTGCAGATAGGTGCAATCCATAGTTCTCAGACTGGCGGAAATCAGGTCGAAATATACACCGTCTATCTTGTAGTAGAACATGCGAGCGTTATCGATCCAGAAGTAGATGTCATTGGGACAAACCTTCTGCAAAAGGCCAAGGCTGATGATATTCCGTTCACCATGCAAAGAAAATCCATGTATAATCCAGGATGGAAGCAGTATAATGCAACTTCCGATTATCGCTATTGCAATCCATGGGATATCAACCCGACGTTTGTTGTTAGCAGAACTGACAGACAGACAACAGATGGACAATCAATCATCGATACCCCACAGTACAGCGGGGTCATTGAGTGGGACTACTCTATCCGATATCTGAACGGAGAAATAGTCCAAGGTTCTCAGTACCGAAAATTCGATGAGCATTTTGATGAAGTTTGGGTGTACACCGTAAGCGGGATTACACCGTCTAGTATTTTCCGCCACCCGATGAGGGGAGAGGTAATCACCGACTCAGATGGGAATTACTTTACATTCTTGACGTACCCTGTTTTGCAGTGGAATACAAGAAGGTACCCAACTGATTCTAATTTGTCTCCTCTAGACGTGTTCCCATACGTAGTATATGATTACAACGCTATGTATATCGTACCTCTTAATCTTCCGAACATAGCTACCGCAGCAGATGCGGGAAGCATGATCGCGGGCTGGACAGATCCGAACACTAAGCCGAATATCAGTGGGGGTCAGTGGACAATCAATAGACCAGAGAATGTTTTTAACTACGCGATAGATCCGGATAGTTATTTCCATCCGTTCAGTCCATCGTCTGTTGCAAACCACGCACTTACACACCCAGAAGCGTCTATAGACTACACATTCCCACCGTCTCGGAGTGGACACGATTACTACTTCCAGGCACCAGACCTACCATCTGGTTCTGTTTCACAGATGATTTATTTGACAGATCGTCTTGGAATCAACGATGTTGCGATAGATAACGAATTGTACGATGCATACATTGGATTGTACCAGACTACCGCCGCACAGGCGGCGAATGATACTGGAGAGGGTCGCTTTGACTTCTACAGTGGGGAACCTGGGGCATCGACGTTCATTTCTGGTTACACGTTTGGGCAAGACGGAACAGCAGGGTGGCACCTAAACAGCACGACTGTGACAGTCCCATCCGGTACGAGACAGGTGAAATTCACGTTTACCGCCATACGGAATACCGATGGACCAAAATCACCTGGAGGAACACTAGGGGGTACTTCGAATTTTGCAGCATTCGATGAAGCATTCTTTGTCCTTCAAATGTCTGCCAACAACTCGTCTCGGTCGTATCATCCAGCAGATACAAATACGGACAATCGTATTTCCGGGAACGAACTGATGGACTACATCTCTGTCTGGCAAAGCGGGGCACTTCCTCTTGGACAAGGTAAGGACTACCTGACAGGTGCGGAACACATATGGCAGAGTGGTGTATCTGCGTACCACGGAGATCCGTCTGGCGGGTCGTATTCTGACACAGGAGGTCCGAGACCGGATCGTTGGCAAGGATCTGGTGTCGTGTAGGAAGTAAAGTGGGATATGAATCGATTTGGTTCTATGTGGTGTATAACATAATAGGTAAATCGTTGTTTTGGAAAATTTTGAGAGGGGGTGAAAGACATGGCAGCAGCAATTAACTTCTATGCAGGAGAAGGTGGTGGTACGTGGACAGACCTCAACTCGTCTGGTTTGGGTTTCTTCGGTTCATCTTTTGGAACTTCGGTTCAAGTCGGGGAGTACCAAGATAGCACATACATCAGTGCGAGTGACGGCAGTGCACCTGCTGGGCCTCAAGCTACAAACTGCAAGTACGATACAGTCACTTCTGGTGTGATCATCAATGGTGATTCTGCAATCGTACCATCTGCAGTGCCCATCAACTCTGGGACGATGAACATACGCTTTACATTTGACAGTGCCGTTAAGACACAGAACTGTGAACTGCGTATCTTCAACAGAACAAGCATCAACTCTGGCGCTGAGGGTGTAACGACACAGGTGTGTCAAATTTGCAATGGTGGCTCTGGAGTAAGCTCTAGCGGGACCGCAGAGGCCCCAGCGAGTCATACGGGCTGGATAGCTCCGTCTGGTTCTGGCGTCACAGTTGCTCTTCTGAGCAGCGCAGGAAGTGGTGGCCTTAGTCCTTCTGGGACAGATACGCAGGATACCCGTCACGACTGGTATGTTTGCTTGTCGGCTACGCCGCTGAGCATAGGTTCAAAACAGAACTTCGGTCTGTATGTGCAACTCGAATATCTGTAGCCAAAATTGTGGTACGAAACTATGGGGGCGTTCCGTGACCCGACGCGGATAGCCCCCTTTTTCTCTGTGAGGGCTTATGTGGAAAAAGGCTATTGGCTTAGATGGCGAGGAATATGACTCATGTGCGGAAGCAGAAGTAGCTGATTGGTTGCTTCTTAACGATGTCAGATACGAACCACACAAAAAACTACCGAAACCAAGTCGGAGTATTTGCGATTTTTTCCTGCCAGACTACAATCTATGGGTTGAATATGATGGTCTGATGGAAGTACGAGCAGACGATAAACTAAAACGAAAGGCTGCGTTCTACGAGAAACACGGATTGCCTTATGTGATTGTTACTAGGGACAACTGGCAAAGAGATCTGCTAGAGCAGATGGAGTTACACGGTTAAAATGACAAAGAAGCAGAACACACTCTATGGGATACTCGGCCTTCTGGTTGGTATCATTGGTGGCATAGCTGGTACCGCATATGCCATGGGAGCAGAACAACAGAGAGTCAAAGATGCCTTGGCATCTCATCAGGCAGAAATAGTAGCCATCAAGGCAAGCCAAGAAGAACACAGAGATTCTGTGGAAAATGAAATGGACCGCTACGCGGAAATCATAGCGGCCCAAATGACTCAGTTACAAAGTAGTATAGGTGTGCTGACCGATGTGGTGGCAAATCTTCGAACCGATGTCCAGGTTCTCAAAGCACTGATGGAACGACTAGAAGAAGATATCAAAAGCCCATCGTCGTCGGGTGGCTAGCACCATCTGTACATCACTTCGATTGCCCGTCTGAGCAATGTATTCAGGACACACGCCTCTCCTGAACTGATTGTGTGTTGTATGGCGATCTTGTTTTCACCTCTCTTGACGCTCAGATAAATTCTCAAACGGCCATGGTCGTCTTTCGCAAAATACAGGATAGCATTCCCGGCCTTGTTCGAATGATACAGTCCCTTGTGCTTCTTTTTACTCTGATCATACGGCCCTACTCCGTCTTGCATGCCAACTAGCACGGCCAGAATCTCACCGATGTCAGATTCACCTAGTTTGAAAGAGATCTTATTGTCCCAGTCAAACTTGGCATTACCGCTGTCGTCCTTACCGCATTGCGCCGCCATTTCTAGAAAAACACAATCCTTCTTTGATGCCAGATCCCACTGGGAAGCAGCACCGTCTCCACTGCCCTTGGCTTTGTAGATAACAAAGCTTTTACTGAATTGTTCAGACATTTCGCCCCCTGTCTACTCTTTCATTTCACGCATTCTCTTAGTAACACGAAGAGCATCGTCGTACGTTAACTGACGTATGTTCGCTTCTCCAGTGCTGTCGTTGATATCGTATGCAATCTCTAGCTCATCTAGGACCTTCGACACATCTATCTTATGTCTGTCAGACAGCAACCTGATTATAGATATTTGTCCTGTGTGAATCGACCCACCTATCTGCACGTCGGCAGAGGCGGACGCGGTTTTGCTCAATTCCTCCGCTGCGACGACTCTCCTGAGACACAGTGCACTGCGGAAAGCTCTGCCTTTCGCTCGGGTATCTGCCATGGCTACCAAGTATGTGGAAAAATCTTCTAGACAATTATCCCCATGGGCGTCGGCCAGTGCTTCGAATCTTTTCTGGTATCCATCTCTAGTGAGAAACACTACCCAAGCCTTGGCACATGCTCTGAACTGATTCGCTTCGGTTGGAGGGGATACAAGATCGCACCCTTCCTCTATAATCGTACCAACCAGTTCGCCAGCAACCCGTCTCAATCCTTCGACCCTTGGATTCTGGCCATCCAGTTCGTCTTCTGTAAATTGCCCCAGAACATACTGAGTCCATTCTGGGTCACTGGAAGATGGTGGTTCCACGTCGTCGGGTTCTTCTTCCTCAGATACATCGATCTCTGGTTCGTTGTCGCATGGAACTACAACTTCAACGCTTGCTGTTTTCCCGACCGGCTCTCCAATGTCGTCTTCGGCTGTGTCTTCGTTTTCATCACCCACTGCTTCTGTCAGCACAGCGATACCAATGTCGTCTGCTTCGTCTCCCTCTTCTGGAAACTGAACAGCATTAGCTATCTCTCCCGCTCTGTGTGCCTGAAGCATTTCTATCAACATGGGCCTGTTGTGTAACTTGCCGTCTTCTCCGGTCAGAGTGTCTTTGGAGTATCCAGCGGCTTCTAGTTCTGCCGCTAGCTCTTTTTTCCCCATTCTGGTGGGTGACTTTTCAGCCATTGTCTTTTGTCTCCGTCAATACCAATCTCGCCAAAGCTTCCGCATCACAATCTGGAACGATTGTTTTGCACACCTTGATCCCAAATTCAGCTTCTATCAGTTCCGCATGAGTTTCGTGTCTCGTCACAACCTTTACCCTAGGATCGCAGAACGCCTTTCGGATGTCACCAGACGGCACGTGTTGTCTGTCTATGAACTCTGGGTCGAAGGCGTAATGGTATACCATTGGTGCATTGCTAGCCAGAGCATCTAGTGTCGTTCCAATTGTCGTAGAGATCAGTGGATATGCATGCCATCTCAGTAAGTCGGCGACAGGAAAAACCGAACAAGACAGTTGTAGACACGGTTTAATGACGTGTTGTGTGAATATACATACGTCTATACCAGCATAATTTCGACACACATTATTGATAGAGCCAATCCCCAGATATGTCAAATGAGACACGGCCAGATGGCTAAAGACGAACCCTACCGAGACACTATCGCCATCCAGACTCAAACCTAGCTTCGCCATCTGTTCGGCCGCTACGGCTTTTCTACGAACTGCTTCGGTGTGTTTTTTGTTTTTCTGTTTCTTAGCCATTATTCGGGTTCCGCCGTTGAGACGTAAGTTGTCTGGCCATCGCTTCGCCTTGCGATATCGCTTGTTGTCTTTCTTCCGACATTGGCAGGATTGTATTGTGGTGAATCGGTGCAGGAATGTGGTAGATCAACCCAACCTCAGACAATCTGAGAAGGAATTCGTAGTCTTCCCTCTCATCCATCCTGTCGTCGAATCCAGCTTTGAGCTTTAGAAAGACCTGAGCCCTGACGAGGAAGTTTCTGTCATACTCAAAACGAGCAAGTAGCCTCTGCATGTCGAAGGATGATCTGAAAACTCTTTCTACTCTTCCGTCGCGGTGGTGGTTATCGCAATCGCTAACAACACATGCTATGGACTGATGTCGATTGAACGCAGCTATCGACTGAGATATCTTGTCAGGCGCATACCAGCTTGCAGGATCTAGAAATGCAAACATAGTCACCCCTTGCCACTTCACCTGCATCGCAGTATTAAGTGTGTGACCTCTCGTGCTAAGCCTTTTCCTGAAAATCCTAACAGGAATACCATTGAATGTCCCGCTGAATTCGGGAGGAAGACCGGTTTTCCCCTCTATGGTTACCGGTTCGGCCCCAAGCGTGTCGCACAACACCTTGTATGTATCATCCGTACTATCGTTATCCCCAACAACAACTCGGTCTGCCGGTCTGATACCAGTGGTGACAGACGTCAGAGCCCTGACAATCGTGCCAGCGTTGTTATGAGTTGCAATAACCGCTGTGATATTTTCTTTGTCTTGCATTAGATTAACCATGCATCATCACAGAACCAGGACAATCCCATTTGAGTCTCTTCCGACTCGATTCGTAGCTGGTCCGAAAACGATGGAGCTTCGGGAGACGACGTCAGGGCCTTATACGGGGCCGTGATAAAAAGACCGGTGTTTAGTTCTTGCGGAACGAGAGCGGTTGAGCCAACCATGAATGGAACGGCCCAATGGATCACTCTGGATGGAACGTTCTGGATCTTTATAGCGAGAGTATCAAAGTTGTTCACAACCGTACCCGCTGGGATAGCCAGGAAGAACGGTGCGGAAATCATTTTGGAAATCCTACGGATAGTTTCTCCCCTTTGTCGGACGGTTTCGTGGCAAGCGCTGCTATCTGCGACTATCTGTGTTTTTTTGCTACAGCCACCAAGGTATTGCATCGCTATGTTCTTGCGATCCCCAAACCCTGTGACATCAGCGATAATAACCCTCTCCGTATATTGGCGATACCAGTCACCATCTAACGTTTTGCGTAGATCGTCTATGGTATGATGGTCTTCGTCAAAGAAGACAATTAGCTCAAGAGACACACGGTTCTCTTCTGTTGCTCTACTTATTAGCTGCTTCGTATCGTCCGTGCACTGTCGTTTTGCCCATCTGTGTGGTCGGCACATCCTACAATATCCTGGAGCAATCGTCTTGCCGCCCTTGGTAATGCAGACCTGTCCTGCGGTGCACCCTTTGCGACCATCCTGAGATGCCGAGAAACAACAACCGTCACATCCAGTGGTTAGCATTTGATTGCCTCCACATAAACAGCCACACCTTCGTATCTCTTGAGTATCACTTCTAGACCAACCTCCGCTAATAGATCCAGTAATGTATTGGCGTCAATTACAGATCTACGACAATCACCATTTTGTTGAGAACCAAGTACCATCTGTGAGTATTCTGCGAGATCGAATTGTCCTTGCGAGAACGATTTGGCAATTGCATAACAGTCCGGTACTAAGATTTTTACCACACCATTTTGGACCAACTTGCTGGCCCAGTTTGCCAATACGATCTTGAATTGTTCCGATGGTAGGTATTCAAGACAGTCTGATGCGAGGATTTCTTCGACAGTCCCGTCTTCTGCCAACCAATTAAGGTCGCCAATCTCACCTTGTCGATACAGTTCTGGCGGTAGATTGCTAGCCGGGAATACGTCCACGTTGATATAGCCGTGTCGCAAATTCTGGCCACTCTTAAGATTCAACTTCATCCCTAACCCCCTTGGATTGCTCTTCCAGCAGGACACCCAGCCGTTTTCCAAAATGCTTCGTTCCATTCGTCCAGAAATCTTTGCTGACCGAACTGTTGGAGTACAGTTTCTCTACCGGCAGCACCGATTTGCTTTGCCAGTTCTTTGTCGGAAATCAATTGTTCTAGCCGTTCTCTCATCGTTTGTGGATCGTTCGTGATAAACCCATTGACTCCATCCACTATGAACTCTGGCATCATTGTAGTCGCGGTAGTTACGATAGGACAACCGACAGACATTGCCTCAAGTAGTGAAAACGGACATGATGACCACAGCGTCGTGTTGAGGAATACAGATGCATGACGATAAAGTTCTCTGAGGTGGTCTGAGTTGTCTGCCATTCTCGATAGACCAGGTGTCTCTCCCCATGGGTTGACCTGTAGACCTTCTGTTACCTCTTTCCATAGAGAGAAACCGCAGATCCTATCTCTATTGACGTAATCCCATACCGCCGTCATCACTTTCCCGTCACCGCCGACCCAACCATTCCAGTAATCCGTGTCCATTCCGTGATGGATTATTTGTACATCCGGGTCGTCTTCGTCATGAAACCACGCACCTACGGAGAAAGATGAAACAAAAATGTTATGATCGCACGGTAAGCTACCGACTCTTTCGATTGTATCGTCATCCCAGTCAGGCCACGGAAGTGTGTGTTCCATTTGTAGGATTGGACAATTCAGTTGTGCGGCAAGTTGCGCCATGATCGGATAGTGCTCGATTCTGTTTTGTGTAAGAACCAGGTCGAAGGCGATATCTGTCTTGAGTTGGCTGGGAATATCTTTTCCGTCGAGCATGTAAAAGTTCTCTGGTACTGGTCGTTCTTTTGCATCCCAAGCATGGAATCTTGGGTGTTGCACGACAAAGAAATTGTGACCTGTTTTCGCCAGTGTTGCGCTATACGCCTCGTGGTTGTTGCTGTATAATATGTTAAGCGAACGACTTCTGTCCCTATTGATACTTCTCAAAACCGAGGAAAGTGGTGCTGCCATTGATTACCCCTGCCCTTCCAGCAATTCTTGAGCTATCCGCCCAACTTTCTCGTAGCTGAATTCCATTGCCCGTTTCTTTGCTGCTTGACCCTTTTTGCCAAGAGAGTCATCTTGCCATTCCGAATATGCTTGTTGCATACATTGTACGAGATGGCCTATATCTGGGTCAAAGCACATTTCTGAGCCTGTGTAAAGATCCGGAAAACTTTCTGTATGTCCAAAGCATGGGGTTAGCTGCCCCTTAACCAACCACCCACAGTCAATTTCACCTGGGTGTCTAAACTGCTGACTTTCTGGCATCCAGTATCTTTCTGCTTGTGGGTAGGTTAATTCTGGGAAAGCACCCCAATTGCTTAAGATGACAGGGTTACCGAATCCCATTGCATCATGTGCTGGGATGCCCCATGCCTCACCATGTGTTGCGAGGACAAATACATCTCCGGTGGCATGCAGTTTGTCTAATTGGTTATCTGGTAGAAAATCTGTGATACACGCGACCTTTGGATAATAGTCGTGTTTCATATATGTATGGAGAGATTTCTTGATATCTGCGATGGTATTCTTCAGGACTCCTACTGCCCCATCTGGGGATTGTCCTGGAATGTTTGTCTTGATCAGCAGGACGACATCGTCTCTCTTCGTGAATGCTGAATAGAAGGCTCTGATGACAGCTACCAGATTCTTCCTCCGTGTCATTTCCCCTATCGCATAGAAAACACATTTGCCATCGACCTCTCGAAGAGGTAATCGTTCTATAGCTGGGGCGAACCGACTGCTATCGCATGCGCACGGGAACTTACGAATAGGTACGGTTACTCCGCTGTCTTTTGCTGCTTGGATATTTTGCTCAGACGGCATCCATATCTCATCCATCAAATTGCAACAATGTGTCCAGTTCGACCGATCGAAGTGTGTGGTTTCCCAGTCGAACATACCAATGTTCCTAACACCAGCTTTGTATTCGAAAAGATTGGGAAGAACATGTTGAATGACTACATCTACATTATCGGCGTCTTTATCCTCAAGATGTCTCACCTTTTTCGCTAATTCATGGTTCTTGCTTGGAGACAAACTGATTGCTCTTGCTACTACATCAAACCCACCAGCCTCTAATGCCAACATGTTGTGAATAGCTTGATTGGCATAGCCGGTCCCATCACGGAATACGCTCAGGTATGCAATTTTCATTATAGCACCACCACACTTACTGTGTCTTGGTTTGTCCGTTTCATCAGCGACAAACGTTTTTCTTCTATTGCATTGGCCTGGTTGACCATTTGCACAAAATGTTCTACAAACGCATTCCTGTCAAACGGGACTCTCCTATCTCCCATTGTTCGAGAACCACTGTTGAGTGACTTAAGCCATTCCCCAGCGAAGTGTGTTCTGCGCATTTCAGGATGACCCCAGACATCACCGATCACCCAGTTGACAAATTCGCTATTGTCCATGTTGTTGCTTGGTGGGACTAGTACGGGCTGATGGGTCCTTGGCTTCGGACAGAGCCATGTATCCTGTGGATCTTTGATCGTTGTTTCTCTAATCACTTGACCCCAAATGGCAGCAGTTCTTTCCCATCCGCGACGTCTCATCGGGACATCTTGTCCGTACGTTTCGACCGCTTCTTCTACGTATTGTCTCGTCCTTGCGGCCTGGGCTTCTCTGGCACCGTCGCTTTGCTTAAGAAACTGAGTGAGCTTTCTCACAAAATCTTTGTTGTCTGGCAAAGCACGTTTTTGTTCTGTTTCGATGATCGCTTCCCAGAAAAATCGTTCGATGTCAATCGGAATAGATCCCGGATTGTCTAGGTGGTCTTCCATAGCGGAGTAATTGGTGGCCATTGTGGGGACACCGCAAGCCTGTGCTTCTGTCAGTGGCATTCCCCATCCTTCGCAAATCGAATACTGGACATAGAGATCGAATGTTTTCATGATGTCGGCAAGAACATTTCGTGGACATGAATGATTAGCGTTGGGTGGATGTGCCGCTAGTTTTCCACACTGACGACAAATTGCAACTTCGCCAGAGAAAAACGCTGGGTAAGCCGTTTGGCAGTTGCCGCAAAGATATGTCATGATCACTCTATTTCCTATGTTGAAATCTCTGATGGCTTTGCCTATATCATAACCAACATCTGGGTAGCTTGTGTGCAGATACAAGAATGTCCTATTAGTTAATTCAAGATGGCCCTTGGACCTAGAGCTACGCAGCCACATCGAGAAAGCTTCTATCAGGTCGTAGTAGAGTTTTCTTTTCTGGTTCCTCATAACAGTGCCAACTATTATCGAATTCGGATCGATACCCAATCTTGTTTTGTGCTGTTTTTTGTCCTCCGGTGGTTTGAATATTTCTAGATCTGCACCAGGAGATGCTATTGTAACCAACGGGGTGTTTTTCCTCCCTGTTTTTCTCAGCAGGTCCATGCCGTATTGAGAATAGGTAAGGATTCGATCACATTGACCATAAGAATCAAGCCACAGTTCTCTTTGCGGTTCCCCATCTATCGTTGGCATCCAGACAAAAGAGAAATTGCGTCTCAGAGGGGATCTCAAGACGAATTCATCCATCCACCAGTCTCGTATACCACAAACAATATCTGGTTTGAAGTCGAGACAAATATCGTCAAATCGCCATTCTCCGAATTGGCTTGTCGGATTGGAAGCATACTGATGCATTGCCTGTTGATCACCCCGAGAAGGGGCTACGGGGTAGAACTTCCATGGGACTTGTCTGCAACGGGGGTCGTCGTCGTGAGCGTAGCTCCCGAGTTCTGCGATTTCAAATTCACCAGTAGCATGTAGTCTTTTGATAACTTCGTGCCAATACGTGCTGAATCCTGTAGCGAGAAAACTAGCTTCACCGATAAACAAAACTCGTCGTTTTCTGTTACCTTCCATATCCGCTCCGGTTGAGTTTGCGTCTCATTTGACGCATTTTGGTCCACCGCTGTTTTCTTGTCAGATCATGGTCGGAACCATCAATTTGTGACTGCAAAAAGGTTCGGTCTTCTTGTGTGAGTTGCCTGTGAGACAAAAGATCTCCTATTTCAGAAAATGGACTATGACCAGTCTCTGGTTCGGAGAAAAATGCATGAATCATACGGGTATTCACGAGAGCCATGATAGCAGACATAGTTTCGTCAGTTATATCTAACTCCAAGCATGCTTCGCTTTCTGTCATACCGCGAGACAGCATAGCCATAATCTTATAGGCTTGTCGTTTGACTCTGTGCGGTGCCGATATTGTAAACATGGAGTTTACTGCTTCTTCTCTCATGGCCCTGGCTACGGCTCGCATAGCGTACGCATCAAAGTTGTCGCAAGCTTGTCGTTGTGATCGAATTTCCGCAAGTTTGAGATGTCCAGCTTGGATATAGTCGTCCCTACAGGAACATCCACCAGGACACACTCTGGCGATCTTGTTGGCGAGTGACGTAATGAATCTGTCTAGAGAAACATCATCCTGCATGTGTGTTGCGTTTCCTAGAACGGGATCTCATCATCGTCCATTGTGGCAGCGGGCGCTTCTATCTGAGGTTCGGTCCGAGCCTGTTGCTCTTCTGTTCGTCGATCTGGCTGCGACGATTGCTGTTTGGTTTGGTTCGACTTTGCATTGTCGTTTTTCTGGCAAAGCTGGAAATCTTGGATTGTGATCGAATGTGCAACTCTCTTCTGGCCTTCCTTGTTCGTCCACTCATCTTGCTTCAAGTAGCCGTTGACATAAATCGGCTGACCTTTACGGACAAGCTCGCTCATGCGTTCAGCACGTGGACCCCACAGTTGAGCACGCATGAAACATGCTTCCTTCTGCCAGTCGCCGTTTTTGGCCTTGAAGTTGCGGTTAAACGCGAGGCTGACCGTACACAACGCCGTATTGTTGGCTCCAACATACTTCAATTCCGGGTCTGCCGTAACAACGCCAACCCCTACAACATTCAGTTCTGCCATTATTCACGCCTTTCAGTACAAGGGTAAGTCCGATCTTGTTATTATACGCACAAGTCGGAGTTTTGTTTCGTTCAATTACATCAATTTTCGCAAATTGGTAACGATAAAGCTACCATTTTTCTTTTCGCCATACACCATACAGATCATGTCTTCCTTGCATAGTGCCTTCAGTCGACCGAAGACATCTGGGAAAACAACAGCATGGTCAATAGAGTACGTTGAGTCGGAAATAGTCAGGAAACACATTGGCTGTCCTGGGTTTTTGCCCCTTTTCGTTTTTGTGTGTTTGACGCTATCTATGATTGCGCACACCGCTACCGTTTCGTCGTTTAGGGATCTGGCAACATCTAAGCATGTGTGAGTTGCTAATGCATCATCCGCATCATCCGCTGGCGAACAAGATAGTGCGATTCCTAAGAAATATTTTTCAGCGACAGCATTGGCCATCCCTGTATCTTCCAGGGATTCTGCCAACATGTCCGCTTTCCTGGCCACTATTTGTCGTCTTGCATCGCTGGAACACGGAGGCTTGACCGTGACATCTTTGTAGTGATTGGCCAATAGCAGTTTGGCTATATCGCCCTTTTTTCTCTTTTCTAGACCGTCCAGCCATTGTGTCAATTCATGGTCCGATGTGCTAATGAACTTACTGTCTCCATCGTTGATTCCGTCAAATGCTACGGCTGCTTGAGATAGATACGCTTTCGCCGTAGCGACCAGTTCACTTTTGAGCATCTGTCCGATGGTCTTTGTCTTGGTTCCGGGTGGTTGAGCCATTTGTAGCAATATCTCTCGTGTAGTCAAATCGCCCTGTTGGAGTTGGTTGAAAAAGTATTCCCTTTCTTTATTTGTGAGTCCTTTTACCTCAACCTTTTTCCCAGACGCATCTCTAACAGTTGTCCCTAGAATGACTTCTAGTTCTCGTACCATCTCGCTTCGAGACATACCATAGCAGTCACATGCACCAGCTTTGATTAAAGCGATGCCAACATTCCTGTGGAAATCTGGTACAGAAGCCAAAAATGATGACCATGTTTGCAGGGGTGCATCCTGATTGCTTCCTCCAGACGATTCCCCGGCTGCTGAGACGATCTTCTGGATGGCTGATGTTCCGACACCCCTTATGTGCGACAAGCCAAAGGCGACCCCTTTCTGGGGTTTTTCTACCATCTTGAAATGAGTATTTCCTCTTCTTATGTCGGGTGGCAGGATAGCAATATTGAACCATCTGGCATCTTGGACCAACTTGTATATCTCTTCCTTTGGGTCTCCCTTGTATTGCGAATAGGTCAGGTAGCTTGTGAAAAATTGGTGTGGAAAATGACACTTGGCCCATGCGGTTTGATACGCTATCATTCCATAGCTAACGGCGTGGCTCTTGTTGAAAGAATACCTTTGGCATTTTTCGATCCATCCAAAGATTTCATCTGCAACGTTCGGTCCTATGCCGCTGTGTTTTTGTGCGCCTTGAACAAATTTATGCTTCAATTTTGCCATCAATTCTGGTTTCTTTTTGCCGATGGCTTTCCGCAACTCGTCTGCGCTTTCAGGACTAAAACCCGCTATGTCCGTTGCGATACGGATCGCTTGTTCCTGGTACACCAGGCATCCGTACGTTGGTTCCAAGATTGGTTCGAGAGATGGATGGAGATAATTGGTTTTTTTTCGTCCAAATTTGATGTCGACGAAATCTTGTGTCATTCCTGCTTCGAGCGGGCCAGGTCGTAGTAGTGCTGTCAGAGCAGCAAGTTCTTCTATGTTGGCGGGCCGAACTTTCTTTGCCCAATCCTGTCCAAGATTTTTCTCAAGCTGAAAAACACCAACCGTGTGACCACTCGATATCAACCTCCACACCGCTGGACAGTCGAGAGGGATATCGTTGATGCGGAAATCACCTTTTTGGACCTGGCACTGACAGTTTGCAAATTCGATCATACCACATTATACTCCGAACTCGGCGTTGTGTTTCGCAAATTTACAGACTTTTGTACGCCATGGCTGTCATGGCCAGAGTCGTACCGATTTGGGGAGACATATTCATCAGTTCCCTGAATAGGGGTGTGTTCGCAGCAGCTATGATCTGATCTTTGTGTAAACGGTAGCCGTTCGCCCCACTTAACCCTCTCATTCCACCGTGCTGAGCCAATCTGATGTGAGTACCATGATGATTGGAAGATACAAGAGACTCCCAGTATGTGCTTGAAAGATTGGGGGGTGGTTCGCCAAATTCCGATTCAACTATCATCCTTAGGAGAACCTGTTCGTTGAAACCCTGCCTTGGGAGGTGGATTTGTCCACGGACAAGCATGGCCCGATACCTCTCAATGACAGGCAACATGACCTTGAACCATTCCCTCGGCTTGACTACATGAATTCCTCCGACTCTTCTAGGACCCGCCTTCGGTGGTCTTATGAAGTTGCTGTAAGGAAGTCCTGTGACCCTACAGTGACTTAAATGTTGTTCCATATACGATGGAGTTTCGACATACGTTGCCATGTCGATATCTCCTATGGATAGGCAATCATAGTTGTCGAATGACGGATCGAACGTCATCCATCTTAGACATTTGATCGTATCTCCATCCGTGCTTTGATATTCTGGAAAAGCATTCTCCCTTACTTCGTGATTTCCATCCAGCAATCCCAACATTTGTCTCTCCCTCTCGTTGAGAGACGTGTCCAGCAGGATGAGTTTTCTGGCTTGTGGATATGCCCTGTTCAGGAAATATAGGAACCAGGGTACATATTGCTGGTATGGGCGATTAGCCACCGACATGAAGCACATTTTGCTTTCTTCAGCCATTAGAGGCGTACTCCCATCTCTCGTAGTTGAGATGTTATGTCGTCCCACATTGCATCCGTCATACTCCCGTCCTGTAGTAGCCGATAGTAATGTTGGTACATAGCATACCCATTTTCTGCAATCTTGGCTGTTCCTTTGGTGTCTTGCAAAGCCTTTTCGCAGACCTCTACAAGATTCGACAAATCGGGAGCGACCTCAAGATAGTGTTCGCCAGGGACCAATTTGTTAAGCCACTTGAATTGATCAAGCAAGCATGTCACAACACAGGATCTCATACCTAGACTTTCGAAATGACGGTATGTGAGAACGCTATTGCCCGGCATGCACAAAGATACCATTGAATTATTGATGGAATTCAAGTAGAACGCTCGTGGTCTGTGCCCTGTTTCTACCCCAGAAATGTCCCTTTGAGCACCCGGCTCTTGTCCGACGATACCACCACGGAACCAGGGCCTATCCTTGAGTGCTCGACAAGCAAGGATACGCAGGTTTTTCTCTGTCTCCAGATCCCCTGTGGGCAATCCATAGAACGACACGGTTGGTTTTTTGCTTACTGCTGGAGGTTTGAGGCCACCGATCAGGAAGGGTTGCATAATGACTTGCTTCCCAATAATTCTCGGATCATAATCGTCGTCATTCTTCGTCCACTGTATTTTGGCGAATGCTACTGCCCTATCCACAATCTCTTCTGGTAAGCTTCGACCTTCCATTTGGGTGTTAAACGAACTCCAGTCTCCCAGAGACGTGAGGATGATCTGTCCGCGATATGCCATAACCTCTTCAATAACTTGATTTGGGATGTGATCTGGTCGCATGCAGTCCAGTATGTATATGTCTGCCGTTGTGGGATCGTTAGTGATAGTGTGTCCGTGTCTTGTAAGAGTTGCAACAAGGACATGGATTCTCAGCCATGCTGCTTCGTGTGTCGCTACTATCTTGATCCTCACGATATTTCGCCTCCAGTTATGTGTTTCCAGTTTTTACCCTTTTTGATCTTACTTATAGTTGATCGACAAACGCCAAACTTAATGGCGATATCTATACCCTTGTGTCCATCTCTTATTAAAGAGACAATGGCGTCGACGTCTTTTTCTGTTAATATTGCTGTCGAACTTTTGGACCCATATGCGGT
>Ga0180432_10005829_pt1 | contig 16227 bp, 13 predicted proteins | sample SS_ome_10_FD_132414 | JGI IMG/M metagenome (GOLD analysis project Ga0180432, IMG submission 132414) | Hypersaline lake sediment archaeal communities from the Salton Sea, California, USA - SS_1_MS_2 metaG | ecosystem: Environmental > Aquatic > Non-marine Saline and Alkaline > Hypersaline >... | reverse complement strand
CTGGTACAGAGTACATTGATGTGGTTGGCGAAAGCCACATGTCCGATAGCGTGGAGCAAATGTGTCTTGCCCAGGCCAGCCCCGCCGCAGATGAACAGGGGGTTGTAGCTATGCCCCGGATTCTGGGCAACTGCCTGTGACGCAGCGCGGGCTAGGCAGTTGCTGCTGCCTTCAACGAAGGAGTCAAAGACGTAGCTCGGGTTAAATCTGGTGCCGCACGTTGGCGCGGCTGTAGGAATTCTTTGTTCAGCGTCATGGTTGCCTGGCTGGTTGTGGGCCTTGCCATTCACTTGGAAAACCACCTGGACTTCGGGGGAGGTGAGACCAATTAGCGCTTTTTTAATCAGGGAGCGCTGATTTTTCTCCAGGTATTCAGCGACAAAGGTGTTGGGCACCCCGACCACAAATTTGTTATCCTGATAACTTAAACCGACAGTTTTGTTGAACCAAGTCCGGTAGTTTGGCTTACTGACCTGTACCTGTAGCTCACCTAGGGCGGCTTCCCATATTTCCGGTGGTATCCTGGTTCTTATTGCTTCCATATTCTTAATTCTTGTCGTTCCCCCACCACCGCGCCCAGCACAGACAAAACTCCCACCCCTCTCTCCTGTTTTAGGCACAAACTCACCCTCATCAACAATCTGCAACTGAATCTCCCGCAGGTTTTTGTCGTTCTTGCGGGCGGGAATGTTAATAATTAATTAATTTAATTATTAACATCACCTAGCATACTACCGCCCCCCCCCTTCTGGCAAGGTTTGTGGGGGTAAAAGCCAGCCATTTTTGCCCCGTTTTGGCTCTTGCTAACTCTTTCAAGCTATCTTTTTTGTCGATTATTGGGGGTTGCAGGTTCAAAACGGCGGGTTGTTGGAAAATATTTTTGGTGTTAAAATTCTAGCATCGGGAGGCTTAATTTGCGGACTGTTTTTATGGGTACGCCCGAGTTTGCGGTTCCCTCTTTGGAGCACCTTGTCCTTAATCATTACGAGGTTGTGGCTGTTTATACCCAGCCCGATAGACCCGCCGGCAGGGGGCGCGCCTTGGTAACGTCACCGGTGAAGGAAGCAGCCTTGCGGTTGAAGCTGCCAGTGGTGCAGCCGGACGGTTTGAAGTCGGCGGCGGCAGTATCGCAACTGGCTGAACTTCACCCCGATGTGGTTGTGGTGGCTGCCCTGGGGCAAATTCTGCCGCAGTCGGTTCTGGATGTTCCCGGTTACGGGTGTATCAATGTCCATCCCTCGCTGCTGCCCAGGTTCAGGGGTGCGTCTCCGGTGGCAGCGGCAATTCTATCGGGGGATGAACTTACCGGGGTTAGCATTATGCTGCTGGATGCAGGTATGGATACCGGGCCGGTACTGGTCAGGGCGGCGGTTCCTGTTTCCCCGCAGGATAATACCGGCTCACTTACCGGCAAGCTGTCTCTGGTGGCGGCTCGTTTGCTTCAGGAGGCTCTGACCGGCTGGTTGAGGCACGAGATTGTTCCCAGGCCCCAGAATGAGGCTGAGGCTACTTATACCGCTCAAATCGCCAAGGAGGTGGGGGAGATTGACTGGCACCTGTCGGCAACTGAAATCTGGCGGCGGGTGCGCGCCTTTAATCCTTGGCCCGGGTGCTATACCAGATGGCGGGGGAAACAGCTGAAGATTATTGAGGCGGTGCCGCTAGCTGAGAAAGCCGTTTCCGGGGCAGGGCGGGTGGTCGCTTTGCCCGGCCATGAGGCTGTGCCGGGCGTCGGCACCGGGGATGGCATCTTAGGGGTGCTGAGGGTTCAACTTGAGGGCAAGCGGGCTATGCCTGCCGCCGAGTTTCTGAAGGGGCAGCGGGATTTCATCGGCGCCGTGCTGCCGGGCTAGCTAATATCCTCAGCATATGTGTTGCCTCAACCTAGACCAGCCTGTATAATCAGTGTTGAGGAGGCCTGTTTGTCTTTACCGCAGGACTTGAGCAAGTTTGACGCACTGGTGGAAATAATCGCCCGGTTGCGCGACCCTGACGGCTGCCCGTGGGATAGGAATCAGACCCATGCCTCACTGCGGGAGAACCTGCTGGCGGAGTGCTATGAGGTGCTGGAAGCGCTTGATGAGGGGGATACCGGGGAGCTTTGTGATGAGTTGGGTGACCTGCTGATGCAGATTGTACTTCATGCCCGGATTGCCACTGAAGCCGGGGAGTTTGAGCTGGGTGATGTGGTCAGGGGTATCAATAACAAGCTGATTCACCGCCACCCCCATGTCTTCGGCTCCGGGAAGGTGAGGGATGCCGAGGAGGTGGCGCATAACTGGGAGTCCTTGAAGCGGGAGGAAAGGGAGGCTGATACCTCCATGTTGGAGAGTGTACCCAGGTGCATGCCGGCCCTGGGCTACAGTCAGGAAATTCAGCGCCGGGTGGCGCGAGACGGCTTTGACTGGGAAGATGTTGACGGCGTTATTGATAAGCTGGCTGAGGAGGTCGCGGAGTATAATCGGGCGGGCAGTCAGGAAGAGAGGGCGCAAGAGTTCGGCGACCTGCTCTTTACCCTGGTCAATGTTGCCCGCCGGCAGGGAATTGATTCAGAGGCGGCGCTGCGGGGGGCGAACCAGCGCTTTTACCGCCGCTTCACTTATATGGAGGGGCTCTGCCGCCAGCGCGGGCTGAGCTTTGATAAGCTATCATTTGATGAGCAAAACGCCCTTTGGGAAGAGGCGAAGAGGGGGGTCTTGGAATAGTCAGATTCGGCTTGATGTTACGGCTGTGATAGTGAGAGCTACATCGTGGAGAATAGAAGCGGAGGGTGACTGGTCGGGGCGGGCAGATTTGAACTGCCGACCTCCGCGTCCCGAACGCGGCGCGCTAACCGAACTGCGCTACGCCCCGACAGCATTATTATAGGCGGATTTAGCCACTGTTGTAAACCGGAGAAGTAAATTAATGAAATACTGCGTGCTGATACTTGACGGTGCTGCCGGCTTACCGCTCTCCGAGCGCGGGGGTAGGACCTGCCTGGAGCTTGCCCATACCCCGAACTTGGATGCTATGGCTGGCGAAGGCATTCTCGGGCTGGTGCGCACCGTGCCGCCGGGGATGGAGCCGAGCAGCGCCTGCGCCTGCATGTCGGTGCTTGGTTATGACCCCGAAGTCTATTACCAGGGGCGGGCTGCCATTGAAGCCCGAAGCATGGGCATAGAAATTGGGGACGGAGAAGTCGCTTTCCGCTGCAATCTGGTAAATATTGAGGATGGCAGGATGCGGGACTATAGCGCCGGTCATATCAGCACTAGCGAAGCTCAAGCCCTTATCTCAGCTCTGAACAAAAATCTCGGTAGCGGCGACGTGCGTTTTTACCCCGGCGTTGGTTACCGGCACATCTTAAAGCTCAAAGGGCGCGAGGATACCCTTCAGGCTACTTGTACCCCGCCGCATGACATTCCCGGCAGGCCCGTGGCTGACTTCCTGCCGAATGGTCCGGGGAGTGAGTTCCTGCGAGACCTGATGGAACGCTCTGCGCCTGTGCTCAAAGACCACCCGGTTAATATAGAACGGAAATCTCGCGGTGATATGCCCGCGACTACCATCTGGCTTTTCTGGGGCAGCGGCCGGGTGCCCGATATGCCCTCCTTCAAACAGGTCTATGGTCTTGGTGCCGCCATGACATCCGGGGTTGATCTCCTCCGCGGCCTGGCTCAGATGGCAGGCATGAGTACGCTGGACATAAAAGGGGTTACCGATGGGCCGGATAACGACTATGCGGCTCAGGCTGCGGGAGCCCTTGAGGCGCTGGGCAGGCATGGCATGGTGGTTATTCATATTGAGGCTCCCGATGAAGCCGCCCACGCCGGTTCCATTGATGATAAAATAGAGGCTATTCAGAGGATAGATAGTGAGGTGGTCAGTCGCCTGCGCTCCTGGCAAGAAGATGACCTTCGTGTACTGATAATGCCCGACCACCCCACCCCGATAGAGGTACGGACGCACACCGCCGACCCGGTGCCGTTTCTGCTCTGGGGAAATTCAGTAAAAGCTAACGGCGCCAAGAGATTTACCGAAGCCGAGGCAAAGAGCACTGGCGTTTTTCTTGAGGAAGGGTATAAAATAATGGGCAGGCTGGTGGGAAATTTTTGAAACCTGTCCCCCTTCCCTTGGGTATTGGTTAAGGGAAGGTAGAATAGATAGAGAGGGGCTGGCGCCCCTCTTCGCAGGCTACCCCCGTTTAGGGGGATATGGTATTTCTATTACCCTTAGTGGGGGGGAGAAAACCTGATGGATAAGCCGTAGATGATACTGGGTGGCAGGGTGGGAAAAGATAAGAAACGACTGAGCAATTGCGCAATTGAGTAAATTAGGAATAAGAGATTAAGACTATGGCTTTAATCGTACAGAAATACGGCGGCACATCGGTGGCGGATGCCGAGAAGATTAAGAACGTGGCCCGGCGCGTTGCCCAGGCAAGAGACGCCGGCAATCAGGTGGTGGTAGTGGTCTCGGCGATGGGTGATACCACCGACGAGCTGGTCAAGCTGGCTTATCAGGTCTCGGGACAGCCGGACAGGCGGGAGCTTGATGTCCTGCTGTCCACTGGAGAGGCAGTCTCCAGCACCCTGCTGGCGATGGCGCTTCACAGCATGGGCTACCCGGCCATTAGCCTCAGTGGCGCCCAGGCAGGCATCAAGACGGATACTGCCTATAGCCGGGCGAGGATTATGAAGATAGACCCGAAGCGAGTAGTGCGGGAGCTGGATAAGAGCAATATTGTTATCGTTGCCGGCTTCCAGGGTGTTTCTGAGGGTGAGGATGTAACCACTCTAGGGCGGGGTGGCTCGGATACTACTGCGGTGGCTCTGGCGGTCAGTCTGGGGGCTGAGGAGTGCCGGATATATACCGATGTTGAGGGTGTTCATACGGCTGACCCGCGCCTGGTTCCCGAGGCTCGGAAGCTGGCCGAGATTAGCTACGATGAGATGCTGGAGATGGCAACCTATGGTGCCAGGGTGATGCACCCCCGGGCGGTTGAGCTGGGCGAGTTGTTTAATGTCCCGATTACAGTGGCTTCCAGCTTTAATCAAAACCCCGGTACATTAATCCACGGGGAGGTATCTATGGAAGTAAGAAATAAGGTGAGAAGCGTAGCCCATGACCCTGATGTGGCTAAGATAACCGTGGTCGGTGTTCCTGACCATCCAGGCATTGCTGCGTCTATATTCGTGCCTCTGGCTGAAGCCGGTATCAGTGTTGATACTATTGTTCAGAACGCCAGCATTGAGCGCATTACTGACCTGACCTTTACGGTAGCCAAGAGCCAGCTAAACGGGGCCATGGCGGTAGTCGAGCCTATAGCCGGGTCTATTGGCGCCCGGGAATGCCTTAGTGATGCCAAGTTGGGCAAGGTCAGCGTTATCGGCACTGGCATGCAAAATGCCCCCGGCTATGCCGCCCGAATGTTCAGAGCCCTCAGTGAGAAGAATATAAATATACAGCTAATTTCAACCTCGGAGATAAGGATAACCTGCATTATCGATGAGGCCAGGGTTAAGGACGCCGTGCGTGCCTTACATCGCGCCTTTGAGCTGGAGATAAACGAGTAGGTTATCTTAAATAGCTGTTAAACAGCCACTACCTCTTTTATTTCAGGGATTTCCTGCTTCAGTATTCGTTCAATCCCGTTCTTCAGGGTCATGGTAGACATAGGGCAGCCGGCACAGGCGCCGACTAATTTTAATTTCACTGTTCCATCACTGACCTCAACCAGTTCCACATTTCCCCCGTCCTGTATCAGAGCCGGGCGTATCTTATTCAGTACCTCTTCCACCTTGTCCTGCATCATAATCTCCTTTAATATTAATTAAGCGCCTCACCTGAATTCTATCGGGCGCTGGAACAATTTGTCAAATTGGGCGGGTCTTAGGCCTTGAAGCCCCTTGTATGACTTTACTGGTTAGTGTAGAATATAATACTTAAAAATGTTTTTGCGTTGGAGTAGTTGAATGCCGCAGGATGAAGAAAGACTGGTAAGGCTAAAGCAGCAGCACAGCAAAGAGGCTATTGACCTGGCGATGCAGGGGCGGTGGCAGGAGGCGGTAGCCATCAATAAGGAGATAATAGGGGGCTTTCCCGACGATGTCGATGCCTATAATCGCCTGGGTAGGGCCTACATGGAACTGGGGGATTATTCGCAAGCCAGGGAAGCCTACAGCCGTACGGTGGAGCTTGACCCTTATAATACCATTGCCAATAAGAATCTACGGCGCTTGAGCTATTTGAAGGATGCTGCCAGTGCCGAAGTAGAGACAGACAAGGTTGAACCGCACCATTTTATTGAGGAGATAGGCAAGGCAGGGGTGGTTCACCTCTATGACCTGGCACCAAAGGAGATACGAGCCAGAATGGTGGCTGGCGATAAAGTGTATTTGAGGGCGGACGGATCCAGTTTGGCGGTAGAAAACGGTCGGAGGGAGTATCTGGGGCAGGTCGATCCCAGGTATGCACAGCGGCTAGCCAGATTAATGGTGGGGGGAAATAAGTATACGGCGGCGGTTGTCAGCTCACGCGAAGACATGATGACGGTTATTATCCGGGAGGTATATCAGGACCCGAGTCAGTTGGGGAGGCTCTCTTTCCCTCCGAAGGGATTGGAGGAGGTTCGCCCCCACGTTGGCGATAAAGTATTCAAGCTTGATTCAGAGTTGGAGGAGGCTGATGAGGAGTCTGGCTATACCATAATCGGTGGCGATGAAATAGAAGTGATGCCTGAGGAGTCTGCGGGTACTGATGATGATGCGGTTAGAGATGAAGAATAGGAGGTTAAGCTGGATATGGTTTCGGGTACGGTGAAGCCGGTAAATATAGAAGATGAGATGAAAGGCTCTTACCTTGATTACGCGATGAGCGTAATCGTTTCTCGTGCCTTACCTGATGTACGGGATGGGTTGAAACCGGTGCATCGGCGTATTCTTTATGCCATGAATGATATGGGGCTTAGGCCTACCGGGCCTCACCGGAAGAGTGCCCGTCTTGTGGGTGAGGTGTTAGGAAAGTATCATCCTCATGGTGATTCCTCTGTTTATGATGCCATGGTGCGTATGGCGCAGGACTTCTCGATGCGCTATCCGCTGGTCGATGGGCAGGGTAATTTTGGCAGCATGGATAATGACCCCGCCGCGGCTATGCGGTATACCGAGGCGCGCCTGGCGCGGATAGCGGAAGAGATGCTGGTTGATATTGAGAAGGACACCGTGGACTTTATGCCCAATTTTGATGACAGCCTCAAGGAGCCTAGGGTTTTGCCCACCAAGTTACCCAACCTGCTGCTTAACGGCAGCTCCGGGATTGCGGTGGGGATGGCTACCAATATCCCCCCGCATAATCTGGGCGAGGTTTGCAATGCCATATCCTGCCTCATTGATAACCCAAAAGCTACGATTGAGGAACTTGGCCAGTTTATTAAAGGGCCTGATTTCCCTACGGCAGGTATCATCTTGGGTCAGGAGGGGATAAGGAACGCCTATACTACCGGGCACGGTAAGGTAGTTGTCCAGGCTAAAGCGCATGTTACTGAAATACAGGGAGCCGGGCGCCGCCAGATAGTGGTCAGCGAGCTGCCCTATCAGACGAACAAGGCGGCTCTGGTGGAAGCTATAGCGGAGCTGGTCAGGAATAAGAAGGTTGAGGGCATCAGCGACCTGCGTGATGAGTCCGACCGCCAGGGTATGCGCATCGTTATTGAATTGAAAAAAGAAGCCCAACCGCAGAAGGTACTCAATAACCTGTACAAGCACACCTCCATGCAGTCCTCTTTCTTCGTAAATATGCTGGCTCTGGTTGACGGACAGCCCCGGGTAATCAGCCTCAGGGAGGCTCTGCAGCATTACGTGGATTTCCGCCATGAGGTAATCACCCGGCGCTCTCGCTTTGAACTGAAAGAAGCGAAAGCAAGAGCGCACATCTTGGAGGGGCTGAGGATCGCTCTGGACAATATTGACCAGATAATTGCCACTATCCGAAAGTCGGAAACGGCTGAAGCGGCTCGTAAAAACCTTATGGCTGGCTTTGGGCTGACCCAGATTCAGGCACAGGCAATTCTTGATATGCAGCTCAGGCGCCTGGCTAATCTGGAAAGGAAGAAGATACTCGACGAGTATGCTGAGTTGGTCAAGACGATTGCCTACCTGCAAGACCTGCTGGCAAACCCGAGAAGAGTTCTCCTCCTGGTAAAGGAGGAAGTGGCCGATCTGAAGTCCAAATACGGAGACCCACGCCGGACGACGATACAGGAGCAGGGAACGCTGGAGTTTACCGAGGAAGACCTCATTCCTCATGAAAGGGTGGCGGTCACTCTCAGCAGCCGCGGCTTCATCAAGAGAATACCATCAAAAACCTACACGCCGCAGCATCGTGGCGGTAAGGGTATTATCGGCCAGGTGACCCGGGAGGCTGATGCGGTTATGCTGCTGACGGTAGCGGATACTCATGATGACCTGTTTTTCTTTACCAACCGGGGTAAGGTCTTTTATCTTAAGTGCCACGAGATACCCGCTGGTAGCTCCCGGACATCTAAAGGGCTGGCGGTTATTAATCTGCTCTCGATTGCTGATGGAGAGAGAGTTACGTCTATGACAGCCACTACCGGTTTTGCCCCGGATGCCTATATGGTGATGGCAACCCGTCAGGGTGAGATAAAGAAGACGTCGCTGGATAAATTTACCGCGGTGCGGAGCAGTGGACTTATCGCCATGGATTTAGCAGCGGGAGACGAGTTAGTGTCGGTCTGCCTGGTCACTGATAAGGATGATGTCATACTGGTAACACGCAAGGGGCAGACAATCCGGTTTGGCGTTTCCAGTCTGAGAGCCGCCTCCAGGACCAGTGGCGGCGTGCGGGCTATCCGCCTGGCAAAGGGTGACGGCGTCGTCAGTCTTGACAAGGCGGGTGAAGACACCCATCTGCTGGTGGTAACCGCCGGCGGCTATGGCAAGATTACCCCCGTTGACGAGTATCCGCGGCAGCATCGTGGCGGTAGCGGGGTAAGGACATTCAAAATTGTCCCGAAGTCGGGCGAGGTAATAGGAGCCAGGGTGGTGTCTCTATCTGAGCAGATTATGATAATGTCTGCTGAAGGGATGGTCACGCGCACTCCTGTTAAAGAAAAAGACCCCAGGCAGGGCATTACCACTATGGGCAGGAGTACTCAGGGGGTCAGGCTGATGAGCCTTGATGAGGGTGACCAGGTGGTGGCGATTACTGCTTTTGAATAGACGGTGGCGTAATTCAGCAGTCTCGCTTCGGTGTTCTTGGAAAGGAAATTATCCCGTAAGTGCCGTGGTGGTTGCGAGCCTTTCTTTTAGCCTGTGGGGTGGGGGCAAATCTTGCGGGCTAAGCCTCTGATGCTGCGAGGGCATGGGGGGGTAAACTAACGGGATAAGCCGCAGGTGCTGCGAGGGCGGCAGGGTGGGAACAGATAACATACGAGGGGTGGTTTGGTGGGGCTCTAAGTAGCCTCGAATTTCTGCTTACAGTTCGGTAACTGCTGGAGTCCGCAGGCGTTGCAGGGATTTTGACGGCAGTCAGGCGTCTCCTCCCCGACCCCCGTGCGCTGGAATTCTTGCTTTAAGAAGGCGGCGGTTATGCCTGTTTCAATGTGAGACCAGGGCAGCACTTCGTCCAGGGAGCGCTCCCGGTGGGCATAGAAACCGGGTTCCAGCCCGGCATCGGCGAAGGCGCGAAGCCAGCTTTCATAGTTGAAGTGCTCGCTCCAGGCATCAAATTTACAGCCCAGTTCCCAGGCGCGGTAGATAACCCTGCCCATTTGACGGTCGCCCCGTGACAGGGTGGCTTCCAGCAGGCTGATTTCGGGGTCCTGCCAGGATAGCTTGGTTCCTTTATGGTGCAATCCCTGCTTGAGAATTTCGTGCTTGGCGTTCAGCCCTGTTTCGCTTTCCTGAGCTGTCCACTGGAAGGGCGTATGCGGCTTGGGGACAAAGGTGGATAGACTTACTCTTATCATCGGCTTTTTACCGCTGGCCCTCTTGCCCGTTGCGCGGACCTTTTCTACCAGGTGGGCGATGCTCTCAATGTCCTCAGGGGTCTCGGTGGGCAGGCCGACCATAAAATATAGCTTGAGGCTTGTCCAGCCGCGCTCAAAGGCGGTGGCGGCGGTTTCCAGGAGGTTTTCTTCAGTCAGGTTCTTGTTGATAGCTCGCCTCAGTCTCTCACTGCCGGCCTCGGGAGCGAAGGTGAGGCCGGTGCGGCTGCGGGTGGGGAGGGAGCCCACAAGCCGGACGGAGAGCTTGTCCAGGCGCAGACTCGGCAGCGATAGGGCCAGGCGAGGGTAGCCTTGCGACAGCTTTTTTACCAGCTCATCAATGCCGGAATAGTCGGTCGTGTTTAGCGAAACCAGCGAGACTTCATCGTAGCCGCAGTTGGCGATGAGCTCCCCGACTGCCTGAAGCACCTCCTCTTGCGGGCGCTCGCGTACCGGGCGGTAGAGCATGCCTGCCTGGCAGAAGCGGCAACCGCGACTGCATCCGCGTTGAATCTCTATGGCTCCCCGGTCGTGGATGACCTCAAGATAGGGTACAACCGGTCGGGTGGGAGGGAAAGGGAGTTTCTCAACAATGCGGCGTCGAATCAGCGGTTCAGCCTCGGGAACTACGGGGGTGATGCTTTTGGGGATGCCATAGGCCTGATACTCGACTTTATAAAGGCTGGGTACATAGACGCCCGGTATACCGGCCAGTCGGCGCAGCAGTTGTTTTTTGCCTTTATCTCTGTGTTCGCGATAGGCATCGAGGAATTCCAGTAACACCTCCTCGCCATCGCCGATGACAAAAACATCAATGAAGTCAGCCAGAGGCTCCGGGTTTAAGGCACAGCTGCCGCCGGCGATTATCAGTGGGTGTGAGTCATTTCTCTCGGAGGCGAAGACCGGAACTTGTGCCATGTCCAGCATGTTCAGTACGTTGGTGTAGGTGAGCTCGTAGCCCAGCGAGAAGCCGACGATATCAAAGTCCTTGAGGGGGTGTCTGGTCTCGAGGCTGGCGAGGGGAATGCCCCGCTGGCGCAAGGCGGCTTCCATATCCACCCAGGGGGTGTAAACCCTCTCGGCGAGGACATCCGGCTGGCTGTTGAGCAGTCCGTAGAGAATCGGCACCGCCATATTGGACATGCCTATTTCATATGCATCGGGGTAAGCCAGCACCATCCTGATACTGGTTTTGTCCCAGTCTTTAACAATGCTGTTCCACTCGCCGCCGGTGTAGCGACCCGGCCGGTTGACCCGGTGCAGTATCTCATTATCGAGCAAGTTTTCGCCTCCAGACCTTAAATTATAATCGTTAAGTGTGCACAGACGCAAATTGGCGAGGCGCGTAATGCCGTAAGTGCGTAATTACGCAAACACGCAGTTGTGCTGAAAGTAAAAGTGGTGGGGATTCTTTTCTGCCCCGCTCAGCCTCCCCCGCCATGTTTCTTTTCCCAACCGCCCCACCTCCCTCGGTTCTCTTTCTTCCCACCCAGGCCCGCCCCCGTATCGCCTGTTGTCTTTCCCACTCAGGCCCGCCCTCGTGTCACCAGCTGCTTAGACCGCAAGTGTTTACCCCACCTGTATTCATTTCCTCCCTCCTGTTGCTTAGCCCGTAGCTTCTACCATCCCACCGCCTGATGGAAAGTTTGAAGAGTAGCCGAGCCCATTTTTGCCCTTGCGGGGGTGGTGGGGGCAGAACTACGGGCTAAGCCGCCGATGGCGCGAGGGTCGGTGTGGGTGGGAAAGAAAAGCAAGGCGGGGTTGGGCTGTGGGGAGGTAAAAAGAGAGGGGGCACAAACGCCCCCTCTCGGATTCTCCGTAAATGCGCAACTGCGCAGCCATTATACCTCTCTGAACTCTCCTTCCACGGTGCGTTACTGGACTTTAACTACAGCAAGGTTAGCTAACCCCTGCCAGTTTGGCATTCTTAATGGTGACAGTGGGATTGGGATTTCGTTTTGGAATGGGAAGGCCGCGTTCTTTAAGTAGAGATATATGTTCTTCCATTCCCCACTTAGCTTTATAAAGGCAGTCCTCCACAGAATTGCCTACACCTGTAAAACCTTCTAGGTCTGGTGAATAGAAGGTAAAGAATGCGGGGTCTTCCGTTGCTTCTATTATCAGAGAATATTTCAAGTCTATCATTTTACTATCTGCCTTTCCCCTTCAAGCCGGCTGCTTTTAATATGGCGTCACAAGTCCCCGTGGGAATCTCCCTGGAACCATGATAGTCTACACGAATTAGTTTATTCAAGCCCTCTTTGCCATAATAGCGGACAGAGCCCTTTTCCTTGATAAGCTCAAATCCATTTCGCTCAAGAAGGCTGACTAATTCGCTGAACTTCACAATCTCTCCGCTTCCTACTACCTATGGCTGGTATAATTATTATACCAAAACATAAAGGACGGGGATAGAAAAAAGAAGAAGTTGCGCAGCCATTACACCTCTTTAAACTCGCCTTCCACGGTGTCTTCATCGTCGCCGCCCTGTCCCGGTGGCGGTTCTGCGCCAGGTGGTGTCTCTCCTCCCGGTGGCGGTGGCGGCGGGGCCTGTTGCTGGTAAACGGCGGTGCCTATCTTCTGCATTGTTTCGTTAAGTTCCTGGGTTGCCCTCTTGATAGCCTCTATGTCGGTGCCCTGCAGCGCCGATTTTACGGCGGCTATCTTTTCTTCCGCCTCTTTATTCAGGTCATCAGGAATCTTGTCCTTGTTGTCGCGCAGCATCTTTTCTGCCTGGTACGCCAGGGTATCGGCCATGTTCTTGGCTTCTATCTCCTCGCGGCGCTTGGTGTCGTCAGCGGCGTGCATCTCTGCCTCTTTCTGCATCTTTTCCACGTCTTCCTTGGAGAGCCCGCTGGAAGCGGTGATGGTTATCTTTTGCTCCTTGCCGGTGCCCTTATCCTGGGCTCTGACATTGAGAATGCCGTTGGCGTCAATATCAAAGGTGACCTCAACCTGGGGCACGCCGCGCGGCGCCGGCAGGATGCCGTCAAGCATGAAACGTCCCAGGGTCCTGTTATCGGTGGCCATGGGTCTTTCTCCCTGCAGGACGTGAATCTCGACACTGGGCTGATTGTCTGCCGCCGTGCTGAAAACCTGGCTCTTGGCGGTGGGAATGGTGGTGTTGCGCGGGATTAGCGGTGTCGCTACCGCCCCCAGCGTCTCAATACCCAGCGTGAGCGGGGTAACATCGAGCAGCAGAACGTCCTTGACCTCTCCCTTGAGTACGCCTGCCTGGATAGCGGCGCCGATGGCGACCACCTCATCGGGATTGACCCCCTTGTGGGGCTCTCTGCCGAAGAACTCCTGCACCTTCTGCTGCACCAGCGGCATTCGGGTCTGTCCGCCGACGAGAATCACCTCATCAATCTGGCTGGCCGTCTTTTCGGCATCAGCCAGTGCTCGTTTGCAGGGCTCTATGGTCTTCTCTACCAAATCCATGACCAGTTGTTCCAGCTTGGCCCGGGTCAGCGTGACGGTGAGGTGCTTGGGGCCGCTGGCATCGGCAGTGATAAAGGGGAGATTCACCTCGGTCTGCTGGACGGTGGACAGCTCGGTCTTGGCCTTTTCCGCGGCTTCCTTCAGCCGCTGTAGCGCCATCTTGTCCTGCCTGAGGTCAATCCCCTGGTCTTTCTTGAATTCATCGCACAGCGAGTCCATAACTCTCTGGTCAAGGTCGTCGCCGCCGAGGTGGGTGTCTCCGTTGGTTGACTTTACCTGGAAGGTGCCTTCACCCAGTTCCAGGATGGATATGTCAAAGGTGCCGCCGCCGAGGTCATAGACGGCGATGGTCTCGTCGTGTTTCTTGTCCAGTCCGTAGGCCAGGGAAGCCGCCGTGGGCTCATTGACAATTCGCAGCACCTCCAGTCCGGCTATCTTGCCGGCATCCTTGGTTGCCTGGCGCTGACTATCGTTGAAGTAGGCAGGCACCGTAATTACGGCTTCCGTCACCTTTTCACCAAGATAAGCTTCGGCATCCGTCTTAAGTTTTTGCAGAATCATAGCCGAGATTTCCGGCGGGCTGTATTCTTTATCGCCCATGGCTACCTGGGCATCATTATTGGGTGCTTTGGTTATCTTGAAGGGGAGCAGTTTCCGGTCGTATTCCGCGGTCGGCTCGTCATATTTGCGCCCCATCAGGCGCTTGATGCTGGAAATCGTGTTGTCCGGGTTGGTGACGGCCTGGCGTTTGGCTACCTGCCCGACCAGACGTTCGCCAGCCTTGTTTATGGCTACCATTGATGGAGTGGTGCGTCCGCCTTCGGCGCTGGGGATGATGGTTGGTTCTCCTGCCTCCATAACGGCTACTGCGGAATTAGTAGTACCCAGGTCAATACCGATGACTTTACCCATTTTGTGTGTCCTCCTTTTCTTCCTCTTCTCCGTTACCGACTACTACTTTAGCCGGACGTAGCACTCTGTCGCCCAGCATATAGCCTTTTTGAAATTCTTCAATAACAATTCCCTCTTTACCTTTATCCTGCCTTACTGCTTCGTGAAAATTGGGGTCAAACGGCTCTCCCAGTGCCTTTATAGGCGTCAGTCCCTGTGCCTCCAGGCTTGACTTAAACTTGCGCTCAACAAGCCTGATACCCTCCACCCAGCTATGTTTCGCCGATTTAGCGGGTGGCACTGAATTGAGAGCCCGTTCCAGGTCATCAAGCGCAGGCAAAAGGCTGAGCATGAGTCCGGCGTTAGCAAAGCGGCTGAAATCCTGTCTTTCCTGTTCGTTGCGCCGCTTGTAGTTAATAAAGTCAGCCTGTGCTCTCTGCCAGTTAGCCAGATATTCTTCGGCTTTTTTCTCTGCCTCAGCGAGCGCCTTCTTGAGACCCCCCGTATCTTCTGTGTCAACGGTCTCCGGTTCCGCCTCGCTGTTTAGAGCTTCTTCTGAATCTTGTGGCATCATTAACCGATCCTGTTTTACTTAATGATTAACGCTCATCACTGTGTATTTCTCTCCCGAATAGTCCGGCTACCAGACTGCTCAGTACTGAGGACAGGTAATATACGGTGGGTATGGTGTGTGAATATGACATTCGGGTCGGCCCGACTACCCCTATGGTGCCGGTGGCTTCATCAGGAAGGCCGTATTGGCTGATGACCACACTGCAGTTCTGAATAGCCGTCTCTTTATTCTCTTTCCCTATGATTACATGTACTGCGTGCTGTTTTAACTTTGTTGGAACGATGACCTTCAGCAGGTTGCGGTGCTCAACCAGTTCCATGAGGGTGAGCATTCGGTCGCTGTGGGCAAATTCCGGTTGATTAAGCATAAAATGCCATCCGTCAAGGTAGGGCTCTTCATACTCCTGCTGGTCCTCAGTCTGCATAATCTCTACCAGGTGGTCGGTCGCCTGCTTTTCCAGTAGTGATAACTCCATCTCCTTGGCTGAAATCTGCTGGCCGGTCAAACCGGAGTAGGCAGTATTCAGCTTGTTGCTGATGATAGTCAGAGTTGATTGGGATACAGCCTGGTCAAAGGTTATCAGCTTTTGTTTCACCTTGGCTCCGGGAAGGACCACGACGGCGAGTACCTGAGAGTCCTGCAGGGCAAGCAGCTCCATGTGCTTCAATTTGCAGTCGGCGGACTTGGGCATGCTAACTACCGCCACGTTTTGCGCCAAGCGTGCCAGGAGTGTTGCCGTCAGTCTTAACCATGTCTCTACTTCCTTCTCCACCTGGTGAAAGGTGTGGCTTATAAGACGCTGCTCCGCCGGGGGGAGCTTTGCGTTTCCAATTGACTCCACGTAGTAGCGGTAACCCTTATCTGAGGGAATGCATCCGGCTGAAGTGTGGGGACGGATAAGATAGCCCTCCTGCTCCAGGTAGGCCATCTCATTACGGACGGTAGCCGGGCTTACCCCCAGTTCAGTGTCACTGGCAATAACCTGCGAGGGCACCGGTACTGCCCTGGTGATGTATTGTCCCACTATAGTGTTAAGTATTTTCCCGCTTCTGGCAGATATCATTTCCGCCTCCATTAGCAGTCTCGACCTTAGACTGCTAACTCCAATTTAGCACTTTAACGGGCTGTTTGTCAAGAGAGATGACGGTGGATTTTTACCCTTCCTTGACCCTGAAAGACGCCTGTGATACATTAGTAGGGTGGATATTACCTGGTTGGGCCATTCTTGCTTCCGCATTAAGGGGAGCCAGGCCGTAATTATTAATGACCCTTTTCCGCCAGACTTTGGTTACTCACTGGGCAAGCCTAACGCCAACATCGTCACGGTGAG
>Ga0180432_10005828_pt1 | contig 16229 bp, 17 predicted proteins | sample SS_ome_10_FD_132414 | JGI IMG/M metagenome (GOLD analysis project Ga0180432, IMG submission 132414) | Hypersaline lake sediment archaeal communities from the Salton Sea, California, USA - SS_1_MS_2 metaG | ecosystem: Environmental > Aquatic > Non-marine Saline and Alkaline > Hypersaline >... | reverse complement strand
CGATATTGACGGCGGGGAGCAGCATGGCTTCGGTGGGGTAGTAGTCGGTTTCGTCGGTGCGGTCACCTTTGTGGTGGGCGGTGACCAGGATGCGCAGGTCGAACCAGATGGCCAGATGCTCCCACTCCCAGAACCTGGCGCCGATGGCCCCGTGGGCAGTGTAGCCCACACCGGGGTAGGACTTGTCGTTCTTGCAGTCGGCCTTTAAAGAGAGATAGGAGAAACCGCCGCCGATCTCCAGAAAGTACTCCAGGCCGCTCTTGGGAAGGCTGGCGATCAGGCGGAAGAAGACCGGCAGGGTGACGTTGTGGCCGGCATGGCAGGTGTCGTCACCGTAGCGTATGAAGGAGTAGTAGCCTGCGCCGGCGCCCACCGACAGGTAAGATAACAGCTTGTACTCGTAGCTGGCGGTGAAGCCCAGCGGGACCAGGCTGTCGATGTGGTAGTGCTCTGCCTGGGTCACGATCTCGGCGTTGACATAGGGAGAGGAGGAGATGCCGGCGTAGATGCGGTGCGGGTATTGGGGATTCTTGGCGTGGACCGCGGTACCCAGCAGCAGGATGGCAAGTGTTACGGAGAAATAACGGCTCATGTCAGCATACCCTCGATAGGATTGACTCCACCCGGGACTGGCTCTGTTCATACAACCACTCGGCCTGTATCCGCAGGGCCAAGAATTGCACGGGTGAGTCCAAAGAAGCAAGCCGGACCAGATCTTTTTGGGTTACCACCACCGCGGACGCGCCGCGCTGCGACGCCAGATCGGACAACCCGCTCACATCCGATGGCGAATAGTGATGATGATCGGGGAAAGCCCGGGTGCCCGCCAGGGTAAGGCCGGCCTTCCGGCAGGTCTCGAAGAAGCCCTCGGGGTGGGCCACGGCGCAGGCGGCGATCACCGGGCGTTCGATGCTCGGCGAGGCGGGGCGCAGGTCGGCGCCCTCGGTAAGGCCGGTGGGGATGAAGGCACACTCGGCGGACGGGATGTTGGACGGAACTATCCGGCGCAGGTACGCGGCATCCGCGCCGGGGGCGTGGGTGAAGATCACCAGATTGGCGCGCTCAATGGCCGAACGCGGCTCGCGCAGCGGGCCGCGGGGAAGCAGGTGGGCGTTGCCCAGACCGTAGCGGGCGTGGACCGCCACGATATCCAGGTCGCGATGCAGCTTTCTGTGCTGGAAGGCGTCGTCGCACAGGATGACGTCGGGGTCGAAACGCTCCACCGCCAGGCGGCAGGCCGCCACCCGGTCCTCCCCCACCACCACGCCCGCATCCGGACAGCGCAGCGAGATCAACACCGGCTCGTCACCGGATTCGTCCACCGGGCGCACCGGACCACCGGGGGTGTGCACCACCACCAGGCCGCTGGTCCGACGCCGGTAGCCGCGGGAGACCACCGCTACCCGCTTCCCGGCTTCACCCAGCATCCGCACCAGCTCTATGACCAGGGGAGTCTTTCCGCTGCCTCCGACGGTCAGGTTGCCCACCGAGATCACCGGCTTGCCGATCTTGTGTGCCTGGGTCCCCGCCCGGGCAATGGCCAGTCCAGCGCGGTAGCCCCACTCCAACGGGGCCAGCGCCGCGCCTAAAAAGCGGTGCTTACGGTGGTACCAGAGCTGGTTGAAAAACGCCACGCGCCCCTCCCCCGGACAGCAGCTCAGAAAGCCCTTTCCACGCTTCTTCAAACCCGAGCTCGTTCATGCATTCCAGAGTATCCACCGGACAGCTGGCCCCGCCGTAGTTGCTGCAGGGGGAGCAGGCCAGTTCCCGCCGGACCACCTTGACCCGCGGGCCCCGCGGCGCCCAGCGCTCCGGCGAGGTGGGACCGAAGATGACCAATACCGGTACTCCCAGCGCTCCGGCCATGTGGGCCGGCCCCGAGTCGGGACTGACTAAGGCCCGGCAGCGGGACAAGACACCGGCCAGCTGCCCCAGGCTTCCGCCGGTGCGCACATAGTCGGGCTCGGTCTTCATCGTATTGACCACCGCGCCGGTCAGCAAACCGTCCTGCTGCCCGCCCAGCAGCGCCACCCGGTACCCCTCCTGACGGCAGCGGTCGGCCAGGGCGGCGGTGTGCCTGACCGGCCAGGTCTTGGTGGGATGCCGGGACCCGGTCACGATGCCGATGAAGTCGTCACCGTCCAGGCTGCTTTTTGCGGCTTCTTGCTCCTCCTCACTCGCGATCAGAACCGGCGCGGGAGCGTCACCGGTCACTCCCAGCACCTGCAGGTACCGTTCCACTTGATGGGGTGCGCCCAGGACGGCGTCCTGTCCGATGATGGCTTTTATGATCCCGAAGCCGCGGCGCTTGACCATCACCCGGCGCTGCGCCGGGTGCAGGTAGGCCGAAAGCATCAGGCTGCGGACCTTGTGCTGAAAATCCACCAGCAGATCCACCGGCTTGAGCCGGTCGGCCAGCCGGAGGATGCCCCCCGGCCCGCGGTGGCTTCCGGTGTAGTCGAACTCCACCGCCTCGTCGATGTGCGGATTGTCGCGAACCAAGTCCAGGTAACCCGCATCCACCAGCCAGGTGATGCGCGCCCGGGGATACCTGAGGCGCAGCAGCGCCGCCGCGGGAGTGGCCAGGATGATGTCACCCACCGAGGAAAGCCGCACCAGCAGAATGTGCTCGGGATCCTTCATGAGGCTCCCCGGGCCAGTTCCAGGATGATCTCGGTGTCGGCCCGGCTGGCGCCCTGCACCGCCGAGACCGACTCCTGCGCCATGCGACCCAGCTTCTCGATCTCCTGGCGATCGGAAAGCAGATCGGACAACACCCGCTCAAAACGGCTGAAGTCGGAAACCTGAATCCCCCCCCGGCCCAGCAGAACCTTTACGCTGTCGCGGAAATTCTCCATGTGCGGCCCGAACAAAACCGGCTTGCCGCAGGCGGCCGGCTCCAGAATGTTCTGCCCTCCGCGCCGCACGAAGCTTCCTCCAACGAACACCACCGTGGCCAACCGGTATGCCGCCCGGAGCTCACCAACCGAATCCAGCACCACCACCGCCTCCCCCGCCGCCCCGCGCGAACGCAGTCCACAGGTCAACTTGCGGTCCTCGGCGAGAAGCCGGACGCGGTCCGCCCGCTCGATATACCGCGGAGCCACCACCAGATGCAGCTCGGGAAACGATTCGCGCAGCGACAGGTACACGTCCAGCAGCGGACCTTCTTCTCCCTCATGAGTGCTTCCGGCAAGCAGCACCGGACTGGACCCATCCACCCCCAGAACCTTGGCTAAATTCTTCAGACCGGCATCGTCGGGCTCGACCTGTCGGCACGAATCGAACTTGGTGTTACCGGTCGCCCGCACCCGCTCGGGAGGTGCCCCGATAGACAGGGCGTGCTCGACCTCGGCCGGATCGCGCATGCACAGCAGGTCCACGTGCTTGAGCGGATTGCCGATCAGCCGGTAAAACCACCGGTAGCGCGGCAGCGCCCGCTCGTGGAATCGACCGTTGATGATGGCGATACGGGCGCCCGAACGCTTGACGCCTCGAATCAGCGCCGGCCATACCTCGGCGTACTCCAGCACCAGCACGTCGGGCTTGATGGCCTTCACCGCCCGGCGCACCGCCAGGGGCAGGTCGTAGGGCAAGTAACCCACCGCATCCGCGCCCTGGAGCCTCTTTTGGGCCATGGCCATTCCCGAGTTGGTAACGGTGGTAACCACCACGCAGGCATCCGGCCGGCGCTCGCGCACCATAAGAATTACCGGCTGTAGCGCCGCCAGATCGCCCGCCGACGCTCCGTGAAACCAGAACACCGGCCCGCCGGAGCAGCCCGGCCATCCGGGCGGATAGAACCCCAGCCGGAACAGGAACCCCTCGCGCAGCTTGGGATGAACCAACAGCACCGGCAACAGGATCATGAAAGCCAGGTGGACCAGGATTGCGTAGACGAGAAACATGGGTGGATACTAACCTCGCCTGCCGTACGCGTCCACTTCAGCGGTCAGTTCCTGCAGGCTCCCGGTCAGCCGCGCGGTGGCTTCGCGCATTTGTTGGGAAGTGGCCTGCCGGGAGACCATAATGGGTTCGCCGTAAGCCACCGTGGCTCTGGTGAAAGGAAGCGGAATCAAGAAGCGGTCCCAGGCCTTCTTGAGCCGTAACGCGCCACCGAAACCGGCGGTGATCGGTACGATGGGAGAGCCACTGCGCCGCGCCAAGACCACGATGCCCGATTTGGCGTCGAAGGCCGGTCCGCGGGGACCATCCACCGCCATTCCCACCGAGATGCCCTCTTTCAAGCGCCGGCCCAGAGCCATCAGGCCCGAAAATCCCCGGCGGGAGGAAGAACCCCGCACCACCTTGAGACCGAAACGCTTACAGACCGATGCCTGCATTTCCCCGTCGCGGCTGAGGCTGGTCATCACCGTCAGGACCGCCTCGGGATTGGCCTTGAACAGCGCCAACTGCCGGCCGTGCCAGAAGGCGTACAGGATCGGCCGGCCCAGCTCGCGGGCCCGGGCCAGGCGATCCAGGTAGAGAGTACGCACCCGCACGGTGGCCAGCACCACCCGGGCCACCAGCCAGACGACGAAGGCCTTTATCCGAATCCAGAACTTCACGGGGACTTCTCGCCGTCGGCATCCTTCTCCCCGACGATGAGCTGGTAGACCACGCGCTTGCCCAGGCCAGTCAGCCCCCCCATCAGGCGGGCTATCTCTCCGGTGCCGTACTTGCGTCCTTGCTGCAGCGCCTCGATTACCTGCCGCAGCTCCGGGCTGGCCTGCACCTTCTTCTCTTTGGATCCCTCCACCACCAGGGTCACCTCACCCCTGGTGCCGCCCTTGTAGCGCTCGGAGAGTTCGGCCAGGGTTCCGCGATCGAAGGTCTCGTGCAGCTTGGACAGTTCGCGGACCACCACCGCGCGGCGGTTCCCCCAGACCGCCGCCAGCGCCCCCAGGGTCTTGCCCAGGCGGGCGGGTGACTCGTAAATGATCAGCGAGCCGGGCTCATAGGCCAGGTCTTCGGCCAACCTGATAATGGCCGAGGTCTTGCGGGGCAGGAACCCCAGGAACACGAAGCGGTCGGTCTGCAATCCGGAGGCGGCCAGCGCGGCTATGACCGCGGTGGGCCCCGGCACCGGAACCACCCTCGCACCCCGCTCGATGGCACCGCGGATCAGCGCCTGGCCCGGATCGGAAATCCCGGGCATGCCCGCGTCCGACACCAGGGCCACGTCTTTCCCCTCTTCCAGGACCTTGAAGATCCGCCGGGAGGCGGTCTTGTGGTTCTGCTCCCGGTAACTGATCATGTCCCCCTTGAGCCCGTGCGCCGAGAACAGCTTGCGGGTGTGCCGGGTGTCCTCGGCGGCGACCAGCGCCACTTCCCGCAGGACCTTCAGGGCCCGTAAGGTGATGTCCTGCAGGTTGCCGATGGGGGTGGCCACCAGAAAAAGTCGGCCCAGATTGGAGCTTGCCTCGCTCAAGACCTCTTTATCCTAGATGATGGAGTATGCTGGATCAACCCGGCGGGCAGTGCCATAATGGCGCCATGAAAATGCCCGTGCATCTGCTCTGCGTTTTCATCCTGCTGGCGCCCTCCGGGCTGCTGGCGCGCGACGACATGTCCGGGGTGTGGAAGGAGGAGTACACCGAGACGATCATCTCCGTGGAGGAATGGGGTAAGGAGTGTGGCGAGGCGCCGCGGTCCCCGGGGCGGAAAAAGCGCGGGCTGCTTTTCACCGTCGAGGACCGCCAGGTGGATCTGATGTTCACCGGTCACTCGGGCAAGTCGTTCGCCACCTCGGCCTGCCAGTCGCCCAACCGGCAGTTGAAGGCCAAGGAGCGCAACCTCAAGGACAAGCTCCACCTGGTCAACTGCGCCACCCCCGAGACCGCCAAATCGTACGAGAGCGGGCTGTATTCTTTCCGCATCAAGTCGGCCAACCGCATCGAGTACCGCGAGACCTCCCGCTTCGTGCGCAACCTCAAGGGCGCCCTGTGCAGTCACACCCGGAGAACCCGGCGGCTCTACACCCGCCAGAAGGGCAAAAAGGCCCCGGTGGTCGGCACCAAGGTCGACGCCCCCCGCGAGGATCCCTGCGAGACGCCCGGCCCGGCGGTCACCCTGAGACTGACCCCAAGAAAGGCCGTCCTGCATCCGGGCGAGAAGGTCTGCCTCAAGGCCGCGGCCCAGGACGAAAACGGCTGCGACGCCGACGCCAGCTTGACCTGGGGCCGTGGCGACACCCCCCGGGGCGTCAAGCTCAACATCGCCGGCTGCCTGACCGCCACAAAAAAAGCCAAGTCGGGAACTCACAAAGTCCGCCTGGCCGCGGGAAAGGCCGAAGCCGAGTTCACCCTGGTGGTGGTTCGCAAGGCAGCCAAGGCCGCCCCGCCGCGCAAACCAGCGGAAGAACCACCGCCGATCGAGGAACCGCCGGAGGAAGATCCCGAAGAGCCGGAAGAGCCCCCACCACCGCCTCCCCCCACCGAGAAGCCTCCCGAACCTCCACCCCCGGCGGAAGCCCAGCAAGAAGAACCGCCGGCCTGGATACTCCCCGCCGCCATCGGCGGCGGTGTATTGGTCATTTTCGTGGTGATTCTGTTCATCTTCTTGGCCCGCCGGCGCAGGACTCCCATGGCCGCGGAGCCGACGGTCCCGGAGCCGATCCGCCCGAGCGAAGAGAAGGAAACCGTCTTCTGCACCAATTGCGGCAAGCAAATACCCCCCGAATCCAAATTCTGCCCCTACTGCGGAAACCAGCGCCCATGAGCGACGATCCCCGCCACCAGTTGGGCGCCTCTTCCGAGGACCGCGCGGCGGCGTTTTTGGTGCATAAGGGCTACCGCATCCTGGACCGCAACGTCACCTACAAGGTGGGCGAGGTAGACATCGTGGCCGAGGACGGCGAGACACTGGTATTCGTCGAGGTGCGCAGCCGCACCGATCCCGACCAGGTCCACCCGGCCGCCACCGTAACCAGGAGAAAGCAGCGCCAGATCGTCCGCACCGCCATGGCCTACTGCCAGCACCACAAGATCAAAGACACCATGATCCGCTTCGACGTGGTCGCGGTCCTGGGACCCGAGAGCGAGATCGAACTCTTTCAGAACGCGTTTGAAGCGGGGCGTTAGGACTTTACACCGCGGAAAGTCATCCTGTGTATCTCGCAGGGTCCATACTCCTTCACCGCTTGCTTGTGGGCCTTGGTCGGATAGCCCTTGTGGCGGTCGAAGCCGTAGCGGGGGAACAGGGCGTGGTACTCGCGCATCAGGGCGTCGCGGTAGACCTTGGCGACGATGGAGGCGGCGGCGACGGTCTGGGAACGGGTGTCGGCCTTGATGAAGGCGCGTTGCTCGACCGCGGGCAGGTCTTCCGGCCAGGGAAACACATCGCGGCCGTCGATCATCACCAGGTCGGCCTGCACCCCCAGGGCCCAAAGCTCCCGGCAGGCCCGGGCCATGGCCTCCAGGCTGGCCCGGCGGATGTTGATCTCGTCGATGCGCCGGGGGCCCACCAGGCCGAAGGCCCAGCCCGAAGCCTGGTTGCAGATCTGAACCGCCAGTTTCTCGCGGCGCCGGGCGGTTAGCTTCTTGCAGTCGGCCAGGCCGGCGATGCCGTGTTTTTCCGGCAATATCACCGCGGCGGCCACCACCGGGCCGGCCAGGGGCCCGCGGCCCACTTCGTCGACTCCGACTATCTTGCGGTAGCCTTGCTGGCGCGCCCAATCGTCCAATTCAGGACGCAGATCAGAGTCGGAACGACGCGTTGGCATGCCGGGCCAAGGTCATCTGGCCGGTGAACAGAATCACCTGGGTGAGCTTACCCAGATCGGCCAGCATCTGGCTCAGCAGCGCGTGCTTGTTCGAGGGGATCCTCTTGAAGGGATCATCCAGCAACAACGGTACGGGCTGCTGCCGGGAGTAAAGCTCGACGATGGCGAATTTCAAACCCAGGTAGACCAAGTCCTGGACGCCGGGGGGTAGCATGGATAAACCCACCGCGTTGCCAGAGTTAGAGTCCATGACCTGAATCGTACCGCCCGGCCCGAAGGCCAGCTGTGGATAGGCCTGGTCGGTCAGCGCGGAGATGTACTGGCTGGCCCTCGGCTGTATGGTCTGCTCCACCCGTTCGCGCCCGGTCAAAAACAGATCCTCGGCCGCCTTGACCAGGGTTTGACAGGGATCGGCGGCGGGCGAGGCGGAAAGATCCACCTCCCCGTACGAAGGCATGGCCTGCCCCGGGGGAGCCCCCACTCCCAGGCCGTAGGGGTCCTCTCCTTCAGGAGCTCCCAGGCACCCGTCTGCCTGGCCAAAATCCGAAACCGGCTCGCCGGATTCGATCCGCCGCAGTTTCTCTTGCAAGGCGCCGATCTTTTTTTCCATCTCCCGCGGATTCATCATCATCCCACCGGCACCCACCAGCTGGCCCTCGACCTCGTTGATTTGCTCCTGAAGCTCCTTCCTCCGCGACTCGACTTCTTCCAGCGAAGAGTCCTTTTGCCCTTCCTCGAGCTGCTTGCGAGCTGCCTCGATTTCAGCCTTCAGTTTGTTTCTCTTGTTGTATTGCTCGATGATCTGCCCGGGTTTCTCCACCTGTAGCTCCGCCATGGTTCGGCGCACCATAGAGGTCTCCAGCTCGAACGTGCGCTGGATCTTTTCGCGGCGCTCATCCACCATCCCCAGCCGCCGGGAGGCCCGCTCGAGCATACTGAGCAGATCTATATGGCGGATGGCCACGAATGTCGCCACCCCGAAGGCTATGATGTCCAGCAGGGCCACGTAGCGCAAAGGTTCGTAAACGAAGAAGCCAGCCACCCCCGCACCCAGCGCCAGGATGCCCGCCAGCAGGCTGAGCAAAAAGACCTTGTTCTTCCTCAGCGGCTCCGGGGTGCTCATCCGGGCGCGCTTCTCCCAGCGCTCCTTGTCGTCTTCCAGGCGCTTTAGGTCTTTGTTAAGCTTCTGCGAGCTCTTCTCGAACTCGCGGACCTTCCCCTCGAAATTGTCCGGAAGCTCGGTCAACGACGCGAACTGCTGCATTCCGGTCTCCAACTGCTCCACCCGGGCGCTGGCCTCGCGGACCCCCTTGAACTTCTGGTCGATCTCGAACATCTCCGATTGCAGCCCGTCGAGCTTGAACTGCAGTTCGTCGGTGTCCTTGGCCGCGGTCAGGTCGCGCTGAAGCGTCTCAATCTGCCTTTTGATCTCCTCCGGGTCGTCGGGGAGGATCTCTTCACCCGGATCCATCCCCTGATACCCGGGGAACGACGCGCCACCAGTCCCGGCGCCTCCGGCCCCGGGAAAATGCGGGCTAGGTGGCAGCCGGCGCTGCCCGCCGCCGGCGGCCGCCATGGCCCCGCCCATGGCCGCGGTAGGAACCGGGGCCGCCGGCCGTTGCATCGCCACGCCACCCGGCGGCGCACCCACCCGCGGCATGTTTGAAGGCAATGCGCTATCACGGGCGATATAGACGCTTTCGAGGATGTCCCTCTGGGGCAGGTGCAGCTGGCTGGTGAGGTACTGGAGAATCTCGGCCGCCGCCGCAGTGACCGTGGCGAAGCGTCCGGTGGCGGGATCCAATCGTGTCAGGGCGATAGAACCGGAGGTGAGATCCTTGACCAGCCGGTATTTGTCGGCGCCCTCGTCCAACATCAAGGAAACCCGGCAAGGCGTGCCCGGGGCCGTCTGGAACTCGGTCGAAGCCGGCTCGGTTGGATTGGGATAGAGAAGATGAACTACTACATCCACTACGGTCGACTTGCCGCCACCGGAATCCGCGAAGTAAAGCGTAAAACCCTGCCCCAGGGGGATCCGCTGCATTTGTGCGAAATTGCGAACGCCCTGGAGTACCAACTCAGAGTAGTGCATGGCACCTGCAAAGCCGTGGTGAAGCCGGAAAGATCAGGACGTCTCTTTCAGTCGAGCCGCCTTGCCCTTGCGCCGCCGCAAGAAATACAGCCTGGCGCGCCTCACCCGTCCGGAACGAACCACTTCGATTTTTTCAATCCGGGGGGAATGCAGGGGGAAGATCCGCTCCACACCGATCCCGTACGAATACTTCCGAACGGTGAAGCTCTCGGAAAGGCCGCCGCCCCTGCGCCGGATCACCACTCCTTGAAAAACCTGCACACGCTCCTTTTCTCCTTCCACGATCCGCATGTGGACCCGGACCGTATCTCCCACCCGGAACTGGTCCACCTTCTCCTTGAGATGCTCCTTCTCCACTTGTTCCAGTCTGCGCATGATCAATCTCCTTCTGCTCGCTCCTGTTCGGACAACCAGGTGCGCTCTTCCTCCGTCATGGATAAGCCTTCCAGCAGCTCGGGACGCCGACGGGCCGTCCGCTGCAACGATTGCCTCCGGCGCCACCGGGCGATGGCCTGGTGGTCTCCGGACAGCAGGACCTCGGGAACCCGCATGCCGTTGAACTCACGCGGCCGGGTGTACTGGGGGTACTCCAGCAGGGATTCCCCACAAAACGATTCCTCCTGCACCGACTCCCCGCATCCCAGCACGCCGGGAACCAGGCGCGAAACCGCATCCATCACCACCCAGGCCGCCGACTCGCCGCCGGATAGAACGTAGTCACCGATGCTCAGCTCCTCGTCCACCAGGCGGCGAATCCTCTCGTCCACTCCCTCATAGCGCCCGCACAGCAGCGCCACATGCTCGCGTTCACTCAACCGCCGGACCCCCGCCTGGTTGAGCAGAGTTCCCTGCGGGGTCAGCAGCACCACGTGCACGCCGGGGGCCTTCTCCCTGAGTTGTTCCAGCGCCCGGGCCAGCGGCTCGACCTTGATCACCATCCCGCTGCCGCCGCCGAAAGGGGTGTCGTCTACGACCTTGTGACGCCCCTCGGCGTAGTCGCGGAAGTTGACCAGGTCCACCTCCAAAACACCCTTCTCCACCGCCTTGCCGAAAAGCCCGGCGGCCACAGGCTCCTGGAAAACCTCCGGGAAGAGAGTAAGGACGGTCCACCGCATGACAACACTCAGCAAACCCCTCAACCCTGGGGCAGCCCGGGAAGACCCCGGGGGGGCTCCACCACCATGCGGCCGGCTTCCAGGTCCACCTCGACCACCACGCCGTCCACCACCGGCAGCAGAATCTCTTTGCCCTTGTCTCTCACCACGTAGATTTCGTGCGCACCGTTGTCAAAGATCTCCGACAAAACGCCCAGCACCTGCCCCCGGGCGGTCACCACCGTCAATCCCTCCAGATCACCGGCATAGAAACTGCCGGGCTCGGCCTCGGGCAGCTGATCGCGGGGAACAAACACCCGCTGGCCCTTCAGCGCCTCGGCCGCCTCCATGCTGTCCACGCCTTCCAGCGCCATGATGGCAAACTTCCCGCCGCCCCGGATTGCCGCAACCCGGAAACGACTGGCCTTCCGGCGCTCGGCACCCAGATACACCTCCTGGCTGTCCCGCCAGGCCCCCGACGAACCCTCGCCGGGAAGAACCTTCAACTCGCCCCGCGTACCGTGGGTGCGGGTTATTTGACCCACAAAAACCAATTCGACCTCAATCGACAATGTCCAGCTTAGCCCTCTTGTCTTCGCGGGCGGAGGCCACTCCCAAAACCGTGCGGATGGCCCGGGCGGTGCGGCCCTCGCGGCCTATGACCTTGCCCACGTCCGCCGGCGCCACCCGGAGCTTGATCACCCGGTCGCGCTCGGTGTCGACCTCTTTCACCTCAACGGCGTCGGAGTCTTGCACCAGGGCCCGGGCGATGAATGCCACCAGCTCACGCATCTGCGCCTTTGCCGCCATCTTTTTCCTCGGCCATGGCACCGCCGAACTTGGCCACCAGCTGGGCTACCGTGTTACTGGTCTTGGCGCCCTGGCTCAACCAGTAATCCAGCCGCTCGCGGTCCAGCTTGAATGTCGGCGGATCCACCCGGGGATCGTAGTGACCCAGCTTCTCGATGTAGCGCCCGTCGCGAGCGTTGCGCGAGTCGGTCGCCACCACGTGGTAGAACGCCTTCTTCTTGGTTCCGGCCCTTTTCAGTCTGATTGCTACTGACATGCCTGCCTTCCTCTTCTGGTTTAGTGTAACCGGCCTCCCATGAGGCCGCGCATCAATGTCTTCATACCGAACCGATTTATCTTCTTCATCATCTTCTTCATTTCCAGGTACTGCTTTACGAAAGAGTTAACGTCCTGGACGGTGGTCCCGCTGCCCTGGGCGATCCTCTTCCGGCGGCTCCCGTTGAGAATGGCGTGATTGATCCTCTCCTCGCGGGTCATGGAGTTGATGATGGCCTCGATACGTCTGAGCTCCTCCTCGGGGGGCGCGGCGCCCTGCATCTTCTTCATCATGCCGCTCATTCCGGGTATCTTATCCATCAGGTCGCTGATCGAGCCCATCTTGCGCAGCTGCTGCAGGTGATCGCGGAAATCCTCGATGGTGAACTCGTTCTTTTTGAACTTGCGCTGGAGCTCGGCGGCCTTCTTCTGATCGTAGGCTTCCTGGGCCTGCTCGATCAGGCTGAGCATGTCCCCCATCCCCAGGATGCGGCTGGCCATGCGGTCGGGATGGAAGACGTCCAGGGCGTCGAGCTTCTCGCCGATACCGGCGAACAGGATGGGCTTGCCGGTCACCGCCTTGATCGACAGCGCCGCCCCGCCCCGGGCGTCGCCGTCCAGCTTGGTCAGAATCACCCCGTCGATGTCCAGATCCTCGTTGAACTTCTCGGCCACGTTGACCGCGTCCTGACCGGTCATGGCGTCGGCGACCAGCAGGATGCGCTTGGGGCTCACCTCGCGCTTGATGACCCGGAGCTCTTCCATGAGCTCTTCGTCGATGTGCAGCCGGCCGGCGGTGTCCAAAATCACCGTGTCGTAGTTCTTGTCCTCGGCCAGGTCCACCGCCTGCCGGCAGATGGCCACCGGATCCTGATCGGTGCTGGAGGGATGCACCGGCATGTCGACGTCGGCGCCCAGCTGCCTGAGCTGATCGATGGCCGCCGGCCGGTATACGTCTGCGGGAACCAGGTAGGGTCGGCGCCCCTGGGACTTGAAGCGCAACGCCAGCTTGCCCACCGTGGTGGTCTTACCGGAACCCTGCAGGCCGGCAAGCATGACCACCACCGGCGGCCTTCCGGCCATATCCAGTTCCTGGGCCTCGCCGCCCATCAACATGATCAGCTCTTCGTTGACCACCTTGATGAACTGCTGCCCGGGTGTCAGCGAGGCCATCACTTCCTTGCCCACCGCCCGAGACTTGACCGCGGAGACAAAGTCCTTGACCACCCGGTAGTTGACGTCGGCCTCGAGCAGCGAAAGGCGCACCTCGCGCAGAGCGTCCTTGACGTTGGACTCGGAAAGTTTCCCGTGTCCTTTCAGACGCTTGAAAGTCTGCCCCAGCTTGTCGGTCAGTGAATCGAACACAACCGCACTTCTCCAGGCAAAAGAGCCCAAGGAACCTAGCGTCACATCGGGTTTTTGTCAAGAGAATCAGAGGTTGGGCGTGCCCACCGCGGTGAAAATGGCCTTGAGGTCCTCGTCGTCGAAGTGGATGCCTGCGCCGAAGAAGTAGTCGAACGAAGATTTCGACTGACTTTCGGTGGGTTCCTGGTTGAAAACGTCGTCAACGCCGCCAGCTATGTAGATGTGACTGGCCAACCAGGTGGGCCGGTACATCACCATGGCCTTCAGCCGCGGCAGGGAGGCGTCTCCGTACTCGTTCTTGCCGAACTGGAAGACGTCGAAGCGGAACTCCAGGTCGTCGTTGAGGAAATACCAATTCATCCCCAAACCGCCGGTGCCCTCGATGATGCCGAAGCGCAGGCCCAGCCAGTAGAATCGCTTGGCGAACTGGATGGAGAACTTGAATTCGTCCGTAGTGGTGGTTTCTTCCGTGACCGTGCAGTTTCCCAGTTCATCGCACACCCGCTTGGACTCCACCGATACGGATCCGCGGGGATCATCGATCACCTCGAGCATGTAGTACTTGTCCGACTTGGGAACCAGTTTGAGCGCTAAGTAGTTCTTGGCGGCGTTCTGGCGGATGTGGTACTCGGAGCGCAGGTCGATGATGGTCTGCAAGCGGGCGAGCTTGCTGGTGAACGTCGAGGCGTCGTCCAGGACGCCCTCGGCCTTGTCCAGGACCTTGTCGTCGTTGACCAGCCGGCCCAGGGTGCCCTGTCCCTCGTTGATTTTGCGGGTGATGTTGTCGAGGTTTTCCAAGGTCCGGTTGGCCTTGTCCAGGGAGTCCTTTACGCCCCCCACGCTGTCCTTCCAGTCGGTTTCGCCACGGCCCACGATATCGTTCAGGTTGGCCAGCAGCGTGCGCATGTCTTTGGTGACCGCGTTGACTCCGTCGAGGATTTCCTGGTATCGGTTCTTGGTCCCGGCGGTTACCACGGCCACGTCGTCGAGTATCCGCTGCACCTTGCTGCTGCCGCGCTGGAAGGACTCGTTCACGCTCTCGGTCAATTCGGCCACGTTCTTGGAGATCTCGGTCATGCGCCTCATCACCCCGCCCAGGGAGTCTTCGCGGTCGAAGTCGCCGATGGTTTTGGCCAGGGACTGGGTGACCACCCGGATATCCCCGGTGATCATGTCCAGCTTGCGGAATAGATCAGAAAAATCACGCTCTTCGTAAACATTTACGATCTGGCCCCCGTCTTCTATGGGGTGCTGTACATCCTTGCCCGGGGCAAGATCGATGAGCTTGTCTCCCAGCAACGACTCGGAAACCTTGGCGATGGCGGCGTCCTTGTATAGCTGCACGTCGCTGCGGATGCGGATGTTGAGCCGGGCGCGGGCGCCGGCAAGCTCGATGCTGTCGATGTATCCGACCTCGATCCCCGCCATGACCACCCGGGAGCGCTTGGCCACTCCCAGCACGTCGTCGAAGATGGCGTAGACCATGTAGGTGTCGCCCCCCAGAACCCCCTGTTCCACCGACCTGAGGGCGAAGACGAACCCCCCCACCGCGATGATGGTCAGGATGCCTACCTTGAGGGGTGTGAAAAACTTTCTCATGCGAGATCAGTTCCTTCTAGAAACTACTATGCCCAAAGAAACCGAGCAACATTTCTACTCTCCCTTGGCAAACCAGGTGGAAAGAAACTTTTGCACGTAAGGATGGGAACTTCGCCGGATGCGCGCGGGAGGCCCCTGGTCCACTATCACCCCCTCATGGATCATGGCTACATAGTCTCCCACACGGAAAGACGAGGCGATGTCATGGGTTATGACCACCGAGGTAACCCCCAGCTTCTCCTTGGCCTCGATGATCATCTCGTCCACGCTGTTGGCGGTGATGGGATCCAGACCCGTGGTGGGTTCGTCGTACAAAATGATGCGCGGATCGAGAACGATGGCCCGCGCCAGCCCCACGCGCTTGCGCATGCCTCCGGACAACTCCGCCGGGAAAAGAGCCTCGGTCCCCTCCAGGCTCAGCAGGGCCAGTTTCTGGGTCACGATCTCAGTGATTTCACGCTCCTTGAGGCCGCCGTGCTCACGCAGCGGGAAGCTCACGTTCTCCCCCACGGTCATCGAATCGAACAGGGCCGCGCCCTGGAAGACCATGCCGAACTTCTCGCGCACCCGCTGGAACTCCCTCTCAGACAAAACGGTGGTGTCCTCGCCTTCGACGATCACCTGACCTTCGTCGGGCCGCAGCAGGCCGATCATGTGCTTGACCAGAACGCTCTTTCCGGAGCCGCTGGCCCCGATGATCACCGTGGTGGCGCCTTCGGGCACCTGCAGGTTGATCCCGCGCAGAACATGATTGTCTCCGAAGGACTTGTGCACGTCCCGGATTTCGATCATTGCGTCCATTCAGGGGACCAAAAGGATCTATCCAGCTTCCTTGTAAAACTGCGGCCGCAGAATGACTTTCTTGCCGTCCATGCGCAGCAACCCGCGCTTCTGGAACTCGTTGAGGGCCCTCGACACGGTCTCGCGGGAGGTGTTGACCATGCTGGCGATGTCCTGCTGGGTGGGCCGCTTGCGGATCTGGATGCCCTCTTCCACCTCTTCGCCTTCCTTCTTGGCCAGATCCATAAGGAAGTGGGCCACCCGGCCGTAGACATCCAGCAAGGTCAGGTTGCCGATGATGGCGTCCGCCGTGCGCATACGCATGCTCAGCTCGGCCAGAATGTTGATGGCGGTGGTGGGATTCTCCTGAAGGTGCCGCTTGAACGCGTCCCGCTTGAGGATCAACAGGGTCGAATTCTCGGTGGTCACCACATTCGCCGAACGGGGCATGTCGTCCAGAAGCGACATCTCTCCGAAGAAGTCTCCCTGCTTGAAGAACGACAGGGTAATT
>Ga0180432_10005827_pt1 | contig 16230 bp, 12 predicted proteins | sample SS_ome_10_FD_132414 | JGI IMG/M metagenome (GOLD analysis project Ga0180432, IMG submission 132414) | Hypersaline lake sediment archaeal communities from the Salton Sea, California, USA - SS_1_MS_2 metaG | ecosystem: Environmental > Aquatic > Non-marine Saline and Alkaline > Hypersaline >... | reverse complement strand
TCCCAACAGGGCGTATTGCCGCGCGGTCCCGCCGTCCCGGGCGATGCGAACAATGGTCCACAGAGCCACAGTAGAGAGGAGAACGGCCAGATTGTCGTTATTCAGCGCCGAGCTCAGATAGACGTACTGAGGCACAAACGCCGTCAAGATGGCGGCGCCGACAGCTATCCCCGGCTCGAGTGGGAAGACATCGCGGGCCACAAGATATACAATCGCCACCGTGCCTGCTCCCAATAGAACTGAGAGCACACGTGCCAGATGCCACGCCAGCACTGCCCCCTCGTACGGGAAAGCCTCATCTTCGGTATGCAGGACAGCATCCCGTATCAGCACCTCGTCAGGAATGCTGTGGCGAGGGTATCGATCTGGATCGATCTCCTTCAACCCCGGTAGGACAGAAGTATCCACCCAGGAGGTGGCAGCCGCGCAAAGCGCATAGTAGAGCGGAGGTTCGTGTCCCTTGTAGCCCACGACCTCTCGTTCCTCCCCGGTGCGCGGTCCTCGGCCGTGATCCACGATGTAGCGAATGTAACGGAAATGCGCCAGCTCGTCGGGCGCTTCACCCAAGGGTGCGGCCACGCTGTACCAGAGCCCCAGCGCGAGGTAGAGGAACAGGATGATGGACAGGGCCCGGCGAGACCGCGCTGCGCTGACCAGAGGCCTCCTGTCGGAAACCTGCGCAGCCTCGACCTCGGGGCCCGCGCTGCTGTGTCCCACAGACCTATGGCCTGACAACTCTCACCTTGCCCAACAGGACCCGATTGCCTTGCACGTGCCCTCCCTCTCCCAAGACCGACAGACGCTCCCCCGTCTCGCCCAGATAGACGCCAACCTGCAGATCGTAGGCCCCGTTGGGTGCATCCTCGGCAACCTGCAACTCGTACGTATCCTCGATCACCTGCGCTACCTTCCACGTGGAGGTGGGCGCGTCACCTCTCTGAGGCCAGCCATCCTTCTGAGCCCATTTGACGTCCGCGTCTCCGAGGACCTGCGTGGTAACGCTGTAGTTCAGCTCCATCTCCGACAATGCTTCCCAGTACAGAGTCAACCTGAAGGCCTCTCCGGGAGCCGCTGCGGTGCGATCCAGGTCGTAGCCCACCAGGGCGATCTTGTCGCCCAGATTGAAGTACACGGGGTTGGGAATACCCCCGGCTTCGCTCCTCTGGATAGTCACCCTCCCAAATCGGACGTTGTCACCCCGGTCGCGTCCTTGTTCATCCAGCACCCGCAGTCGGGTACTGTCCCACAAACGATAGAGGCCCACTTCGATCGTGGCCTCGCTCGGCGCGAGAACGGCCTGTGGCACCGCCAGAACGTAGCGGTCCGCGATCGCATCGCCAGGTTCCCACAGTGACGTCGGGTAGCTTCCCAGGCCCGGATAGGTGTCTCGCTGAGACAGGACCAGGTCGTCGGCTCCCAGCAGGTGCACGAAAACGCTGTAATCCTCCTCCATTGGGGCCAGCGATCGCCAATAGAGCGTAACCTCCAGGGATCCTCCCGGCGTTACACCCGAGGGGCGTAGATCATATCCCAGCAGGGAAATGAGTCCCCCGAAGTCGGCGTCGAGCCGATGCTCGATGCCGGCCACCTGTTCCTCACTGAGGCGGTCAGGCCCTGCGTAGGCAGGGGCTATGGTACAGAAGGGCGTTGCGACGGCGGCGAAGAACGCGACCGTGACGGCCAGCCCGATGGGCACCCACTGCCATCGCTTGGAGGCAAGGCTGGCCAGCCCCCACATGATCAGGGTCGATATCATCGCCATGGCAGGGAACATCAGCCGCCCCTGTGTGGCGATGGTCATGAGCGTCCAGCGGATGAGCAGCACCAGCACAATGACAGGCCACGCAACGGCCAGCACCAGCCTCGCCCACTGTTCGTAGCTCCATCGTCGCAGCACGATCTCGCGCACACCCATGACCACCAGGCCGATGCCCCCCACCAACGAGAGTGCGTCGAAGGCGCGATACACCCAGGCTTCCGCCGGCAGATTCATGCCGCCGAAGAAGCCCCAATAGGACATGGTGAACCCGACGCGCTCTCCCCAGAGTTGGCGCAAAGTCGGTTTCGGGTAGCGAGGGCCAACGATGGCCACGAAGGTGTTCAGACCCAGAGGATCCCCGTACAGTCGCCAGTTGCGCACGTACCACCACCCGGCGATCGCCGTGACCGCACACGCCAGAATCAGGCCTCCTTCCACGAGCACTCGCCACGAACGCTTCCGATAGGCCAGCGCAGCCACCGTCAGGCCGGCCGGAGCCATCAAGCCCAGCCCACTGGCTTTCGAGATCGCCGCCAGGCCCACGGTGATGCCCAACACCGCGAAGCGTCTGCGCGATGGCCCTACCCGGATGAGGCGCGCCATCCACCAGATCGCTAGCGAGGCCAAGGCAACAACCAGATTGTCGTTGTTCACGGATCCGGCCACGAACAGGAACATCGGATTGAAGGCCGTGAACGCCGCTGCACCGATTGCCACAGCGCGGTTGTCCTGGCAGATCTCTCTCGCAGCAAGGTAGGTGGCTATCACCGTCACCCCGCCCAGCAGAACGGAGAGCAATCTGACCACATGCACGGCCAGGGCCGTTCGGGACCACGGGAACGCCTCTCGATCCGTGTGAACGACCATGTTGATGTTTCCATCAGCGGTGGGTATCCCGATATCCGAGTGAGGATTCCGCCAGAGGAGATCTTCCGCGTCACCGGTGTCCACCCACGCACTCACCAGCGCGCCGAGAGCATAGTACAGAGGTGGTTGACTCCCCTCCTGTCGCCAAGGCCCCAGCTTCTGAGGATCCTGAACCGGAAGACCTCCCCCTTGGGCCAGATGCCTGACGAAAGGATAGTGCCACATCTCGTCAGAGACCTCGAACAGGGGTGTGACCACGCTGTAGGTCGTCGCCAGCACCAGATACAGCAGCACCACAATCACGATTCCCTTATGTCGACCACCCAGATCAGCGAGAAAGGCAGGCATGGTAAGCCTCCAGAGTACGCTCGGCGATGGACCCCCAGCCGAAACACCGAGAAAGTCGGACTGCCCCGTTGGCCAGCCGTTCCCTCAGGCGGGGTGATTCGATGAGACGGGCTACTGCAGCCACCAATCCTTCCACGTCCTCGCCTTCCACCAGAATCACGTTTTCCCCATCCAGCATTCCTTGGAGCTCCATCGGAGGCATCGTCGTGACTATCGGCAACCCGTGCGCCAGCGCAGCCATGAAGCTCCCCCGCCGATACGAGACCCCATCCCGATAGGGCAGAACACAGATATCCGAGGCCATGAAGCTGGCGGTCACCTCTTCCGACGTGGCGAAGCCCGTCCATTCCACCAGTTCATCCAGCTCCAGCTCGGAGATCAGCGCTTCGACTCGCGCCAGATAGGTCCGATTCTCGGGATCGCTGGCTCCGACCCTGCCCCCAATCATCAAGAGACGGACTCTGCTCCCCCGCTCAGAGAGCGCTCCCAGCGCCCGGATCAGGCTCTCCCCCCCCTTGCTCTCGTTGAGGAACCCGAAGTAGCACAGTAGGGTCTCTGCCTCTCCGATACCTCGCTGCTCCCGCCACCTGGCCCGGTCAAAGCCTTGGGGAAGAACGGCAGGGATGTTGCTGCCGATGGGTATGAGCCGCAGTCGCCGTCCAAGCGAGTAGCGTTCCAGAACGCCCAGGTCCTCCTGATTGGTGACGATGGTCAGCTCACAGCAGCGAGCCAGCCCCAAAACACTCCACCAACGTAGAGGCCCCGCTTTGGGGAACACGTACGGCACTCGCAGATCGTGGAAAGTGACGGCGACCGCCGGTCTCTCGCGGTGCCAACGTATGTACCAGGGTAGCGCGTTGATCGCCGGGTGCAGTCCGTAGGCAGCGGATTGGTACTGGATGTGCAGGACATCCGGGGCCAGCTCTCGGATCGCGCGCCTCACTGCCCCCCAGCATCTCCAGTCCCATTGCTCCACACGAGGCAGCACTCGCACGCCGCCAGGCACCGTGTCTGCCTCTACTCGCTCCTCACCGGCTCGCGTGGAGGTCAAGACCGCAACGTCGATGCCCATCCGGGCCAGGGCCCGGGCAAGCTCGCGCGTGTAGTCTCCTACTCCCCCCTGCATAGGTGGGTATTCTCCGCTAACCATGCAGACGCGCATCTGCAACCCTTCACAGCTCTTCAGGTGGATCCCGTCACCAATTCAGGCGCACCTGGCGTCCTGCTCGTGCCTTCCTTCGATGAGGCCGGATCGAAGAACTTGCCAGTACGCACGTACTCGCTCGGCTCGCAGCCTGCGCTTGTGACCCAGCAGCCACTTCGCCCCCTCCTCGCTCAACTGGAAGACGTAGGTGCCCAGCAGAAATAGCCGAAGGAGCTCACCCGCCACCGTCCCGTGATGCTTGCGGAAGAACCGCACCTTGCTGCTCTGGAAGTGGATGTGGCGAGCAGGCACGACCTGCTCGCTGCTGCGCCCCTCGTGGTGCACCACCTCGGCCGCGGGCAGGTACACCACCTTCCACCCTGCCTGCTTGATGCGATAGCACCAATCCAGTTCCTCCGAGTACATGAAGAACCCGCTGTCCAGTGAGCCCACCTGTTCGACGACCTGCCTTCTGGTCATCATGCAGGCCCCCACTATCCAATCAACCTCTTGGATCACGTCGTCCGGCACGTCAGCCACGTAGTATCGACCCAGGACACGATTCCTCGGAAACCACCTCTGCAGCAACGTACTCTCGAGATAGGCTGTGGCCAACGTAGGAAACCGGCGGCGCGAAGGCTGCACGGTGCCATCTGGATACCGTAGCATTGGCCCCAGCATGCCGACGTCTGGATGCTGTTCCATGTGACTCAGCATCATCTCGATCGCATTGCCCATCACCTCCGCGTCGCAGTTCAGCAGCAGCACGTAGGTTCCCTCACTGCTGGCGATGGCCTGGTTGTTGGCCGCAGAGAAGCCCAGATTGTCGCTATTGGCGATCAGATGAACGAACGGGAACTCTCGGCGCACCATCTCCGGGCTGCCGTCGGTGGAGGCATTGTCCACTACCCATATGTCGTAGGTCCAGGACGTGCCGGGCAGCGCCAGGTCAGTCCCCCTTTCGGGAGCGGCGTCACCTACGATGGATCTGAGGCAGCGGCGCAGGAGATCTGCCACGTTCCAGCTCACTATCACAACCGAGAGATCCGTCAACGCTACTCCCCCCGAGTTCACAGGGATACAGGGAAACGCTCATCGTGTGAGGGCTGAAGACACGGGTCGCACCAACTTGCTGCTATCCTTCGCGTTCGGGCGCCTTATCACGCGCTTCAGGGAGCCCAAACAGCTCTTCGGTGTTCATGCTCGTGACATCTGCGACTCGCTCTAGCGGCACACCCATGGTCTCTGCCAACTGCTCCGCCACCCAGCGGACGTTGGCCGGCTCGTTCCGCTTTCCTCGCCTGGGCTGCGGCGACAGGTAAGGGCAGTCTGTCTCTATAAGAAGCCTCTCCAAAGGAAGCTGGCTCACGACGCCTCGGAGTCGATGCGCATTGGGATAGGTCACCGGCCCGGCGATGGAGATGTACCATCCAAGAGCTATCGCTCGTCGCGCGGTATCCAGATCACCGGAGTAGCAGTGCAGCACGCCTTTCATGCCCTGGGCCTCATCGTCCAGTATGCGCATAGCATCCGCATAGGCATCCCGAATGTGCACGATGACAGGTAACCCCAGAGCGCGAGCAAGAGCCAACTGCTGAATAAGGGCCTGGCGCTGTCGATCGCGAGGCGACAAGTCTCGGTAGTAGTCCAGCCCGATCTCTCCGACTGCCACCACTCGATGGCTGTCCGCCAGCTCGGCCAGAACCGCCAGTGCGCCATCGGTCACGGTCACTGCACTGTGAGGATGTACCCCCACCGCAGCGTAGACCTCCGGGTGGTGCTCGGCCACCTCAACGGCCTTTCTTGACGACTCCAGGTCGGCCCCAGGGTTCACTATCCGAGTCACACCGGCGGCGCGAGCCCTGCCGACGACACCATCCCGGTCGCGATCGAACCTCTGCGAATCCAGATGGGCGTGCGAATCAACGAGCTTCAGCATAGACTCAACAGCTCCGCCCCCGCCTCGAGCAGTGAGGCGACTCGGTCCTCGTGCGTCGTCTCGGTGTAGACCCGCACAACCGGCTCCGTACCGGAGAGGCGAACCAACAGCCAGCCACCATCCTCCAGCATGAAGCGATGTCCGTCCAGTGTATCCAGACCGATCACGCGAAGCCCTCCCATGGATTCGGGCAGATGATCCTCGCACATCCTCAAACGCTTGGCCAGGGCCTCCCGTTCACCATCCTCGTACTCGTAGTCTACCCGGTCGTAGTAGTGTGCTCCCACGATCGAAAAGAGGTGCTCGATCAGTTCCGAAGGACGTTTACCGGTTCGCACTATGAAGTCCAGGATGTACAGGCCGGCCAAGATGCCATCTCTCTCGGGTATGTGCCCCGCGAAGGCGAAGCCTCCGCTCTCCTCTCCCCCCATCATCGCGCCGACTTCCATCATCTTGGGACCGATATACTTGAATCCGACCGACGTCTCGTACACCTGGATGCCGTGCTTCTCGGCCAGCTTCTTGGCCATTACCGTCGTACTCAGGCTCTTCACGATCGGACCGCGCATCCCCCTCACTTCCAGCAGGTACAGAAGCAACAGACCGTAGACCTCGAGTGCGTTGACGTAGGTTCCCTTCTCGTCCATCATGCCAATACGATCTGCATCACCATCGTTGGCCAAGCCTACATCGGCGGAGTGAGCGACTATCGCCGACCTGAGCGCATCGAGATTGTGATCCAGCGGCTCGGGGTTCCTCATCCCCGGGAAGATCGGGTTCCGCACGTCGTTGACTTCCAGGACACGCGTCGCACCGCCGCCCAACAGCTCCGGGAAGTACCCCATCCCCGATCCGTACATCGGGTCCGCCGCCACTTCAAGACCGGAGTTCCTGAGAGTCTCCAGGTCGACCAGCTCGGCCAGCTTGCTGAAGTAGGCCGGGCGGGGGTCGAATAGCTCAATCAGGCCGTCGTCGACACCCTCTTCTAACGACACCCTCTCGATCGGTACCACCCCATCTTGCACCGCCTGGATGCGGCTCTCCAGCTCAGCCAGCACCTGCGGGGAGGCCGATCCAGCGTATTCGGGCTTGTACTTGAACCCATTCCAGGCCGGGGGATTGTGGCTCGCCGTGATCACGACACCGCCACCGGCGTGTCTGTCGAGGACACTATATGATACCGCAGGTGTGGGAGTCGCGCCTTGAGTCAGATACACGCGAATCCCATTGCCGGCCACAACCTCGGCCACCGCTGCAGCGAAGTCCTCCGAGGCGAACCGGGTATCGTACCCCACCACCAGACCCTTCTGGTCCAGATGCCGATCCAGAAGATACCGGACCACCGCCTGAGCGCACGTCCGCACATTGGCGAAGGTGTACTCCTCGGCGATCACTGCACGCCAACCATCGGTGCCGAACTTGATCCTGGTCATCGCTTCCTACCTCGCCGATCGCCGGTCACGCACTGCCCCCAAGCAGTTGCAGATCGGCTTCCACCATCATCTGGATCAGTTGCTCGAAAGTCACCCTGGGCTCCCAGCCAAGAACCCTCTTGGCCTTGCTGGCGTCCCCACCAGTTGATCCACCTCTGCCGGGCGCATGAAGCGCTGATCTTGCACCACGTAGTCCCTGTAATCGAGTCCAACGCAACTGAACGCCACATCACACAACTCGCGCACCGAGTGGGTAGACCCGGTGGCCACCACATACGTATCGGGCTTCTCCTGCTGCATCATCAGCCACATCGCCTCAACGTAGTCGCCCGCGAAGCCCCAGTCGCGCTGAGACTCCAGGTTGCCCATCCTCAGCTCGTTCGCCAGCCCCAGCTTGATCCTGGCCACTCCGTGGGTGACCTTGCGGGTGGAGAACTCCAGACCACGCTTGGGGGATTCGTGATTGAACAGTATGCCCGACACGGCAAACATGTCGTAGCTTTCACGGTAGTTCACAGTGATCCAGTGCCCGTAGACTTTCGCCACTCCGTATGGACTGCGAGGGTAGAAAGGAGTATTCTCGTTCTGCGGAACCTCACGCACTTTCCCGAAAACCTCGCTGCTGGAGGCCTGATAGAACTTGATCGTCGGATCGACGAAGCGGATGGCTTCCAGGACTCGGGTCACCCCCAGCGCCGTGAATTCACCCGTCAGCACGGGCTGCTTCCAGGAAGTCGGCACAAAGGACTGCGCGGCCAGATTGTAGACCTCATCTGGTTGGTGCTCGCGCATTATGTCTATCATAGAGGCTTGGTCCAGCAGATCGCCTGAGACCAAGGTGATGCGATCCTGGATGTCCTCGATGCGCTGGAAGTTCAGCGTACTGGTCCGTCGGATCATCCCGAAGACCTCGTACCCCTTCTCCAACAGGAATTGCGCCAGGTAGGGACCATCCTGGCCTGTTATCCCAGTAATCAGGGCCTTCTTTGCCACGCTCTCCCTCCCATTCAACAGGGCTGACTCGCCGCTTCCGGGAACGAGCGAGTCAGCCCATCTTCTTCATACCTTCCGCAGGAAACGTCAATCTGACTCGCCCCGCAGCAGGGTCTGCTTGACCCGCATGCGCCAGTAGTCAAGAACGTCCAGCAGAGTCCGGTTCAGTGGAATCCGAGGCTCCCATCCGGTGCGCTCACAGAATCGGCTAGCGTCGCATACGACGGTCGGCACGTCGGATGGGCGCATACGGGCCTGGTCACACCGGACTTCGATGCGAACTTGGCTCAGTTCCAGAAGCGTGTCCAGTATCTCCTTGATGGAATGGGCTTCGCCCCTGCCAAGATTGTAGACTTGCCCAGGTTCGCCATGCTCGAGAGCCAGGTAGTAGCCCCGCACCATGTCCCGCACGTCGGTGAAATCCCTCTCTGCTGTCAGGTTGCCCACCTTCATCACTGGCTCGCGCAGCCCCGCCTCTGCCTCGGCAATCTGCTGAGTGAAGTCCGGCACCACGAATCCGGGTCTCTGCCTGGGGCCTATGTGATTGAACGGTCGCACGCGTACCACGGGAAGTCCCCGGCTGAGAAAGTACTGGTAGCCCAGGTAGTCCTGGGCGATCTTGCTGACAGCATAGGGATTGCCCGGTCGCAGTGGGTTATCCTCGCGAACCGGGAGCTCACCCGGCTCGACCAGTCCATACTCGTCACTGGAACCGATGATCAGCACCCGAGGAAAGGGATCCAGGGTCGCTGCTGCTTCCAGCACGTTCAACTGGGCCACCATGTTGTTGGTCAGCGTCTCGGCGGGACGAGACCAGGACGAGGAAACGGAGGCCAGCGCAGCCAAATGGTAGATGCGATCCGGACGTATCTCCCTCACCAAACGGGCAGTCTGCTCGGCATCTCGGATGTCGCTGGCGAAGACCTGAGCGCCATCACAAATCGGAGACCCGTCGTCCAGGCACTCCCCGCTGAGGGATAGCCCGAAGACCGTCGCGTTCTGCTCGCGCACCATGTACTCGGCCAGATGGCTGCCAGCGAAACCCGTGAGACCGGTTATGAGCGTTCTCACATACCTGCTCCTCCTGAAGGACCGGCCGCGCAGGGACCGATCAGCGGCCTGCGTATTATAGAAGATTTCACCTCGCAAGCAAAACCTGGACACCCCTGAGCCTTGACTGCCAGCCGCGCTCGGGAGGGATGCCGCTGCCGAGAAACCCGCAACAGAATCCGGAGAGGGGGCGGTGTGAGATCTTACGACCGGCGGGGTCTCTGGCCAGCCTCGCGAGGAAGCCGTCGAACGCTGCTGCGCACAACGGCGCTGATCGGCGCGGCTCTGCATCTTGTCGAGTGGCGCAGAACCGTGTACATCCCTTGAGCCAGCACTGCAGTGCCTTATTCTCAGTGAACGGGAGCCAATCGAACGGGTCTTCCTTCTACCGGGGCGAGAGGTTTCGGATCATCCAGCTCACGAATCGACTTTCTGCTGAAGTACCGACGGACCGCTTGCCACTCATCATCGTGCTCTGTGAGAAGGGCCCCGACCGGCCGCGCCACACGCAAAGCACCAGGTCATCGTCGTGATGACCTGGTGCGTCGCTCCATGCAGAGCGCTGAGATCAGCTTCGGGCAAACGCCTGGCGATCAGTCGCTCACAGACCCGCTGCGCGCCGCAGAGCATCGGCCCGATCGGTTCTCTCCCACGGGGCATCGATGTCGTCCCGGCCGAAGTGCCCGTAGATCGCGGTGGGCCTGTAGATGGGACGTCGCAGCTCGAGATCGCGGATGATCGCCCCAGGACGCAGGTCGAAGTGTTCGTCGATCAACTCGGCAATCCGCTCGGGAGCGATCTTCTCCGTGCCAAAAGTCTCGATGTTCAGCGACACGGGACGAGCTACTCCGATCACGTAGGCCACCTGTAACTCGACGCGGTCGGCCAGGCCGGCTGCAACCACGTTCTTGGCTATCCACCGGGCAGCATATGCGCCAGAGCGGTCAACCTTCGTCGGATCCTTGCCCGAGAAACAGCCTCCGCCATGGCCGGCCATCCCACCATAGGTGTCCACCATGATCTTCCGCCCGGTCATGCCCGAATCGCCCATCGGGCCGCCGATCACGAAACGCCCTGTCGCGTTGACCAGATATCGGGGATTGTCCTGCAAGAGCTCTGGCGGGACCACGTGCTTCACCACTTCCCTGATCAGGTCAGCTTCGATCTGATCCTGACTGACGTCCGGGTCGTGTTGCGCGGCCAGCACCACGGTGTCGACAGACACCGGCCGTCCTGACTCGTACACTACGGTCACCTGAGACTTGCCGTCGGGTCGTAGGTAGGGCAGGATCTTTTCCTTGCGCACGAAAGCGAGCCGCTTGGCCAGCTTGTGAGCCAGGATGATGGGCAGAGGCATCAACTCTTCGGTCTCGCGACACGCGAACCCGACCATCATTCCCTGATCGCCCGCACCGACCCTCGCGATCTCCTCTTCCGTCATCCCGCCTTCTCTGGCTTCCAGGGCTTGGTCGACTCCCACAGCGATGTCGGCCGACTGCTCCTTGATGGACGTGATCACACCGCAAGTGTGACCGTCGAAGCCGTACTTGGCGCGCGTGTATCCAACATCCCAGACCGTGTCGCGGATAACCTGCGGCATGTCCACGTAGCAGCTAGTGGTGATCTCTCCAAGCGCCACCACCAAACCCGTGGTCACCGCCACTTCGCAGGCGACTCGAGCCATAGGGTCTTGCGCGATGATTGCGTCCAGAATCGCATCAGATATCTGATCGCATAGCTTGTCTGGATGGCCCTCCGCCACCGACTCGGAGGTGAAGAGAAACTTGGGTGAATTCATGAAACTGGCTACCATGATCCTTCTCCGTTCTCCTTTCGAGCGGGGACATCCGTGATCTCCCCCGCCACATCACTCTTGGCACGCTCCCAGCCAGAGACTCGCAACGTGACGCCGCGTGCCCCTGCCGGCGTCACGTCCCGGACTTCCACGAAGCAAGGTACTCCTGCTGCTCCTCGGTCAACGTGTCGATCTGAATGCCCATGGCCGCCAACTTCAGTCTGGCGACCTGAGTGTCTATCTTCTGCGGGACACTGTAGACTCGCTTCTCCAAGCGGTGTCCCTCCTGAACCATGAACTCGGCGCAAAGAGCCTGATCGGCGAATGACATGTCCATGACCGAGGCCGGATGCCCCTCGGCCGCCGCCAGGTTCACCAGGCGACCCTCGGCCAGGAGCGAGACGCGGCGTCCATCAGCGAGGGTGTATCGATCCACCGAAGCACGAATGCGCTGCTTCGTGGCCGACATCTCCTCCAGCGCCGGGATATTGATCTCAACGTTGAAGTGTCCCGAGTTGGCCATGATGGCGCCGTCCTTCATCTCCTGGATGTGATGAACGTCGATGACATTCTTGTCCCCTGTGGACGTGAGGAAGATGTCCCCAATCTTGGCCGCGTGGAGCATGGGCATCACTCTGTAGCCATCCATCACCGCTTCCAGGGCCCTGAGCGGATCGACCTCCGTGACTATCACGTTACCCCCCAGGCCCCTCGCGCGCATCGCGATACCTCGGGAGCACCAGCCGTAGCCTCCCACGACGACGGTCTTGCCGGCAACCAGCACGTTGGTGGCTCGAATGACACCATCCATGGTGCTCTGACCTGTGCCGTACCGGTTGTCGAAGAAGTGCTTGGTGTCAGCGTCGTTGACCGCGATGATAGGATACTTCAGTGCACCATCCGCCTCCATGGCTCGCAGCCGAATGACCCCGGTCGTGGTTTCCTCCGTACCGCCGATCACGTTCTTGATCAGTCCTGCTCTCTGGCGGTGCAGAGTCGAGACCAGGTCAGCCCCGTCATCCATGGTGATCTGAGGCTCGTGGTCCAAGACCGCCTGCACGTGTCGATAGTAGCTGTCGTTGTCCTCCCCCTTGACCGCAAACACAGAGATCTCGTCGTTGACCACCAGGGAGGCCGCGACATCATCCTGCGTCGAGAGGGGATTGGATGCGCACAGAACCACGTCAGCGCCTCCGGCCTTCAGCGTCTGCACCAGATTCGCGGTCTCGGTGGTCACGTGCAGACAGGCTCCGATCCGCATGCCATCCAGCGGGCGCTCCTTGGCGAATCGAGCGCGGATCTGACGCAGTACGGGCATCTCCTGCTCAGCCCACTCGATACGAGACGCACCCAACTCGGCTAGTGTCGCATCCTTGATATCATGCCTTGTTTGGCTCACTTCTACACTCCTTGTACACTGACTCCACTTGATGCTCCACAGATGGGCCTTCACGGTCTGGCATCCTGCCGGCTGTTCTCCCGTGTACAGTCGCGCTGCCGCAGGCCTCACATTTCACCACACTGTCGCGCCCAGTCCCACACTGGGTGCCTGCTGCTGCCGCTCAGAAGCTCACGAAGCGCCTGAAATCATCGTAGCGCCCCTCGATCTCCTCCATCTTCAGCGTGCGCAGCCGATCGATGCTGAAGCCCTGCACAGCAAACGAGGCCACGACGCTGCCGTGTACCACTGCTCGTCTCAGTCCCTCTGCGCTGAGATCGGCACTGCCTGCCAGACAACCCACGAACCCGGCCGCAAAGCTATCGCCTGCTCCTGTCGGATCCTCGATCTTCTCCAGAGGGTAGGCCGGCACGAAGAAGCAGCTGGCACACGGGTCGCCGCCCGCTCTGAGGTAGAGAACGGCTCCGTACTCGCCTCGCTTCACCACCACAGCCTCGGGTCCCAGCTCGAGGATCTTGCGCACGGCCCGAATCAGACTGAAGGTCTGAGCGTACTGACGGGCCTCAGCCTCATTGATCAACACAACATCGACCATGGTCATGGCCCGGGTCAGGGCATCCTTCTTGTAGTCGATCCAGTAGTTCATCGTGTCCAGCACAGTCAGCCTTGGCTCGTCCACCTGCTTGAGGACCTCAATCTGGAGTTCCGGATCGATGTTGGCCAAGAAGATGTACTCACAGGATCGATAGTCTGCCGGCAGCTCGGGATGGAACTGCGCGAAGACATTGAGCTGAGTGTCTAGTGTCTGCGCCGTGTTGAGATCGTAGTCGTAGCGTCCTGACCAACGAAAAGTCTTCCCCTCGGCCACCTGCAGACCCCGCAGGTCCACACCGCGACCGGCCAGAAAGTCGACGTGTTCCTGGGGAAAGTCCGTTCCGACTACGGCCACCAAGCTGACCCGTCCGTACAGGCTGGCCGCCGTCGAGAAGTAGGTGGCCGCCCCACCCAGCGCGCCCTTGCGACGCCCAAAGGGAGTCTGCAGATCATCCAACCCGACCGATCCTACGACCAGGATGCTCAAGCTCACTCCTCCTGCGTTTCCGATGACTGCACGTACCTTCGCCGCATCTCAGCTGAAACCTCAGCAGTCAAGCTCAAGACCCTCTCCGCCGTGTCCGCGGGAACAGACCCGAGTCCACACGACGGAGTCACCATCCCCGCTCGAAGCAGATCATCGCGAGGCACGCCCTTGGCCGCGAAGCGATCCAGTATTCCTTCCAGACGCCGAACCAGGCTCGGGGCTGACTCAGACCCGGCCTGCGCACCGGTCGGAACAATCCCCCACGCGACCACGCCGCCTCGCTCCAGGAACGCTCCCAGCTCCTCTGGATAGAGCAGCAGGGCATCCGCGTATTCGTACGCATCAACGTTGAGGATATCCACCGAGGTAGAAAGCAACAGCGACCAATCAGTGTTGCCGCAGCAATGCACACCCTTGAGCCCACTGATGCCGGCAAAGACTTCCTCGAGCAGCGCGCTCACCTGCTCCCGCTCCAAGGGGACCAAGGCAGACCCATAGGCCGTCATGTAGGGCTCATCGACAAAGATGATGGTAGGCGCTCCCAGCTTGCACAGTTCGCACTCCTGCCAGGAAGCCTTGAGGCGCAGGTGCTTTGCCACTGCCTCGCCCAGAACGTCATCGTACAGAACCGGGCGCCGGTCCTGGTCCACCACCGTCAGACCCCAGCTCACGGGTCCCGTGACTTGCCCCTTCAGTGCAACAGGTGATCGTGGGAACTTGACCTTTCCCTCAAGGAGCATACTCAACGCTGCGGCGTACTCCGGTGACACACCGCCGTGCTCCCGGTCGTTCTCCAGATAGGCCACGTAGAGCGACTCCAGGGCCGGATCCAACTCCTGGGTCCGGTCGACGTAGATGCGCTCGTCCTCAAGGAGGATCCCCGGGAACCGCTCGCTGTATTGCACGTACATGTTCTCCAGGAACGCGCGGCGTGGAAGCTGAGGCCAGGCAGGTATCTCCGGAAAATGCTGGAGAACCAGTCCCCACGCCTCCTCCGGATCGACAACGGGCAAGCTGCCCGTCATCGTCGCCAGCCACTGAGGCTGGAAATCGGACATCATCTCACCTCATCTCGTCTGAGTTCTCTGAGTCCAGCACCCAACCACGTCATATGCCGCGGCAGGATTCCCAACGGTCGCCTCCCGCGAAGCCAACATGCCTGCGAGCCGAGCGCCAGCCGGCTACGCCCGCTTGCCAACTTGCTCCACAATCCGACTCAGGTTCCCCACAAACGGGGGATACGCAATGCCACCCTCAGTGATTATCCCGGTTACGTAGCGATGCGGAGTAACATCGAACGCCGGATTCGCCACAGTCACCCCCTCCGGTGCTATGGGAACTCCACGAACGTGCGTCACCTCTCGGTGGTCGCGCTCCTCAATCGGGATGTCCGCTCCCGTTTCCGTCTTCAGATCTATGGTGGAAGTAGGAACCACGGGGTAGAAGGGTATGCCGTTCTCACGAGCCAGGATGGCCAGGGAATAGGTACCGATCTTGTTGGCCACGTCCCCGTTTGCCGCAACTCGGTCCGCTCCTACCAGGACGATGTCCACCTTGCCTCGACTGATGAAGTGGCCCGCCATGTTATCCGTGATCAACGTCATAGGAATGTTCTCTTGCATCAGCTCCCAGGCGGTCAGGCGCGCCCCCTGTAGGTAGGGACGCGTCTCGTCCACGTAGACGTGGATCTTCTTGCCCTGGGCATGAGCCGCCCGTATGACGCCCAGCGTAGTCCCGAAATCCACCGTAGCCAACGCACCCGCGTTGCAGTGGGTCAGGATGCTCATACCATCGGCGATCAGCTCTGCGCCATTGGCCCCCATACGTCGATTGATGGCCACGTCCTCATCGGCGACGCGTTGTGCCTCGGCGATCAGGGCCTCGGTCAGGACCCGAACGTCGTCAGTCTCGCACTCACACGCGAACGTCAGCATGCGATCCAGAGCCCAGAACAGATTCACAGCCGTGGGCCGAGTCTTGCCCAGGAACCGCGCTGCCTCTTCCAGCTCCTTCACCAGCTCGGCGCAAGTCTTCGCGCGACTCTCGTGAGCCGCCAGCGCCATACCGAACGCCGCCGCGGCTCCGATCGCTGGGGCGCCACGGATGTTCATCTCCTTGATCGTCTTCCCTACTGCACGGTAGTCGGTGCACTCAAGGATCACGTATTCCTGTGGCAGTCGGAGCTGATCGATGAGCTTGACCACGCCGCCGTCCCATTCGATAGTCCGCACCGGGCTTCCTCCCTGGGCAAAAAAAACTCTCTCCTGATGGGAGAGAAGGCATAAGCCTTCCTCTCATCTTCCAGACGCTCACTCAGGCGTCTGCCGGAATTGGCACCTGGGACTGGGAGACCGATGAACCTGTTGCTCCGCTCCGGATCGTCTTTGATCCGCGTCCTGGTTGCCGGGGTTTCCTAGGGCCG
>Ga0180432_10005826_pt1 | contig 16233 bp, 8 predicted proteins | sample SS_ome_10_FD_132414 | JGI IMG/M metagenome (GOLD analysis project Ga0180432, IMG submission 132414) | Hypersaline lake sediment archaeal communities from the Salton Sea, California, USA - SS_1_MS_2 metaG | ecosystem: Environmental > Aquatic > Non-marine Saline and Alkaline > Hypersaline >... | reverse complement strand
TCATAATAAACCACCAGTACGGCAGGGAACGGGCCTTCGCTGTCGGGGATGAGTATGTAGCCGTCAACCGTCTGTTGCTCGGGCGCAATCTCAACCGACACTTGATGCTGTGTGAAGTTCTCTCGTTGTTTACTCGACAGGTATTGGATTTTAGGTCTCTCGATCAGCGGCGGCCAGGAGCCTATGTAACTCTCCCAGGTTTCGACTATCTCCCGCCTGCGCCGCGACCAGTCGGCCGGTGTTTTCACGGCGGTATTGTCATTGAATATCAAAGGAGACCTGTAATCTCCAAAATCCGCGGCGAACTCTTCGGGCGGTTTGAAAAGATGAGAAATCTTCTCAGGAATATGAGCAGCGCTCGCAGCCAATGATGGTGGGGCAAGCCCCACCCTACGATCTCCGTTCACGGAAATTTGCCCACCAACTTCTGCCTTTAGGAAAATGATATTTGTCTGGCCAAGATTTACTGTGATTTGTCCATCGTCGACATCAACTCTTGCATTGCTCACGCGATCTGTATCGGCATCGGTTGCAGTCAACACGTGCAGAAAGTAATCTATTTCTGCCTGCTGTGACGGCGAGATTTCGATTCGACATTCCGGCGCCGGACCGGTGTTTCGATTCGGAGGATAAGACTCGCCGCCGTAGCTGTATAGCCGGTCTCCGTCGATAAGTCCAATGTGCGGATTTCTCGGCAACAGGGTCTGAATGAATAACCGGCCCTTGCCGTTTGTCACTGCCAGATCCTGTCCTGCTTTTTTCGGCGTCTTCATGGCCTGGAGCAGCCATGTCTTCTTGTACTGTGGCTTCTTAGATCGGACCCGGTCGAAGATGACGAACGTGCCCGGGCGCAGGAAGATAATCTGACGAGTGAAATATGCAAGCTTTTCAGGGTTATAAGCCCGCGTGCAGTCACCGGCCACGTATAGATAATCGCCGCGATCCTCGAAGACCAGAATATCGGCTATGTCGTAGAGTTCCTCGCCTTCGCGCCAGGCATCGGCATCGGTGACTGCGCCGTTGTGGTGGGGCCAGGAATGATGCTGGCCCCCGTCGTTTCCGGAGACGGGACCGGCACGTATGCGCGACCATTTTTCCGAAGGATCGTGCACAAGAATAGTATTATGTGCGATGGTCCGTAGGTGATAATTGACGTCGTGATTTGATCCGAATGAATCGTAATGGCCGCCGTCGCCGACGAGTTCCTGGTGTTTATAGATGAGAAAATTACCGACATCCAGATGCTGATGGGCGGTGAAACGGTCGCCGCACTTGAAGAAGAAGTACGTTGCGCCCTCATCCCAGGAACTTCGAGCATAAACATAGCCGGGCCCCGGGCTGATGTGCGAGAGCCTGAAGTTCTTCAGGTCGCCCTTCTCAACGGTTGTATCGCGCCAGAGAAAGTCCTTGTACGCGTACACTCCGACGGCCGAACGAGGCGTGGTTTCGTTGAAGGCGTGAACAGCCCTGTGGGCCGGATCGTCGCGCAGATAGTTCACGAGAATCCGTCTGGCCGAGAGGACTTTGTCACGGTCGCCGCCGAACGTTCGGCCGCCGCCGTCGCCCATCGGGACGGGCCTGCGCGAATCATATATCTTGATGCCGGGATAGGCCTCGAACATGCTCGCGATTGCACGGTTCCTGAAGAATCCGGTAGCGTCGGCGTAGTAGTCGATACCCTCACAATATCGGGCGGCTTCGCAGAAGAACAGCCACTCGTAGAGCCAGTAGTTAATATAGTAACCTTCGGCCCAGCCGCCGCCGTCGCCGGCCAGTTCCAAAGCCGGAGCGGCACGCGTTTGGTATTCGTTTTCGAGCGCCTTGAGAATCTCCGGCGCGCGTGGATTCTCATAATAGCTTGCATAGCATGCAAGACCGATTCCCCAGTGCTTATAGCCGTACCAGCCGTTGTGGAAGACGTGAGTCTCGGAGCGAATGTTGGCATCGACGGTCTTGTTGACGTACTCACAGAACTCTCGTCGTTGTTGCTCGGTCCAGTACTCATGGCACAGATCGTAGACTATTGCACAGCGTGCGAGGTCGTGGGCGAAGGGAGTATGGCCTTTGCGGATCGGACCGTTGACGTATTCCATCGCCATCTGCACGGCACGATTTCCGAGTTCCGCATCCATTTCTATCGCGCAGACCAGAGCCATCGAGATCATTTTCGCGTGATCATCGGCTTTCCTCTCTCGAGCGACTTTCACTACGCGTTTGTAGACCTCTTGTCTCTGCCGGGATAAAATCTGCAAACGCTTCCGCGAACCCAGCAAACGGGGATGTTCTCGCACCACTTCATGCCGTGCCGCCGCCGCAACGGGAACAACATTGATACACAAACAAAACGCCAACAAAATACGCCTACTGGTTAGCGAAAGCTTTATGGTTTGCCTGCCGGCCATTTCAGGTTCTCCTCGGTCAGAGTTTCACCGGTCGCCGTAGGAAGTGCTTCCCACAGGGGCCCCGACGTGGCGGGTCTCAATTCGCCGTCGGACGACCTCGGCACGTCTTTGTTCGCTCCGTGTGGGCTATCCCAGAGCGCGCGCAGGGCGCCGGGAGTTGTGTAAGGGATACGTCGCCCCAGCCGGGGCTTGCCGTGCTCGTCGAAAAATTCCAGACGGCTTGTAGCCGGCGAAGCCTTTGTGTCTATCGTGATAATTCCAAAACCCCGTGGAGTTAAGGTGCGCTTCTGACTTTCCTTGCTGTTCCATATCTGGCCCGCCATCCATTCGTGCAGGTCGTATCCTCCCCATGATTCTCCGGGTCGCACGCCGATTTTGTGAAAGTGCTGGTCGCCGCCCAACAGGATAATCCCGTTTACACGCCTGTGTTCGATTGCCGCCAGGATCGTATCGTATTCGTACAGAAACGGATGATTCCAGCTTTCTACGCCGCCGCAGTTCCAACTGCTGCCCGATACGATAAACTTGAAAGTCTCAGTTGATCCTGCAAGCTGCTCGAGCAGCCAGGCTCTTTGTTCGGGCCCCAGCATGGTTTTATCCGGTCCGTCCGGGTCGTCGTTCGGGCTGCGATGGTAGCGGACGTCGAGTAGAAGAAACGCAGACTTACCAACGGCAAAACGAGTCCATATTCCCTTTGCTTTGCCGGCCTGCGATGGCGGGTTTGCCCAGATCTCGTTGAAGGTCTTCAGGGATTTTTCTTTGCCCGGCTGTGTCCGGTCGGAATTGTTTACACCGTAATCATGATCGTCCCAGACCGCGTATATCGGAGTGCTGGCGGCAAAGGCCCTGAAATGTGGATCGGCCCTAAACTGAAGATACATTCTGCGCTGCTTGCCCGGATCCGTCGAGTTGGAATAGATATTGTCACCCATCAGGATGAACAAGTCGGGCTTCTTCCCGGCGATGCTGCGCCAGGTAGTCTGATCGCCCGAGCCTATCAACGAGTGACCGAAGCCGACTCGCAAGATGCCGCGATGCTTCTCCGCCGGGAAAGTCGCGAATTCCTGCAAAACGGATGGACGTTGCTCCTTATTATCGAGAAGGATTCGGTAGCTATACGTCGTGGAGGGAGAAAGGCCTTTCAATACAACGCTGCCGCAGAAGTTGTCAGATTCCAGGAGACGAATCTTCTCACTAAGGATAGCTCTGCCACCGTTCCTGGGTAATGCGCGGGCGTGCAGTTGACAGGAACCGCCGGTGCGGACCCACACTCGCGCCGTGGTACTGGTGGTGTGGCCGATCATCGGGCCATGGGTCAGTTCGGCCGCATGGGTGCAGGCAAAGGAAGATATCAGACCAGGTATGGCCGCCAACACCGCGTTGAAAAGTCGTCTTCTAACCATCGCTTTGTCTCCTATTTGCGTCGGATAACCTTCAAAAGTTGCATCGCAGGAGCGGTGAACGCCACTGCTGACAGAATAGTGATAAACTATGTCCTTTTCCGTCGGCGGTATTTCCACGTGATGCAACGTCACGTTCTCGGAGATGGATATGACGTTTCCATATCGGCTGGTTGTGCCGCAGTAAACAATCGAGTTTCCGGGCTCCGTCGTCTGCCAACTCACGGGTGAAAGACCCGCAAAACATCATGATACTGCGCGAATCTCTAAGATGCCATACCTTATGTTGCACCGGACCAGAAAAGTTTATAGTATGTATTGACTTGTCTTGATGAAACAAAGGAGCGAACTGCCATGATGGGAAACGTCACATCGAAATCGAAAGTCTTGGTCTCGGCTCTGCTGCTCATCGTATGCGGCCCGATTTTTGCCGAAACTCACCATGTTTGGGAGAAGGTCGAGATTACTTTGCAAGCAAATAAATCCTACAAGAATCCATACACAGACGTGCAGGTCTGGGTCGATCTCAAGGGCCCCGGCTTCGACAGGCGATGCTACGGATTCTGGGACGGCGGCAAAACATTCCGGGTCCGAGTTCTGGCCACGACACCCGGAACCTGGACGTGGCGAAGCGGATCGAATCAGTCCGATCCCGGCCTCAATGGAAAAACGGGCAAGTTTACAGCTACCGAATGGAGCGAAGCAGAACTGGAGAAGAATCCGTGCCGACACGGCATGATAAGAGCATCGGCCAACGGCCACGCTTTCGACTACGCCGACGGCACGCCGTTCTTCCTTGTCGGTGATACATGGTGGTCCATACCGACCTTCCGCTTCCCATGGCGCGACGATAACAGGCCGCACCCCATCGGCCCCAAAGCCGGATTTAAGGATTACGTTCGATTCCGCACAAACCAGGGCTATAACTGCTTCGCGATGATTGTCGCATTTCCGAACTGGGCCAATGACGGCAAACCGAACAGGCTCAAAGCCAAAGACGGCACGATACTCCGGGCGGCGTGGCAGCAGCCGGGCACGAAAAGCGCCAAGGATATGCACGACGAAGACGGCAACCGTGCTTTCCTGTTCCCCGGCAAGGTGCCCAGCTTCGAGAAGACATTCCCCGACATGGACCGCATCAACCCTGCATATTTCCGCAATCTCGACAGGAAGATTGACTACCTGAACACCAGCGGCGTCGTGCCATTCATGGAAGTGTCGCGCCGTGACATCGGCTACGCATGGAAGAAATTCTACGACTGGCCCGATTCGTACGTCCGGTACATCCAATACGTCTGGAGCCGGTATCAGGCCAATATCTGCCTGTTCAGTCCGATTCACTTCGACACGGCCGGAGCAACCATCCCGGCCGAAGAATGGAACAAGGCTGCAAACGAGACAATCGAGAAATACGGCCCGCCGCCCTTCGGAACGCCGGCCGGGACGAATTCCAATCCGTCGAGCCTGCACAACTTTGGCCACGTCGATAACGCCAAATGGCTCACGTTCCATCAGATCGGCAACAGGCGGACCCACGACAACTATGAACTGCTGACCGAGATATTCAACACCTCGCCACCGGTTCCCGGCATCCATGGCGAACCCTATTATGCCGGTATGCACGATGCTCCGGGAGGCAGCGCCAACTCGGCGCTCTACTGCCGCTCCGGGATGTACGGCAGCGTCCTGTCCGGTGGTCTCGGCGGCCACATCTACGGCGCAGGCGGCTGGGACGGAGGACTCTGGGGAGGTAACGTCGAGAAGGCTGCCGAGAACCATATCTGGGACGCAATGAAATGGCCCTCCGGCGGCCAGATGCGCCATCTGGCAAAGTTCATCCTGTCCGAGGGCCGCAAGTATCAGCAGCTTGTTCCGAGCAAAGACCTGGTCCGGCCTAACGAATCCGGCGAGCCTAAAGGCTACACCGGCTGGGCCTACTGCGCACGGACCGCCGAGAAGGGCCTCTTCCTGGTGTATTTTGAAAAGGATTGTCCCAGAGCAACACTCTCGGGGGCGCGACCCAACGGCAAATACTCCGCCGCATGGTTCAATCCCCGCACGGGCGATTGGTTAGAGGCAACTATCCTAACCGCCGATTCTTCCGGCAGGATTTCAATTCCAACCTTCCCTGACAATTCCGCCAGAGCAAAGAACGACTGGGCGCTGAAGTTTACCAGTAGCGAGGGCGTCCCGCCCGTGAAAAAGTAGGGTGGGGCTCCCTTGGGGATGCCTTACGGTATTGCCCCACCGTCATTGACTGTGGCTAAATACCACCCTCCTGCTACTCGTCAACCACCAACCGCGGGCATAAACAATCCGAATCGCGGCCTGCATGTGAATATTGATTATAGCACTACGTGCCGCAAAGATGTTGAAAGTGACGCCTTAGGGCTCCACCTCCAGAGTCTTCAAGTCCAGAACGAATTCCGAGCCGAGAGATTCTCTGCCGTCGGCCTCCATGCGGACTTGCCCTTCAAATGAGGTAAAGACAACGATTTTGTCTCTGTTCCGGACGGTTAAAATTCCGTCGGCCATTAGCATCTTCCTGTCGTCGGTTGCAAAAGTCATATTTGACGAGAGATTGAGCGCCCAGATTTCATCCCAGTGCCAAACGGTGTCGGGTGTGATCTCCACGTGGAAATGGGTCCACGACGGCACATTCCGGCCTCGAACGACCAACCGGTCTTGCTCACCGCATATCAAAATGGAAGTGAAGTGGCGAGGATAACCGGTACTTCGACCACCGGAAACCTTACACTTATGCATGAGGCCGAAAGCGGAATAAACCGAAGTCATAAGTTCACCGTAGTATGACGATATGTGACGAGTACGACTGCCGAAATCACTGCCATCCGTCCAGCCTGCCTGCACGGCGTGATAGGCACCGCCGGGATATCTCATCAGTACTATGTGTACATACGCTTTATCACCTTTTCGGCCCGTCGGCAGAGTAACCTCGGCCCAATCCCCCCTCAGGCACATCCGAGCAATGCTGCCGATGTCTTTCAGATCAGAGCCGTGTTCATTTTGGATGTTCCGGCATAATCTCGGAAAATCAATACCGCTGACCCAGGGAAGCTCATTTTCCAATGTCAACAGCATCTTGTCGTCTGCATTTCGAACACGTCCGAGGAATTCTTCGACGCCCGCTCTCACCGCCAGACCAAGCGTCTTGCGTCTGATTGCCCCGTGTTTACCGATAAGGGCCGCTACATCCACATGCCCCTTCTCCGTCAATTCATCGACCCGCTCGTAAACGGATTCTCTGTTCCGTGGTTCGCACACAGCCAAGACATCGGCATCGTAATCAAGCAGCACTTTCACAATAGGAGTAACTATCTTTGGCTGGCGCGGTATAGCTTCCTTGATAGCATGTTGCAGAACCGTGCCATGATAATCGAAAAACTCAGTATTTGCACCGCGTTCAAGCAGAGCACGCATAAGCTCAACGGGAGGCGCGTCATCGGGATCAAATCTTTCCGATTCCATGATGCTGAGGAGTAGAGTTTGTCTCATATTTGTCTTTGCATTTACATCGGCACCGTAGTCGATCAGTATCCGTGCTATCTCGGACATATTTTTCCAGTAGTGGACAGTCACGTCGCCGCCTATCTTGATAGGCCCAAAATGCTTTGCCCTCGGCCTTTGATAGCAGACAATTTCCAGAGCAGACCGGCCGGACGCATCTGGCGTATTAGCCAGTTGCGGGTACTCCGAGAGCAAGCGGCGAACCACACGCGTATTCTCCTTGCTTATGGCTTCGGTAAGCTTCTTCAAGCTTGAGGCAGTTACAGGCTTTGAGCTGCGTTGTGCAATGATGGATGCATTGACCTTGAAGTCGAAACGGTTGCTCAATAATGGAACCGCGGGCGAACCGTCAATGTCCAGAGAAGAAATGCACTGGCTGCTTTCAAGATTAAAGGCAGGCGATTCAATACGGTCCGGCGAGAGCATCACCTGCAAACCAACTTTGTCGCCCGGCCTTGCTTTCAGCACTGCGCTCGGCAACGTCGCAGGTAGACGCAACAGACTTGCCAGACCCTCGGTGTGCGAATCGCCGGCAACGGCAAATTCTTCAGCCGTCTTTGGTGAAACAGGCCGGCCGTTGAGCCACCAACGAGCCAGCAGACGGCTGCCGCGAGTCGGGAGAATCTGCTTGTCGCTGCTGAGTGAGAGAAAACCACCTTTTACGCTCAGGCTGATCGAAGGACCGGATTGTCCTGTCGGTTCTACAGGCATCGGCTTGAAAGCGGGCATGCCCGGACATGCGGCTACAAAATCAACGCTGACACCAAACGGCTTATCTGTCCGCTGCTCCATGAATCGTCCCCAGAGCCAGGTCGATGACTTGTCCACAGTTATACACCGACGAGCCAGCTCCCGTCCGTCAAAGGCTGAGTAGACCTGTAGGTAGCCTTGCTTGAATCCTCCCAGAGGCAGCGTCGCGGCATAAACCGCGCCATTACCTTCAATCGACATCGGCGGAGCGGGCCTACTGTTGAGATCAGGGCCGGTCTCCCTAAATCCTTCACTGCTTATCGTCCATACGACCGGTCCCAGGTGCCGCCCGATGTATCGTCCGAACGGAACCGGTCTTGTCGGGCGATCCTGATCGGTCCATTCAGCCCGGCAGTAAAGTAATTTCCAGGGAGCAGCCGCATCTCCCTCGGTCAGTGCAAGTTGTACACGCCAACTGTGACCGGCATCTATGGGCTCAAGAGATTTCATCTCTGAAACATTGTCGACGGGAACAATATCCACCGGTTTGGCAAATTCAACAGGCTCTAATACAGGAGGTAATTCGAGATCCGGCTTGAGTCGGGTTAGCATATCGGCTAGCGACTTCCTCTCAAATCCTTCGACAAGGCCGGCCCATGCCAGCCAGTAGCTGCGATGTTTCCATCGGAAAACCAGAGCCAGCATCTTGTCCGCCCCATCGGTCGGAAGCTTCACGCTCACTGCCGACCATGACCACGGTTTTTCTATCAGAAGGTCCTTTATCTCCTGCATCCGTTCCGGTTTTGAGGTATAGAACTTGTCGTTAAGTACGCCGGCGAGTCTATGAATGTCCGGCTTGGAGAAATCTCTCGACTCAGATACGAGCGTATCGAGAGTGGCCGTATCACCCTGGCCCAGAGCTTTCAGAGCACGCTTTGCGATCTGCCTGGTCGAGGCCGTGCATGAATCCACCGGCGTAATTATCTTCTTCCACGGATACGGCGGAACCGGCTCGGGCTTTCTACCTGTATAAATCCATACACCTGACTGATCGTGTGTAGTGCCGCTGCGTAACGTGATTATGACTCCCGGTGGCTGTCGAAGATAGGTAAGATGCTGGTATTTTGTTAGTCTCATCGTTAAAGTATCGATCATCGACTTGATTCCCAATTCAATCTCCCGTCGAGTCGTTTTTTCGATGTTACGAGTGCCGGGCCTCGACATAGCCGGATCCACACCATCGAAGATTCTCGTGACGGCCTGATCGATTTTTGTAACAACTTCATCTTCCGTACTCTTTTGACCTTCATACTTCGGCTCGGACCATTCGAACGGCCATAATGGCCGTTTAAATCGCGGCAGGAAGCAGTTATGTCGTACAAGCCCGACACATTTCAGAAATCTCGCCGAAGCTGCATTTGTATCCTCAGAAGACAACTCTTTAGTGAATCGCTCGCGTATCCACTTATCAACCGTCTGCACTTGCCAGTTGATAAATTCATCGTCGATTTCGTCCGGCCGAGGGCCCGTCAACGCATACCATAGATGGTAGCGAATCATAACGCGTCTGGTCTCCGGCTCGGCCAGCACGCTTGGGTGGATTCCCTGTTGCAACAACTCGGGCAGATCATTGAGAACCTCGCGAAAAACCTCTTCCGGCACGCCTATCCGGCCCAGCGTGCGATACTCGTCGCTTAGCACATCGAGGAAAACCGCCTGCACATCAGCCTCCAGCGGCCTGCCGTTAGCTTCAGTGGAATCCAGAGCACGTGCGGCAGTCGAACGCAACCGCAAAATCTGCTCCGAGAGGACTTCATCGACCGGCTTGTCCCGGTATTCCAGCGGTGAACCGCTTCGAAGCAGGAGTGAGTCTGCTTCAAAACGTCTGAGTGCGTGTACTTCATGCCACCGAGCGTACACTCGTGACCGCTCGAAATCGGAAGGGGCCAGCCGGAATGCGTCTTCGTAAGCCGCCGTTGTTTCTCGGGCCAGTTCCCTCAACCTCAAACCATGTCTTTCGGTGGGCCAGCCGCTCGTTGCCTTTCGATAGCTATAGCGCCGGAAAATCGCCCTGGCGCACAATGCACGAAGCTGAGCGAAGCGATAGCCTTCAAACAGACGTCGGCCCCCGTCATCGCGCAGGTCCAGCCCGGCCTTGACGTCATCGAAATGCCCCTCTAACAGCCTGCGTTTGAGCGTATCGTAACATTCGTCCGGAGAATCCTTGATCTCGACGAGGCTGCTTATAAACTCCTTGCGCTGCCCGTCTGCGTTTCGGGCCGCGTCTTCGCCCGCTCGGATTTCCTGCGATTGTGCTGCGGCCGCCGGCATCGCGACAACTATTGCCCATACTACAATCTCACTGATCCGGCTTCCTGATGTAATCATGATCGCTGTCTCTCCCATGGCATTGCCTTTTTCATTTCGAGACTCCTCGCGCGCGTCCCCGGACTCTCGACTACATTGAGGAACCTGGCAGCGTTTGATTATAAAAGGCCGAAAACACAAACACAACAAGTTTCGGCAGGTAAGACTCAAGAGCATTGAGGCAGCCGGTTTTGTTTCAGATCGCGGCCTTGACCTGGGTGATGAAAGATGAAATCTCTTCCAGGGCTTTTTCTGTCTTGTCGAGGTTGCTCTCGATCAAGCCGACGATCTTCGAGCCGATTATCACGCCGTCGGCCCCGGCGCGGGCGACCGCCGCGGCGTGTTCGGGCCGGCTGATCCCGAAACCAACGCATACCGGCACGTCGGTAATCGCCTTCAGCTTGCCAACCATCCCTTCAACCGCCTCGGAAAGTTCCGAGCGAGCGCCAGTGACACCCAACAGCGAGACCGTATAAATAAAGCCCGTGGCCTTGGAAGCGATCAGTCTCATTCTCTCGGGCCTTGTGATCGGCGTCACCATGAAAACAGTGTCGAGTCCGGCCGCGGCGGCCGGCCCGGTGACCTCATCCGCATCGTCTATGCTCACATCCGCTACGAGCACGCTGTTGACACCGGCGGCCGCGGCATCACTGTAGAAACGATCGCGCCCGTAATGATAGATCAGGTTGTAGTACATCAGCAGACCGATGGGTACGTCCGCATACGCCTTGATCTCGGCGATTAATTCCAGAGCTTTTTTACATGTCATACCGGCTTGAAGAGCACGGATGTCAGCCTTCTGAATGGTGGGCCCGTCTGCAATCGGATCGCTGAAAGGTATCCCCAATTCCAGAATATCCGCTCCGGCATCGATGGCCCCTTTGATCAACGTCAGCGACCTCTGGTAGTCGGGATCGCCCAGAACGAAAAAGGGAATCAGAGCGGCCTTGTCACGAGCTGTGAAAATATCTTTGTAGGATTTCATGCCTATTTTTCTTCTCTGGAAAAAAGTTAATTCAATCGGAGTTCTTATGCTGTGCGGCTTCCGGCCGGTAGCGGATGAAAGCGTCCACGTCCTTGTCGCCGCGTCCGCTCAGGTTGATAACTACAATGTCCTTAACATCAAACTGTCCGGCCTGGCGCAGCAGCCACGCTACGGCATGGGCGCTCTCGAACGCCGGGAATATTCCTTCTTCCCGGGCCATCAGCAGGAAGGTGTCGAGCACTTCATCATCCATTGCGCTGACGTACTCGGCCCGCCCGATGTCCTTGAGGAAGCAGTGCTCCGGGCCTACGCCGGGATAATCGAGCCCGGCGCTGACCGAATGCGATTCGATCACCTGGCCGTTAGCGTCCTGCAACACGTAAGACCTTGCGCCGTGCAGGACTCCGACCTTTCCTTTCTGGAGAGTTGATGCGTGCTTGTCGGTATCGAGCCCGTAACCGCCCGCTTCAACGCCTACAAGGCGCACCTCCGGATCGTCGATAAAGGCGGCAAAGGCTCCGATGGCGTTGCTGCCGCCGCCCACGCAGGCAGCGACTACGCTCGGCAAACGCCCGGCTTGCTCCAGGCACTGGGCTCGCATTTCTTCACCGATGATTTGTTGGAAATGTCTGACGATCACGGGATAAGGATGAGGACCGGCGGCCGTGCCGAACAGGTAGAAGGTGTCGTCGACGTGTGCCGTCCAGTAGCGCAGCGCATCGTTGATGGCGTCTTTGAGCGTGCCGCTCGCTCCGGTCACCGGTATCACCTCGGCGCCCATCAGCCGCATCTTCCGGACGTTGGGCATCTGCCGCTCGATATCGGTCGTGCCCATGAAGACCTTGACTTCCATGCCGAGCATGGCGCCGATCGTCGCCGTGGCCAGACCGTGCTGGCCGGCCCCGGTCTCGGCGATGAGCTTGTGCTTGCCCATGTGCTTGGCGAGCAGCCCCTGGCCCAGGCCGTTGTTGAGCTTGTGCGCGCCGCCGTGCATCAGGTCTTCCCGCTTGAGATAAACGTGACAGCCCACGCGCTTACTCAGGGCATCACTGCGATAAAGCGGCGTGGGGCGTCCGGCGTAATCCCGGGATAACAGGTCCAGTTCCGCCTTGAAATCATCATCGTCGCGCAGGCGATAGAACGCCTCCTCCAGCTCCTCCAGCACGGGTATCAAGACCTCGGGAACATAAAAGCCGCCGAAGTCACCAAATCTACCCTTTTGTTTCATATTTACCCTCTCAAGTGTCGTATGTTATCGAACAGTTTTTTCATCTTCTTATGGTCTTTTCTGCCCGGCTCGGCCTCGATCCCGCTGCAAACGTCAATGCCGTAAACTCCAAGCTTAACCGCCTCGGCGGCGTTGTCGGGATTTATCCCTCCGGCCAGGAAAATACGCCTTGTAGTGTGGCACACAACACTCCAATCGAAAGTAGCGCCCGTGCCGCCGTATTTGTCGGGATGGAAAGCATCCAACAGGACTGCATCGGTAGAAAAACTCTGCACTTTTTCGACGTCCGCCTGGCCTTTTACGCGTATCGCCTTCATCGTTTTGACATTGTGGTATGTCAGCGACCTGCAGAACTCGGGGCTCTCGTCACCGTGCAGTTGGACCCAGTCCAATGGGCAGAGGTCCGTGGTTTCACGGATCTGATCAATCGTCGCATTCACAAAAATGCCCGAGGTATCAATAAAGGCCGGCAGCATATTCACTATCTCACCGGCTTTTCGAGGCGTCACATACCGTGGGCTCGGGGGGTAGAAATTAAAACCCAATATATCCGCACCCATATCAATCGCTGCAACGGCATCGTAGTAATTAGTGATACCACAAATTTTTACTTTTACTATTAACATATCTGTTGCAACCTGTCGGAAAGCGAGTAGCCGGACAGTTACTACGCCTTGTTTGAAACTTCGATTAATTTATCCAGGCAAGCCTGTGCGCTGCCGTCGCTGATCGAGGCCTCGGCCAGCTTGATCGCCGAGTCAAAATCCTCAACCAACCCGCCGGCAATGATAGCCGCCGAAGCGTTTAGGACGACAATGTCTTTTCCCGATCCGGTTTCTTTACCGGCCAAAATGTCCCTTACTATCTTAGCGCTTGCCTGGGCATCACTTACTTTCAACTTTTCAACGTCGGCCGTTTCGATTCCAAGATCTCTCGGATTCAGCTCCTTTTGCGTGATCCTGCCACCGCTAAGCTCTGCGATTTTGGTTACCGTTGCAGTGCTGATCTCATCCAACCCTTCACTGTGAACGACCATCGCATACTTGGCGCCGAGCATATTGAGAGCCTCCGCCATCATCTGCATCAATCCTTCCTCGGCGACTCCCAAAACCAGCGACGGCACATCGGCGGGATTGGCTAAAGGCCCCAGTATATTAAAGACGGTTCTAAAGCCAAGACTCTTGCGTATCGGCTGGACGTACTTCATCGCCGGGTGGAACATCGGCGCGAACATGAATCCGACGCGGGCCTGCCGTATGCACTCTGCAACCACTTCGGGACCGGGATCAATCTTGACGCCAAGCTCAGCGAGCAGGTCCGCTGAGCCGCACTTGCTGGTTATCGCGCGATTGCCGTGCTTGGCAACGTGCACTCCCGCTCCGGCGGCAACCAGCGCAGAGGCAGTAGAGACGTTAAACGTCTTGACCGCCGCGCCGCCTGTTCCTACGACATCGACCAGATTATCGATTCCCGCTTCGACCTTGACGGCGTGATTGCGCAGAGACCTGGCCAGTCCGGCTACTTCTTGCGCTGTCGGACCCTTGACGCGCATAGCCGTTAGAAACGCCGCGATTTGAGCCTCGGGGACCTCCCCGTCGAAAACAACATCCAGCAAACTCGTCGCCTGCTCGAAGCTCAGGTTCTCACCTTGCAGTAACGGATTGATATATTCGATAATTGTCGCCATCATCAGCTCCTTACTATCCGCTAAACGCTATGCCTTGATCTTCTCCGCTATAGATAGAGCATTCTCGATTATCTTTCCCCCGGCCGGGGTTAAGATGCTTTCCGGATGAAATTGCACTCCGTATATCGGAAGCTCCCTGTGGCGCACTCCCATAACGACCTGCTCGAACCAGGCTGTTCTTTCCAGGCAGTCGGGTAGCTCCAGCGCGCAGAGACTGTGATAGCGCCCGGCCTGCAATGGATTTTCAACGCCTTCAAAAACATCCTGCTCGTTGTGTGTGATTCTCGATGGCTTTCCGTGCATGCATTCGGGGGCGTGGCCGATCTTGCCGCCGAAATACTGCACGATAACCTGATGCCCCAGGCAGACGCCAAGAATGGGCAGCTTATCCTTGAAGCGTTCCACCGCCGCGAGCGAGACTCCCGCCGTATCCGGCGTGCCCGGTCCGGGCGAGATCACAAGCAGGTCCGGTTCGAATTCAGCCGCAACTCGCTCGAGGTCTTCGATAGCCGTATCGGCGCGGTAAATCCTGGCCCGGCAATGGCGCTTACAAAAATCGTCTACCAGGTTATACGTGAACGAATCGAAATTATCTATGAACAAGACTTTTCTGCCTGTATCTTCCATCTTGTTTCAAGTCCTATACTATGTGTTTCTTGATCTACGAATAACTTTTGTCTTCTTTCTTACCGTGTGCGCTCCGTCGCCTTACGGAGCTGTGGCCTGGGCCGGGATTCCCATTTCTTCACGTCTTTAAGCAGGACCCTAACGGCTTTATTGAGCTGTGCATCTTTTCCTTTCGGTATGTCGCCCGGCTTGTTCCAGACTACGTAATGGGGTACGGCGCCGTTGAGCTCCATATCCTCGCCGGTCCCCAGCACGTACCACCCTCTAAACGGCAGGCGCAAATATCCGACGTCCATTACTTGCGTGCCGCCCGTCGAGATCACACCGCCTGCCGTCGGCACGCCGACGACCTTGCCCCGGTTAAGTGTCTTGATCGCGTGGCTGAATATCTCGGCATTGCTGAAGCTGTTCTGATTGCAGAGCACAACAATCGGCTTGCTCCACGTGGCATACACCCGCCGGTCCTCCGGATAACCCGGGCCGCCGCCGCGAGGCACAGTGATCGCATGAGAAGGCTGGCACAGCATGGTCAACAGATGGTCCGTCGTGAAACCGCCGCCGTTGTTTCGCACGTCGATGATCAGGCCCTTTTTACCCGCCCCTTCAGCGTATAGTTCCCTTTCGAGCTTCTGGAAGCTGGGCCAGTTCATTCCGCGAATATGGACGTATCCCAACGTCCCGTCCGATTTTTCGCTGACCTTCGCACGATTATCGCGAATCCACTTATCGTAGAGCAGACCCTGGACGGCGCCGTATGAAATCGGACGCAGATCGACCCGGCGTTGCCGGCCCTTAGCGTTCTCAACGCTCAGGTGAATATCCCGATCCAGCGGGCCGTTCAGCACTTCGGTCAGGTCCATCTCCGGATCCACGTTAACACCGTCGATGCTCCGGATAATCTCATCCGGCTCGATTCGACTCTTTTCATGATCCGCGGGGCCGTTCGGCAAAACGTCTCTGACCTTCAGGCCGGGGCCTTTGTGATTGGCCTCAAACCGAAGGCCAAGATATGCCGTGACAATATTCCAGTCGGGCTTGCTCGCGCCGGAAGATTGCCCTCTGCTATAGAAGCCAAGATGCGAGCCGTTCAATTCTCCAAGCATCAGATTCACCACGATACCGAAGCTCTCGGCATCCACGGCCTGCGCCGCCACGTCCCCATACTTGCGGCGAATCGCATCCCAGTTGCGATTGCCCAGCCGTTCGTCGTAGTAACGGTCGCGCATGAAGCGCCAGGCCAAATCGAATGCTGCTCGATAACGCGCTTTGCGCTCCACTTCCTGCCTGGCCCTAAAGGAGTACGCAGTCATTTCACCCTT
>Ga0180432_10005823_pt1 | contig 16237 bp, 6 predicted proteins | sample SS_ome_10_FD_132414 | JGI IMG/M metagenome (GOLD analysis project Ga0180432, IMG submission 132414) | Hypersaline lake sediment archaeal communities from the Salton Sea, California, USA - SS_1_MS_2 metaG | ecosystem: Environmental > Aquatic > Non-marine Saline and Alkaline > Hypersaline >... | reverse complement strand
GAGAAGAAGAAAGCTGATGAGAAGAAGAAAGCTGATGAGAAGAAGAAAGCTGATGAGAAGAAGAAAGCTGATGAGAAGAAGAAAGCTGATGAGAAGAAGAAAGCTGATGAGAAGAAGAAAGCTTCTGAGAAGAAGAAGAAAGCTGATGAGGCGGCTAAACAAGCCAAGACTCTTGTAAAACAAGAGAAAGAAATCAAGGCTTGCACAAAAAATTGTGTGATGGACCAAATAAAAAAATTTAGTAAAGAGAAAATAGAGACTAGGAATATTTCACATGCATTTCTGGCAGTAGGTAACTGGGGAGAGGAATTGGCAACAAAAATAATTCTAAATTCATTTGGCTCCGCAAGCAAGGGTGGGTGCGCATTTGACAATGTAGTAGTTGATGAAAATCGTAAGATTATCAGTGCCACCGAGGTCAAAACGTCTTGTCAGATGCAGCCTAAAGAATGTAAAAATTGTTGTGCAAAAGTACCTTATTATCAAGACATTTGTGGTATTTGTAAACATACTGACTTCAAGATTATCGCCGACACACGTTTCGGTATCAATGCGAAAGCGCATTTTGAGTATAAATCATTGTTGAAACAGTATCTCCTTATCAATATAAGCGATTTAAAGGTAGATAACGAATATCGCATTAAGTTCTCGGTTTTTGTGGTCAAGAGCGATAACATTTATTTCGATAATTACCTAAGCAACCAGTTGCACAACTCCACTAAATCCAACGTCTGCAATCTTCTTCCATTCAGCTATGACTTCTATTCAAGTGGCCCAATTGAAATAATTACTCTTGAATATGACTTATCAGCAAACTTAACACATGAATACATTAATCTAGGAAACGAGTCTTCTATCGACTTTGACTTGAAGTGTCTAACAAAAGACGAAAAAATCAAATATTGTATTCCGGATGATATGACATCAATGCCGTATGTAGAAATAAAAGACCGATTGGAATTACGAAAAAAAAATTTAAATAAAAATAGAGGCAAAACAACCAGGTTATAAAAACAAAGTTATAAATTTACAAATTTACTTTAATAAATTTTCATTAAAATATTTAGTGTCTAATTCACATCCATAAAAATTTCTTTCAGTATTTCTACAAACCAAAGCAGACATACCACTGCCCATAAATATATCTAATACATTGTCATTTTTATCTGTCGAACAATTAATAAGTCGTTCAATTAAACTATACGGTTTTTGAGTAGGATGTGTTTTTTTATATGTTTTATCATAAAAATTTATGTCATCCCACACGTCAGTTAGACCTGGTATAACATTAAATTTATAAACATAATCATCATATTTTTCAGTTATTCCTCCAAATAATTCATCTAATTTCTTCCAATCTTCTCTTGTAGGATATTGTAAGTTTTTTTGTTTTTCTCCTGCAATAGAAGACCAAGTGCCGCCTCCATTTATTGCTTTTCCTAAATATGTATTAATTTCCTGTGAAGTTTTTTTTGTTTCCTTTTGTTTTTTTCTTAAAATATCTCTTATCAAATGTCTTGAGTCTTTATAAAAATATATAATATATTCAGTTGCTACTGGAAACATTTTTAATTTATTGCTTGTTCTACCAGCAACACTTCTCATACCTTTATTTATTGTAATGTGTTGTCTATAAGAAAATCCATATTTTTCACAAATAGGTATAATATAACTTAATTGATATGGATATCCAAAAATCCATAAGGAACAAGAATATTTTGCTACTCTTTCTATTGATTTTATAATATCTTCCATCCATTTTAAATAGTCTTCCAAATTCTGCCATTTATTATCCCAACTTTCTTTTACAACCATATAATAAGGTGGGTCTAATATTATAGTATCGATAATCTTATCTTCTAATTTTGGTAAATATTCTAAGCAATCTGCGTTATATATTTTATTTTTTTCTATAGTTGTTGTGTTTATATCACATTGAGTATGGACATTAGAATTATCAATATCGATATCAACATTATCTAAAATTTTATCTTCTTTTTTTATAACTTTTTTCTTAATTATCTTTTTTTTTAATGATGGTTTTGTTTCAACTAAATTATCCATTTTACTAATATTATTAATCATATTATTTAATTCATTTTTTTTTTAATTCAATAAAAAACTCATTATATATTTACTAAATTTAAATTTAAATTTAGTAAAATCAAAATTATTTAATTATATTAAATAGAAATTGCGATGTTTTAGAGTTTTACTTACTCGCGCATATAAGTGCGCCGATTTATTTTTTCTTTTATTTTTGTTCCGTTTTTGCGTTCCATTTCCTTTGTTTCTTTTTCCGCCCTGTTTATTGGCCGATTTACTTGTGTTTCCAACGATTTTTTCCTTGCTTCTAAGGACTTTTAATTTATATTCGGGAAATCTGCGTACATATTCATATACATCCGTTGGTGGTTCTAAATGGATGCAATTTTCTACCGAATGAAGGATATCTTCTTTTGTTAGCGTCACATAAGATGTTTTCTTTCGCGAAATTAATTTGTATGCTTTATAAACATCGATAAATACCAATTTTTGCCCCGGTTCTATGGTTCCCTCATCATTGGTATAACACACAAATATTCTTTTTGCATTGTATGCAATGGGATTTTTAGATACAAATACAGATGGAATTTTAAAATAAACCAAAAGCATCCAAATGTCAAATAATGTGGGTTCAAATGTTGTATCCATAATCAGCGGAACAATATCTTCAGCTCCATCTTTTATTTTTATCCAAAATTCTTTGGCCTGTTTTTCCTGCGTTAGGATTTCTTTCACGTATTTATGATTAAGTTTTACTGAAAGCAAACGTTCATACATAGAAATCAAACGTTGTTTAATAACGTCTACGGAATAAGTTTCGCCAAAGAAAATGTGAATTAAATCCGCAATGAGAATAAAACGGCATTGGGGATATGTATCATAGTTGAGTTCAACATAATTGTCCACATTTTCAAAACACTTGGAAGTAGAAATATAACGGGTGCTAATGCTTTCCGGTTTACCGCGACAGATTTGAGTGCTTATTTTCGGTGCCTTTTCTTTATTTACATCGGCGTCGGCAGTTGCATCCAACTCTGAAATGGTGAGTTGAATATTGCGACCGACTGCATCAGCCGCAACAGAAGCCGCCGCAGCGGACACTGGTTGTTTCATTAATTCCTCATAATTTACCGATGTTGCATTGGCATCTTTTGTTTTTGTCCTTGTTATTGTTTTTGTTTCTGTCATTTCACTTGGAAGAGTATTTTTTGTGTTATAAGTTGTTGCTATTATGTATGGGTTGGCAATCTGCGCCTGTAATGATTTGATATTCTTTAAATATTCACGACCATTGTATAACAATTGAGACTCCAATAGAATAATTTCATGCGGTTTATTTCGCGCATCTTGTTCCAATGATTGATAAAGCACAAACTGCTTTTTATTGAAAAATAACTGTGATAATTGTTTAAACCTTATTAATTCATCCGCCAATTTTATGTAATAAATATTTTGGTTATCACTTATTTTGTTTTTTTGACCGCGTTTGGTAGTAGTCGGTTCTAACAAATTGTGTTTAGGAAGCAGTAATTTACATTGTTCGGTTAAAGATGCAGATGCAAATATAGACTGGTCCGCATATAAATTTAAATCATCACTTTCGACAAAACATATTTCTTTGCTTTTAGTGCCGATTTGTTCCAGCATTTTTTTGACACGTTCTAAATGTTTAAGATATGAATGTGATGATGATGATGATGTCATACAGAGTTCGCGCAATTCATCATATTTGTTAGAGGGAAGGTTAAGAACAGCATCCCGCATAACATTTTTGAATTTGTTATATAACTGTGTGGCAAGTTTAATACGCAGAATATAATCTCTGCGTTTTTCGTCAATATAAGATGATAACTGGGTGCGAACATTGGCCTTATACATATCGGCAATTTCTGGATTTATTTCCTTTGGAAACGCCTTTGATATTTTTTTGTTAGATTGCGGACTTTTAAAAGGAACAAAGAAATGATATTCTTGAAAATACAATCCTACGGCATCCCCCTTATCTTCATCTAAAATTTGACGAATAGTTAAAGGCAACTTAAATCTTTCGTAAATAGGCAAAAGAGTTTGGTAAAATAAGATGGCATCATTATAAGTAAGCAGTGAAAGTTCATTGATAAAAATAACGGAAAGAGACTGTGTATCCGTATAAATAAATTCAAGAGATGAAGACGGCAAGCAGGGAACAAATGCATCCCTACTATAATGGGGAACCCGAAACATGAGACCTACAATTTGACCCACAAAATTCATCACTATTTTATGTGGTGTGTAATTGGACGGCCAATTTTTGGTCGCCAATTCTATTGCTGATGGAACATTTGTGTTTTGCGAACACTTATTGAATATCGGTTCAACCACTTTTGGAATAAGTTGGGTTTCTCTCATTAACGGAACACCCGAATTGTATATGAATTTTTCATACACTGCTTGTTCGCTTCTTCTTTTTGCAAGCATTCGGTTTTGATGCAAGGATAGGGGTTCAAAATAATGATCGTGTGACTCCAGAATGAAATAAATAGGCCGTGTTCGGTTAAATTGAATATAGAAATTGGTGGGACACACCATAGATAATTCGGTACCGTCTTGGTTCATTTGTAGAATGCAAAAATTGGCTCCATCTTTAAAAAAGTGGGGATTGGGCGATGACATGATATCCCACAAGTAAGTGTAATCAATATGGCTATCGGGGTTAAGCAAATACGCCCGAAACCTTTCAAAAGCATACATCACACGCATAATAAAATGGTGAATGTCGCGATTAGATAAATCTGCATCAGAAAATAACTTAGAGTTGTATTTAGTTGTAATATCGGTTGCTGTCAAAGTTGATAATTTAAGTTTTAGGTCTGCATCTGTATCCAGACTATTATTATTGTTTGTCAGAGGCTTATTAAAAATAGCAAACAGATTTCCGTTTTGTGCAGTCATAAAATCGTCTAGTTGGATATGGTCGGCCAAATATTGACACATGGCCGGCACTCCTAAAATGCGATTATCTTTGTAAAAAAGAAGTCTCGATAGCAGGGCAACAAATGATTTATTGGGCGAATTTTCCACACCATGTCGCAAAAAGCATTCATAGCGGCTGGTTGAACTAATGGATGGATTTTTTTCCTGCGAACACATTGAGGTATTATTGTTTAAAAATTGTTGGACGATTGTGGGTGGATATCCCCATCGCGAAACTGGCATAGGTAAAGGGCTGTCTGAACTTAAAATGTATATGTTGTCGGTTTGTTTAGGCACGGCGGATGTAATATTTTTTTTCTGTTTATTATCCTTTTTATCACTTTTTTTGTCTTCGTCTTTGTCTTTTTCTTCTTTTTCTTCTTTGTCTTCTTCATCTTCATCTTCATCTTCATCTTTGTCTTCATCCTTGTCTCCGTCTTTATCATCTTCATCTTCATCTTTGTCTTCACCAATTTTTGACACACCTTTTATCGTGTCTTTTTTTTGTTGAAGTGTTCCCGATTTTTCACAAGTTTTCTTGTCTTGTTCTTGTTTTTGGCTGATTTTTTTGAAACAACACGGCGAACAAAAGCCATTTTGAAGACGACTGCTGTTGAATGCTGGATACCAATCAATTTTATCATTTTTATAAGGATGATACACATGCTTATCGCCTCGTTTTCTTATGTCTGTAAAAACAGCATCGGCAACATTAGTGATGGGACCGCATTTTCCACTTTCTATTTCAGCTGCGGTAATTGGACCTTCTTGTCCTTCTTTCATGCAGTAATATTTGGGACATGTAAAATATAAAGAGTTTCCGTGTAAATCCTTGCCATATTTTAGCACTTCTTTTTTGGTGAGAGGATACTGCTTTTCTTTCAACTCATTTAGTTCGCTTGTTGTTAGGAGCAATGGTTCTTTATTTTGACAAGTTCGCGAATATTTATTCACTTGCGGGTTTTCTTCGTGAATATTTTCTTTAAATAAATCGGGGAAAAATTGCTTCATTTTAGAAACAAACGGGTTTTTATCACCCACTTGTCGGCCTCCAAACATTCCCAATTCTTCCAACAAATCATCCACATCACCATCCTCGTCATCGTCGTCGTTATCATCGTCGTCATCTTTCCATTTAAGTGAATCTATGTCATCATCCTCTTCATCGTCATCCTCCTCATCATCAACCTTAACACTATCACCATAATCATCAGGAACAAGGACAACATCAACATCAACATCTTTGTCATCTACTTTTTCATCCACCGAAATTGGCACAGGCACAGGAACATCCAATTGTAAATTTATCTTTTGCTTATCTAATCCTAACATATAAAAAAGAGCATTGAAATAAATATCCAACACATCCAAATAATATAAATTGGTTATTTTCGCAATCGTCATCTTATTGTCATCATAAACTACCGGAAAACCAATATCTGGCATATGAATAGCATCTTTGGATATTTTTGTGTAAATGAATTTTTTACTTTTACGACGCCCTGCATCCAACTCTTTAACAGGAGCAGACTGAACCAATGATTGAATTAAAGGTTGAATACTTGCATTGCTTTGAAGCCCCTTTTTAATCGTTTTATTGTAAGGCATAGCAAAAGTTAAAGAATTCACGGTGATATTGGAAGCATACAAATTTTTACCGAGGTCAATTTTATAAAATCCTTTCAATATCTCTTTTATTTTCTCTATGATTGGTCCAATTGCAACTTGAACTAGTTCATAGACATCTGCAACTTTCAATGGTGGGGCAATATTTTCTTGGGGATATACAGAATACACCGAAAGGTTACCATTAGCCTGTATCTCACAGGCCAAATAATAATGGCGATTTTTATATTCCACTTTATAAAGATAAATCGTAAGGGATTTCACTTCTCTGTGCAAAATGAATGCATTAATATTTTCTTTTGCCAACACGGGAACCTTTTCACCGGATGCAGTCTTATTCTCGCTGTATAGTTTATAAATGATGCTTTTTTCATTATCGTCTTCAACCACAAACTCTTGTTCCCGAAGAGCCATTTTTTGCATTTTTTTGCGTGGATTATATTTGATAAGGGGATATTGTTCCGATACTTCCAGCCATTTAAAGAGAATAAACAATGGAAACTTTACGGGTTTTGCGGGATGATAAGTAAAATGAAACTGCTCCACACCAAAATAAAATGGATTTAAATAGGTGGATGGCAATGAAGCCGTTGTTTCATATAATTTGTCGGCCACTTGAATAGAATATTGCATTCTTTCGATATTTGAAACACTTGGTTCAGCGGCACCATGCAAAGGAAAATACCAATTGCGTTTAATATCCTGAACCACATCAGTAGTGCCGTCAATAAATGGATACCAACAGCAAAAGATGGTTGGTATATTTATATTTGCCGTAGTATTAGCATCACCCGCATCTGAACCCAAACTATCCAACAACATGTACGGATTACGATTCACGGGTTTTAGCATCATATTTTCGTCATGGTTCCAATTTAAATAAGGGTCTGCAATAGCGATAGATTTTTTACCGATTTTTAGAAACGTTTCATGTTGTCCCAATTGTTTGACAATTTTCATTGGGGCTCCTTGATTTTTATTTTTGTTAGGTATGCGTTCTAAGATTTCATCCACTGTAAATGTTTTTTCCCTTTTATTTTCCCTTTCCAAATTTACAGCCAATTCTGTACCAAAGGTTGCTAAAAAATTATATGCATATTCATAGGAAATGCGTGTTGTTCGACCGTCATTTTCTATGACAATTTGATAACGCAGAGTTTCCATGTTCAGTGTTTCGTCAGCATGATAAAATAAATATAAATCATTGGATTTTACATTGCCAATCGTAATAGTGGGATGAGAAACCACCTGCGAAATTTGTTTCAATATTTTGAGTTTTATTATTTCGACAGTGTCATCAATGCGTATTCGCTCATCTACATGATACACTTGTTTTTCTTTGGCAGATAATTGGGGTTGTCCGTCAAAAATTAATGTAAATTCTATGTCGGTTCGTTTTTTCCCAAGAAACTGCACTTGGTACATCGCGATGAGTAGACCGTTGTTTATTATTATTGGTTATTATTTTTATAAACAATAATCATTTATTTTACATATCCTAATTGCTTTTCAAAAGTCTTGACAAATTTTGGATGATTGAGTATTTTGCGTGGCGGAAGAGGCTTACTGATGCTGTTGGTATCTTTTGAATATTCGTTTCCATTTTTTATTCCTTTATAAGTGTAAATGTTCTTGGGAAAAGAAGATGATGATAAAATATCCGGTTTAATAGTTAATTGACCTGCCGCTTGAATGCGTTTCATTGTTGCTTCAAAATTATGCATCAAATCTTCGTATTTAATCAAAATATAGTGTTTTACTTTGTTAGGCATATCTTTCATCAAAAATTTTAGTTTTGTGTGTCGCATTTCAAAAATATTCGTGTATCTCTTTTTTGTATACATATTACGGTCTTCTATATTTTCCTTAGGATTATCGTGATGTACAGAATAAAATTCCTTGTTCAAAAAATTATATGCATTTATGTTATGAGCGATGGCTTGCAATTTGATGTTATTTTTCCATTTTGGATGCAGTAGTTTGGGTTGCAAATGCGGTGGTAAATGGTGTGGTGTTTTATAAAAAGAATTAAGCCAATCCACGGGATTTCTCACAATGCCAATAAACAGAGTATCATCGCTGTTATTTAGCGAATGCCAACCGAAAAAATGTTTCCAACCATAATCCCATGTTACGCTGACATCGAAATTATTTACCATTAGGCTTTCTAAATAATTAGTGCCAGTGCATCGTTCGCCATAAATAGTAAATTTATTTACCATTTATTTTTGTTTCTATATTTTGTTTTTGTATTTTTTGCATTATTTGGATTATTTATATTGTTCAAATTATTCGCATTGTTGGCATTGTTTACATTGTTCAAATTGTTGGCATTGTTTATACATTATTTATATTATTTTTGTGTCAGTCGTTTTGTGCGTTTTTTCTGGGCTTTTATAGTTTCCGCTAAAACACGCTTATATGTCCGTAATTGTCGCTTATAATCTTGGTCTGCCTTTTTGCGAACTCTTTCTTTTCTCTTTTGTGTTTGCACCAATTCTTTATTGACTTGTTTCATTGTTTTTGCACGATTGCGCCTTTCTTTTTCTTCACGTCGTTGTTTGGTCTCTTCCAACATTACAGATACTTTATTTTGTATTTCTTCATAACTTTTACGAATTTTTTCTTTTAAAGTTTGTCCTTGAATATAGCGGTCATCAGTAGCTTCTCTCTTTTCTTTTAGCAACTCCTTTTTTTCACGTTTTTTCCTTTTTTCGTTTTCTTTAAGGATTTTTTTATATTTACTTTCTATATTTTTCATTGTTTTGTTTTTGGCTGTTATCAATTGCTTTCGCGTTTTCATTATTATCTTTTCTGCATTGCGTAGTATTTTAACCTCTTTATTTTCTCTTTCTTTTTCTTTTTCTTTTTCTTTTTCTTTTTTGTTTTGGTTTTGATTTTGCGTGTTTTCTACCTCATTCAACAAACCATTGCGTTCCTCTTTGGAAATAATACCACGTTGCTCTAATTTTTCAATCATTTCTTTTAATTGTTTAACCCGGTCTTCATATGCTCCTTTTTTCAAAGAAACGTATTCCTTCATTCGTTCCACTTCTGACTGCATTTCCGCAATGGAGTCGTCTATTTCCAACATCATTGGATGGTTTTTTAAGTTGGCTACAAGTGCAGGACCTGTATTAACTTTTTCTCCACATACATATTTGAAATTGTAAAAGGTTGTATCCTTATATTTTTCCATGTCCTGCTTGTTGATGTTTGCAGTTTTGGCCGCCGCCGCGGGATATTTCGCATGTATTGCCTTTATTTTTTCTTTTAAATGAGACAATTTATCTTTAATTTGGGCTTTTTGAGCCTTTAATTCTTCCACAATTACTTTCACGTGTTTTTTCACAATGGCGTTGCATTTTCTTTTGTCTGTTGCATCCATTTTGAATGTGTCAGGACATGCCATTTTATTCAAAAAGGCGAATTTCGCAGCATTCAGGTCCTCCAAGTCGCCCTCCAATTGTTTTTCATAGTTTTTTTGTTCAATTAATAAATCCAAAGTGTCGCGATTAATATTTTCTTTGGCATATTTCTTATCAACCTTGTTAATTAATTGCTCTACTTTTGGAGAAACAAGCGGAACAACCACATTCTTTAAACGAGGCTGGGCGAATTGTCGGGCATCTTTTTCGCGGTTTAGGTAGCTAATATGTCCGGCAATATCGTTCAAATATTTTTCCTCTCCTTTGGCGGTAAATACACCCTTTTCGGCATTCAAATATTCATCGGCAAAAGCATCAAAAGAAGTCGGCATCTGTTGATTCGGTAATTTGCATAAATTTAGAAGTTTAATGAGTTCCATCGGGTCGCTGGTAATGGGCGTTGCAGTCATCAACAAAAGTTTCACTGAATTTGCACCCGACACCATGTATGATTTCATAAGAGCCTTGTGAAGAGCATTCATGTCGGGACGTTCAATGGCTGACAAATCAGAACCGCCGTATAATTTATGAGCTTCATCGATGATAAGAAGCGTTTTATTAAGAGGGTCAACGGCTCCATTTTTCTTCACCAAGTCTTTATATATCTCGTTTTTTTGCGACACAAGATTACTGAATTGCTTGTAGGACATGGGGCGAATGCTCCACGATTTCGAAAGAAGACGCATGCGTTCTGTGTGTTCGTCGCTGATTTGTCGCACTTTATCACGGCGAAACTGCTCGTGGCATACTTGTTCGAACATGTTCTTCCAGATATCGTTTTTGAGTGTTGTTCGGGTGACCCATAGAATGGTATATCCGCGTGGTTCAAATGCACTGGTTGCCGTAGCAATGGCCGAACACGTCTTGCCTGTTCCCACAGAGTGCCAAAGAAGCATTCCGCGGACAGGATTATTGGGGGTGAAATAATGTCTTACAAAATCTTGGGTGGGAGTAAAAGTAATTAAATCTGTCTTTTGTTTGGCTCCGCCTTTTTTCTTTTCATTTGTTACTGTTGCTGTTGATGTCTTTTTAACACATAAATTTTCCATTTTAATTTCGTCCCAAGCATAGTCGTTAAAATTATCATTCACATACTCGTTTAATTCGTAGAAATTCATTGTAGGTGTTTCAGGGGCAAATCTCTCATAATATGGAACACGCACGTTTGATAAAGAAGACACGTCTGAGGAAAGTGAAAGAGATGGCTTAATTTTCGTCATTGTTTCAGGATGCGGTGGAGGGGGCGGAAATGACGATGATAATGAAGATAGGTTTTGCGAAAGAGAAGCAAAATTATCTAGGTTTGGGGTTTGCTGACTTTTCATTTGACTTTTACTTTTATCCCTTTTTCGGGTTCTTAGTTTAGGGATGAATGTTTCACATTTCTGGGTCTTAGGATTTCGGTGTGTGCCGTTTGGACATCGTTTTCTTTTACATTCTCCCGTGCGTTTATTTCGTCTAAATCCGCGGGAACAACGTTTTAATTTTAGTTTTGGGGTAGTTTCATTTCCGCCCCTTTGTGATGCCGATGCTGATGCAAATTTATCATTATCGTCATTCACAATGGAAAAATTATGAATTTTGCGGTTTAATTCGTAATCAACCGAAGCCAAAATGGATGCCCGTTCCAAATCGCTAACAAAATTTAATTTACGAAAATCAATTCCCGCAGTTTTTAAATATAATTCAATTGCCGAACTTGAATCGTAAAAGATAGGTGCATATTTGGGTGAAATATGCAAGTCATAATTAAACACATGCAATGGCCATCCCTGTGTAGGATGAAATTCCAAGCCTTTTTGTCCGCAAGTGCGGGTCGCACGTCCAATCACTTGTTTCTGGTCGGCCATTGTAGTTTGCGGTTCAAAGATATGTACATATTTCACATCAAATAAATCTATTCCTTCTTTGAAACCGCTATCCATAATAATGAAACGCACTTCTTTACCATACGAATTATCTGGACGACTATTGTATTTTTTCAACATGGTTCGTTTTGCTGCCACCGAAATAGGCGAATCATACACGGCACCCGATGAAAGAAGATAAAAATTATTATATGGGGTTTTCGCCAGTGTTTCGTCGCTTTTTAGTTCCAATTTTTTTCTACCACGTCCATACCCAAGATTATAACCACTGGCAATAAAAGCCGAAGCCAATAGTTTCGCACCATACATTCCGTTTTTAATGTCGGAAAAAATGAAATGCTTGTAATATGTTCCGTCGCGTTTCTTGTCGGCTTCATCAAGTTCTTTAATATGGCTCAGCAGTTTTTCCATTTTCGGCGATTTAAGGGGCATTGCTTGGAGCAATTTGTTGGGCTGAAACGACGATGGTCGGTCAAATTTATAAGCATTGGAAGCAGTTGTCCAGTTGGAACGATTGCGAATGCATCGCGGATTATATACAATTAAATCTTCGGGATTTTCCAATATGTCATCTTCCAATTGTTGCATTCCTTCCATTTGTTGCTCCACATTTTCTTCCATATTTCTTTTGAATTTATCGGGATTTGTTAGGACGCGTTGAATAAGATTTTCGCCATTCTTATGAGACATTGAAATAAAACGAACTAAAATATGATTTAAAGATTTATAGATTTGTATAATATAGTGCTATATTTTATTCTAAACTGACTGGCTAAAATATAGTGATATAATAATAAATAATAAAATGCAAACGCTTTGTTGTCGAAACCGACGACGACAACAAAGACTGGTATGCACTAAAAAACGAAAGCAACAGAAACCGAAAAGAAAAAAACAGAAACACATACAACGACACTTACAAAAAACTAAACGTACACGACGCAGGGAAACCACAATACAAAAACAAACGAATAAAGGAGGAAATATTATGCCCCATTCCGTGTTTAATAAAATTAAAAGTATAGGGTATGAGTTTGAATCACCTAATCTTATTCCATTTCGACGTTTTACTTCACCTGATTATTCAGCATTTCATCAAATTGAACCAGAAATAGAAACAATGTATGATGTTTATGTTGAAAAACAATTGAATAAGGATACCAACTTTAAAGTTATTACAGATGACGATTATAAAACCTATTTTAATAAACAAATTTCTAATGTCAATGATTACATATATTTAAACTATAAAAATGATCCAAAAAGATATCCATTAATGGGAAATAATGACGTAGCAACACTAGGACACACAGAATTTTTAACCACATTTTATAAACCAATAATTAGCAGTGAAATCATCCAAACAACACTTCAACAAACAATCCAATATATATATTCCTATATCAAAACATTAATTCCTACATCTCCTGCTGAAATTACTTTAAAAGATACATTTACAAAAAAAACCACATTTTTTTCCGATGGACAAGAAAATCCAAATTTTTATTTGCCCATGGTTGGTGAAGTGGAAACAATGGGCACCACAATAAAGCAATTAATACCATATATTACATTTACCGTTCACATGACCTTTGGTTGCAAATTTACTGATTGTATTCCTATTTATCAAGCTTTATTAGCAAATTCAAAAAGTTATATTATTCGAGAGCATGAAATGATGTTTAATAACATAGTTAATGCAGTTCGTGATATAGTGTGGACTGACTTTAATAGTCATGTAATCTTTGACAATGAAGAAGATGAAAAATATTATCACGAATATATTTTAAATTATAATAAGAATGTTGAAACATATTTGATTTTGCTGATTTATAGATATGAAGTTTATAAAAAATATGAAGAAGAAAAGAAAACCAATCCAAATACTTTATACAAATATCAGTTGTTTTTTAACATACGCCATAATTTTAAACAATTGTATGAATTAATAATAAAAAATTCAGATGACATACATTTGACCAATATACGTGTTGAATATATATTATTAGCAAAAAAATATCCTCAATACAAATCAGAACATATTTTGTCTTATTTAGACCAAATGATTGAAAAATATCCTTTGTATAAATCAGTTGATTCATGGTCATGGAGTAAGTGGGAACATCAACCAGATTACTTAATTAAAAATGAAATTGATTATCATTCCAAACCTTTTCCAATTCAGGACAATGACATTATTCTTGTTGAATTCCGTGGCTTTCAGGAAGAAATGAACGAATTGTTAACCACCTATGCAACGAGTAAACAACGCGCCGAAATACAGAGAAACATTGATAAATGTTCCCAGAATGCTGTGGGCTGTTATTCATTGAAGAATTTGGTTGAATTTGCATCTTTAGATTTATCTCAACTACAACGTAGGCATGCTGCAAAAGAGATAGAAAGAGCGAGTATTTTGCATGCACCCAAAGTAGCACGAACACGAAAAGCGCCCAGTCATTTACAAGATTTTAAATAATTTTTATTCTTAACTGACTTGATTAAATATAGTGATATAATAAATAACATACAAATGCAAACACTACGTTGTCAACACCGACGACGACAACAAAGACTGGTATGCACTAAAAAACGAAAGCAACAGAGACCAAAAAGGAAAAAACATATACGACGAAAGAGAACACTAACAAAAGCACAAAAAAGAGCAAAAGCAAAAAGACAAAAAAATAAGGGGGGAAATATTATGCCTAATCCTGTGTTTGAAAAAATTAAAAGTATTGGATATGAGTTTGAAACGCCTAATCTTATTCCGCTTCGTTTTAATCCGTCGTCTGCATCATTTAATCAAATTGAACCAGTGTCCATGTATGATATGTATGTTGAAAAACAAATTAATGAGAATACCAATTTTAAAGTTATCACTGATGATGATATGACTTATATTAATACACTAATTAATAAGGCAAAAGATTATGTGTATATTAATCGCAAAGACAACCCAACTAAATATCCATTGATAGGAAGGGAAAATGCAAAAATACTAGGACATACAGAATTTTTAACCACATTTTACAAACCAACAATAAGCAGCGGAATTATTCAAACGACGCTTCAAGATGTAATTAAATACACAGCCTCTTATTTGGAAAAATTATCGCCTACATTTTCAGCGGAAATTAGTTTGAAAGATACATTTACAAAAAACACGGAATTATTTACCGATGCACATATACATACACAGGAGGAGAAAAATTATTATTTACCCATGTTTGGCGAACAAGGATTAAATCCGGGTACAACAATAAAGCAACTTTTTCCGCATATTAAATTCACAGTTCAAATGACTTTTGGATGCAATTTTGAAGATTGTATTCCTATTTATCAAGCATTGTTAGCAAATTCAAAAAGTTATGTAATTCAAGAGCATGCAGAGTTTTTCAATAATATTGTAAATTCTGTTGATGACATTATGCAAACAAGTTATGCCGGTAATGCAAGTGATGTAAATGAGGAAAAGGATGTAGATATGAATGATTATGAGGCACAATCTATTCAATACTTTAAAACTTTTTTAATTTTGCTTGTGTATAAATATGAAATATATAAAAAATATGAAGAAGAAAAGAAAACTAATCCAGGCACTCTTTACAAATATCATTCTTATTTATACTTGCGACATGATTTAGCAGTGATATATCGGTTAATATATGAGACAGCAGATAATGACATTTATTTTAGTGATATCCTCAAAAAATATAACTTGTTAGTTGAAAAATATCCCCAATATGAATCAGAACATATTGTGTCATTTTTGAAACATGAACCAGATTATTTACTTGCGAATGAAATTGATTACCATTCTAAATCCTTTCCAGTTCAGGAAAATGGCATTGTTCTAATTGAATTCCGTGGCTTTCAAGAAGAAATGAAAGAGTTGCTGACCACCTATGCAACGGGTAAACAGCGGACCGAAATACAGCGAAATATTGATGAATGTGCCCAGAATGCGGTAGGGTGTTATTCATTGAAGAATTTACTTGAATTTGCTTCTTTGGATTTGGGAAGATTGCAAACGAGAGCAGCAGAAAGACAAACAGAACGTGCGGCTATTTTAGACGCACCACAAGTATCGCGAACACGAAAAGCACCCAGTTATTTACGGGATTACAAATGATGGATTTTTACAACCAATGGCTAACAAATAAATAAAATATGATTAATATGTTATTTATTTTCTTTTTCATTCCTATTCTTGTTTTGTTTTATTCTTATTTTTATTCTTATTTTTATTCTTATTTTTATTCTTCTTCATTCATTCCCGTAATTTCAACCGGTTCGCTGGCGGAGATGTCTTCG